>Ga0194059_1000959_pt1 | contig 12776 bp, 8 predicted proteins | sample SepL6211m_MetaG_FD_163426 | JGI IMG/M metagenome (GOLD analysis project Ga0194059, IMG submission 163426) | Anoxic zone freshwater microbial communities from boreal shield lake in IISD Experimental Lakes Area, Ontario, Canada - Sep2016-L626-11m | ecosystem: Environmental > Aquatic > Freshwater >... | reverse complement strand
CCGGGCCCTGGGCTTGCCGGGCGAACGCTGGCCCCGGGGCGAAACCGACCGCTGGGCGGCACCGGTGCTGGCGGGGGGGTTCGCCGGGATCCTGCTCTGGGAGGCCGTCGGTGACCTGGAAAACAGCGCCTGGCAAAGCAGCACCCTGTTGCTGCTGATCACGGCCGGAGCGGTCGTCAGTTCGCTGCGCTTCGAAAAGCGCTTCTGGTGCCGCTATCTCTGTCCAGTGGGGGGGATGAATGGCCTGTTCGCCAAGTTGGCGATCAGCGAATTGCGGGCCCAAGCCGGCACCTGCAGCGGCAGTTGCAGCAGCTACGCCTGCTTCAAGGGGGGGCCAGCCGAAGGCGAGGGCCTGGCGACGGCGGGCTGTCCCCTCGGCACCCACCCCGCCCACCTCAGCGACAACCGCAATTGCGTGCTGTGTCTCACCTGCGTGCAGGCCTGTCCGCACCGCTCCGTCAGCCTGCGGCTGCGGCCCCCGGCTGCGGACCTGCAAAAGGACATGCAGCCCCCGGCCGGCGAAGCCGGTCTGCTGCTGGTGCTGGCGGGGGGGCTGTGCCTGCACAGCTGGACGAAATTATTGGGCGGCCTGCCCCTGGCGCCCCTGGAGTTGGCGGCCGGGCCCCTGCTGCCGCGGCTGGCCTTCGGGGCCCTGGCCCTGGCCCTGCCCGCCGCCCTGATGCTGCTGGCCCGGGCCGTGGCGGGGCCGAGTCGCCAACGGGCCCTCACCCTGGGGCTCTACGCCCTGTTGCCCCTGCTCTGGGCCGCCCTGTTGGCCCAACACCTTGGCCTGGGCATGGCCGAAGCCGGCCGCCTGCTGCCCGTGAGCCTGGCCCCGTGGTGGCCCGAGGCGGCCGCCCAGATGCCGGCCTGGAGCGCCGACCCCCATGTGATCGGCTTCTGCCAGAGCCTGGTGCTGGTGGTGGGGATGGGCGGCTCGGTGCTGCTGTTACGGCGATTGCTGCTGCAGGCCTGGCGTCCCTGGCTGCTGGTGAGCCTGGTGCCCCTGGCCCTGGGGCTGGGGAGCCGCTGGCTGGTGGCGCTGCCCTAGGGGATGGGAATCAGGCGATGTGAATCAGGGAGGCCATCCCCCCGGCGATGTGCCATTCGACGTGGCAATGGAAGATCCAATGGCCCGGATTGGTGGCCTGCCAGAGCACGACCAATTCACTGTTGGGCCAGACGTTGACCGTATCTTTATAGGGAGGGTCGTTGAGGTTGAGTTCATCGGGGGCCCCAAGCACATAGAACGAATGACCATGAATATGGAACGGATGCTCCATATTCGTGCGATTGATGAAGCGCATACGTACCACCTCATCTTTCTTGATGGCGATGGGGGTTGTCTTGGGATAGGCCTCCCCATTGATGGTCCAGCGATAGACAGGGAAAGGCCCCTCAATGAGTAAGGGAATCTCCCGATAGGGAGCCTTGGCCAGGGCCACGGGGCCGGGGCTGCGCAGCTGTGAAGGGGCCAAAAATTTTGCTCCCCAGGGATTGGCTTGGGGCTTGACTGCAAGCTTGGGTTCGATGGGATCGGAATCGCGATAGCGCAAGACCGCCTGGATCGTTTGACCGGTGCCTGTTGTGGCACGAATCCAGTGACTTCCCGAACCCTTACCCGTAATCAGTACATCGTATCGTTCACCAATTCCCACCAACAAATTATCAACGGTCACGGGGGCCAGGGGTTGCCCATCACTGGCGATCACCGTCAGGGGGTGGCCGTCAATCTGAAAACGCAGCGAGTAGGTGGAGGAGCCATTGATCAAGCGCAGGCGCAGCACCTCACCCTCCCGGATCCGCACCTCAGCCAAGGGAGTTGACGTGCCGGGAAAGCGGCCCTTGCCATTCATCAATCCCGAGACAAACGGTATGTCGCCCCAATCCACTGAGGGGGAACCCCACTGCTGGGCGATGAGGGCATCCAAGCCCCGGGTCGCCAAGGCCGAAACCGACGACGAACCCTTGGCAGCCGCCTGATCCGCCGCGCCCTTCATGGCTGCACCAGCCATCGCCCCACCCGCCATGGCCCCAGCGGCCATCGAGCCTCCCTCCTTAGGAGCGCCGCCCCCCATGGCTCCCATGCCGCGGGTACTCAACTCTTGCCAGAGTTGCTCGGCGGATTGTTGGTCCCAGTCATTGAATAACAGAACTTGATCACGGTCATAGCGGGCAATCGGCTTGACTTCTTCAACAATCAAAGGCCCAAAAAGACCGTTTCCGTATTGCACCCCCGCATGGGAATGGTACCAATGGGTGCCACCAGGAGTGGCAATAAAGTCATAGGTAAAGGTCTCCCCTGGAGCGATGGCAGGCCCTGACACCCCCTCGACCCCATCCATCTTCCAGGTACCAATTTGATGCATCCCATGCCAATGGACGATGGTGGGAACCTGAAGCTGGTTGACCACCGTGATGTTCAGACGTTCCCCTTCCCGCACCCGGATTGTCGGGCCCATCAACTGGCCGCCGTAGCCCATGACGGAGCGGCCGACACCATCGGGACTGGCCCGAAAGGCATCCACACTGAGGCGTTTCCGTGGTCCCGTCAACTCAAGGATCGGCCGCTGGACCACTCCCTGCCCCAGGGACTTACCCACTGGATCGAAGGCAGAATGGCCAGACCCAGGCCAAAGTTTCGCAGAAGATGACGCCGATTCATGGTGGCAATGGCGGCCTGCAGCCAGGCCCCCAATCAACGGGAACGACTAAAAATTTAGGAGTTCGACCTTCACAGCAAACCTGCACCCTGTCACTTTTGCTGTAAAGCGACACAGGGGCTATCGGGGCATTGCTTTGCTTATACTTTCCCCTACGACCCTAGCGTGCCAAGTTTTTTGAAGACGCCGCCGACCGGCACTTGATCGCTAACGTAGAATCTCAAATGCCACAAGAATGGATCTTATCAAAACGCATCAAGATAGGGATTAGGAGCCACACCTAAGTCCCGGCCAATTCTAGAAGATAATCCATCCTTCCCCCGCCACGAAGCAGCACCCCTAAATTGGCTTGATGTTCCGGTTGTCCAGCACCCCGATTCGGCATCCGTTGCCAGTGGCCCCCACCTGGCGCGTGGGTTGGGGCCAAGAAGCCCAATGGAACGGCGCCACCTGGCAGGAAGGGCCGTTGGCTATCGCCGTAGGAGCTGACCGTTCGGTTGAAGGGCAGCTGGCCTTCAGCCCCTCCGGCCGTTACGTGGTTGTGGGGGATATTTGGCTCTCGGATCGACGGTCTCTGCTCACTAATCTGGCATTAGAAAGTCAATCGCACTTGTCCGATGTTCAGCTAATAGCCATCGCCTGGGAACGATGGCAAACGTCGGTTTTGGCCAAACTCGTAGGTTCTTTCTCCCTGGCAGTCTGGGATCGGGAGCGCAAGGTATTGCGGTTGGGGCGAGACCCGGCTGGGGCTAAAACGCTGTATTACACCCCCCAGGGGTCGACCCGCTGGGCGGCGGGAGATCTGCGGTCGCTGGAACCTTTCCGTTCCAACGCGCTGGACGCAATCGCTCTGCGCGACTACTTGTGCTGCGCATTTGTACCTGGCGATCGCACCCTCTGGCAAGATGTGCGCGAGCTACGCATCGGCACCCAGCTCACCTGGCCGGGGGATGATTACCACGCCTACTGGCAACTTAAGGAACGGATAGAGGCTGAGGACAAACAACAATCTTTAGGCTGGCATGGAGAGCGGCTGCGATCGCAGCTCGACCAGGTCGTCCAAGACTCTTTGCCAGACGCTCCAGTGGGCGTATTTCTATCTGGCGGGCTCGACTCCAGCGCCATTACCGCCTTGGCCGCCAAAGTTCACTCTCAACCCGTCCACACTTATTCCATTCACTTTGGCGACCCTTACCCCAACGAGCTGGAGTTTTCGAGCCGGGTGGCCCAGCACTGCGGCACCCAGCACCACATTCTCGAAATTTCCCTCCGCCGCATGTGGGAGGTGCTGCCAGAAACCATGGCCTGGCTCGATGACCCGATTGGTGACCCCCTGACGGTGCCGAATCTCCTGCTGGGTCAGCTGGCGCGGCAGCAGGTTGGCGTTGTGCTTAACGGCGAAGGGGGCGACCCCTGCTTTGGTGGCCCCAAAAATCAGCCGATGCTGATCAACCAGCTCTACAGCCCGGTCAGCCAGCAAGATCCCCTTCAGGCCTACCTGCTGTCCTTTCGCAAGTGCGCTGCCGACCTGCCCCAACTCCTCAAACCCGAGCTGTGGGCAGCGGTGCAGCCTGAGCCGTACTGCTTTGCCGATGACCTGCAATCATCAGCAAGCTACCTGAATCGCTTGATGATGCTGAACATCAAATTCAAGGGAGCCGACCAAATTCTGACCAAAGTGAGTAACCTCACCCGCGCCGCCGGGGTAGAGGGGCGATCGCCCCTGTTTGACCCGCGCATTGTCGAACTGAGCATGACCATTCCCCCCCAATACAAGCTGTCGGGAGTGGAGGAAAAGGCCGTCCTCAAACAGGCGGTGGCCGATCTACTGCCCGAGGCGATTCTCAAGCGCCCCAAAAGTGGAATGATGGTGCCCGTCCAGGCTGGGTTTCAGCGCGAGTGGCGGCGGGCGGCGAGGAAGTTGTTGCTGAATCGCCAAGCGGCGATCGCGCCCTACCTCAACCAAGCGCTGATTCAACAATGGCTCAACTATGAGGGCGATCCTTGGAGACGCTACGGCGTCAAGCTGTGGCTGCTCGTCAGCTTGGAAATTTGGCTGCAAGTCAATCTGAACCGCCGCTAAACATTGCAATCAACCAAAATTATCAGAGGCGTACACAAAAGTCCTATCGGCGCCTTCGAGTGCAACAAATAAAATTAAGTTTTTATCAACATCCCCTCCCACCATTTGCGCACTAGCAATGCCCTGACTAACAATATGAATTAATTTTTTTGGAGTCAACGATTCTAGGTCAACAAAGTAGCCTGACTCTAGCCACTTTATTTCTGTTTCTGTCAGCGATTGCCTGACGTTTGGCGGCAAAAATAGGGTCGCTTTGGCAGCAGCTTCTGAAACTTGAATGTATGCTTGATCGCGCCCTGCCGCGATTTGTCGAGGCATAATCCCCAAATCGACAATGACTTGGTTGCTGTTTAAAGACCAATCGGGGCTGGTGCGAAGCTTATGGCTCAGGGCTACACCCGAAGGACTGCAATTGTGCAGCGCAAATACCTGCAAATCGGGATTGCGGCGCAGCATGGCCATGGTGGTGGAAAAGATGGCTTGGGGGTAGCGGGAAATGCTGAGCACCGCGCAGTTATGTTCAAAATGGATGTTATTGGCGATCAAAAGTTGGGCGATTTCATCGTTTTCGCACACCAGCACCCGATCAAAGCTGTAGGACGTCACATCGTCGGCGGCGACGGCGGGAGTCAGAGATGCTGGAGCGCTGGGCGGTGGCAGCAGTCGGGCCGGGAGCCCATTACGTAGCTCCCACTTCTTGAGCCAATTGTCCAGCATGGCATCGCTTATGAATAATCCCTCTGTTGTTTTCTTGATCGGCAGGGGGCGCCGTTCCAGCCACTTGTGAGCATATCTCCAACCAATAGTACCCAGAAAGATATAAACGAAGAAAGGCCATATATGGCCAATGAGGCCCGAAATAATATAAATAGGCATGAGAAGCAAAAAAAAGACACAGCCAAATGGATCAACTCTCGCTTTGCGGGCTAGCCGCATTTCCAAAAGATAGAGTAACTCCCTGCGGGTGAAATAGAGCGTATTCTTGGCCGAGACATCGGCCAACGCCTTGGCAAAAAAACCATCGGTGAAACGGATCGGGACGTCCATCGTGGTGGGTTCAAAGGCAAAGGGGTGGTTGCAATATTTACAGCGGCCTTGGTTTGCGATGCGGTCTTTGAGACCGCTGTCAGTAAGACACTGAATGCACTTCATGATTGTTTTTCGAAGAACTAGGCAGAATAGTGGTTAAAAAATCTGATTAAGAATGAGCGATCGGTAGCTCTCTCGCCGCCAAATCAGGCGGTGCTGACCGGCTTGCAGCAGCACTTCCGCCGGACGCGGGCGGTGCAAAAAGTGAGACGCCATAGCATAGCCGTAGGCCCCCACATCTAAAATGGCCAGGGTATCACCGGGGGCTAATTTGGGCAGCTGGCAGTTGCGCCCCAGGTAGTCGCGGGAGTAGGTGGTGTTGCCGCACACATCGGTGGGGTAGGTCTGGGAACCTGAACTCGGTTCCAGAGCGGTAATTTCGCGGTAGCCGCCGTGGACGGAGGGCACAGTGAGGTTGGCCACGGTCGTATCAACCTCAGCGAGTTGCCTACCGCCCTGCCACTTCACCGAGACCACCGTGGTCAGTAGGGCCGCGCAGGCGGCGATCGCTGCCCGCCCCGGCTCAATCACTAGGTCGAAATAAGGGGATAGCTGGGTCAACTTCGCTGTGATGGCTTGCCCAAACATAGGCCAGTCAAATCCCCCACAATACAAGCTGTCGGGAGTGGAGGAAAAGGCCGTCCTCAAACAGGCGGTGGCCGATCTACTGCCCGAGGTGATTAGCCTGGAAATTTGGTTGCAAGTAAACCTCAAACGCCAGTAAAAAAATTTCTGTCAACCAAAGTTGTCAGAGGCGTAGATGAAGGTGCCATCACCGCCGCCAACATCGCCCACCAAAATTAAGTTATCGTCAACATCTTCGCCCAGATTTTGCATTCTAGCAATGCCCTGACTAACAATCTGCATCAGCTTTTGTGGAGTAAAAGATTCGAGATCAACAAAGTAACCTGCCTCTAGCCACTGCAACTCCGTTGCTGTCAGCGGTTGCCTGACATCCTGTGGCAAGATTTGGGCCTTTTGAGCGAATCTTGCTGAGACTTGAATGTAGGCTTGGCCCCGAGCTGCCGCAATTTGCCGAGGCAGCATGCCCAGGTCGAAAATGACCTGGGTGCTATCTAAAGACCAGTCACGGCTAGTGCGCAGCTTGTAAATCAGAGCAACACCAGAGGGGCTGCAATCGTGCAGCGCAATCACCTGCAAATCGGGGTTGCGGCGCAGCATGGCCATGGTGGTGGCAAAGATGGCTTGGGGGTAGCCGGAAATGCTAAGCACGGCGCAGTTATGCTCAAAGTGGATATTATTGGCGATCAAAAGTTGGGCGATTTCATCGCTTTCGCACACCAGCACCCGGTCAAAACTGTAGGCCGTGACGTCGTCGTCGGCGGCGGTGGTGGTGGCAGCGGGAGCCAGGGATGCGGGGGCGCTGGGGGGTGGAAGCAGACGAGCCTGGGAGCCATTAAATTGCTCCCACCTCTTGAGCCAAATGTCCAACATGGCGTCGGTAATGTATATTCCCTTGGTTGTTTTCTGGGGCTGCAGGGGGCGCCGATCCAACCGCTGAAACACATAACTTAAACCTATACCTCCAAGGAAGAAATAAGCCAAGGCAAAAAGCCACCCCATGGCACCGGCAATAAAAATAGTGCCACCCACGAGGAGAAAAAAAGTGACACAGCCAAATGGGCCAAATCTCGCCTTGCGGACAAGCCGCTTTTCCAAGAGATAGAGCAACTGTCTACGGGTGAAATACAGCGTACCGTTAGCCGAGATATCGGCCAATGCCTTGGCAAAAAACCCATCGGTAAACCGCAACTTGGCTTCCATCGTGGTGGGTTCAAAGGAAAAGGGGTGGTGGCAGTATTTACAGCGGCCTTGGTTTGCGATGCGGTCTTTGAGATCGCTGTCAGTAAGACACTGAATGCATTTCATGCTAGTTAATTACCCTAAAATCAAGAAAAAAGGGTCTAAAAAATTTGATTGAGAATGAGCGCTGGGTAGCTCTCTCGCCGCCGAATCAGGCGGTGCTGACCGGCTTGCAGCAGCACTTCCGCCGGGCGCGGGCGGTGCAAAAAGTGAGACGCCATAGCATAGCCGTAGGCCCCCACATCTAAAATGGCCAGGGTGTCGCCGGGGGCTAGTTTTGGCAGCTGGCAGTTGCGAGCTAGGTAGTCGCGGGAGTAGGTAGTGTTGCCGCACACATCGGTGGGGTAGGTCTGGGAACCTGAACTCGGTTCCAGAGCGGTAATTTCGCGGTAGCCGCCGTGGACGGAGGGCACCGTGAAATTGGCCACGGTCGTATCAACCCCAGCGAGTTGTCTATCGCCCTGCCACTTCACCGAGACCACCGTGGTCAGGAGGGCCGCACAGGCGGCGATCGCAGCCCGCCCCGGCTCAATCACTAGGTCGACAGAAGGCGATAGCTGGTTCAACTTCGCTGTGATGGTTTGCCCAAACATAGGCCAGTCAAAAGCTGCGCCCCCGTGCCGATAGGGGTGGCCAAAGCCGCCGCCAAAGTCGAGATAGGCCCAGTCGGGGAGGCGCTGCCCCAGCTCAATCACCCGGTCCATCACCTGGGTAAAGGCCTGGGTCGCGTTGGTGCCCGTGCCCCGGTAAAAGTGCAGCCCGCCGAGCTTGATGGTTGCAGCACCTGAACATTCGTTGGCCTTAGCGACGAGAGATTGGGCCGCAGCAAATTCTTCGGGGCGCACCCCAATCCGACTCTCGCCCGTGAGGGCAGGGTCGTTGAGGCGCAGGCCAAGACGCAGCGGAGGCCGCCTGGCAGTGCTATTCAGGGTTGGATGCAGGTCACAGAGTTGCTCCAGCTGGGCCAGGCTATCGAGATTGAAGTTGGTCATGCCCCAGGCCAATACCTGGGCCATGTCGTCTCGGCTGAGGTTGCTGCCGCTATAGACAATCGCCCCCGGCTCAAACCCCGCTTGTAAGCCCAGATAAATATCGCCTGGAGTGTTGGCGTGCAGTCCCCAGCCCGCCGCCCGCACCAGTTGCAATAGCGCCACGCTGCCATTGGTGACGGCGGCGAAGTGGAACTGGGTGGGGCGGTAGGGGATCGCCTGGGCAATGTGGTGCAGGCTCTGTTGGAGCCGATCGCCGTCGTAGACGTAGAGCGGCGACCCGTAGACCCGCAGCAGGTTTGCCGCCAACGCCGCCGAGGGCTGGAAAGCCCCTGGCATGGGAATCACTGGGGGACTGGGTTGGTTAGTTAGAGCCATTGTTTGCGGTATCGCCAAACTCGGGGGGGTAACCAAAATGGGTGCTGCCACAAATGATCTGAAGATTCGCCAAGTACCTGGGATCGCCACTGTTGCCACATCACCAGCAGCCAGAGGATTTCACCAATGCGCCGCCCTTGAATCGTACCGCTGAGATCACCAAGGGCTGTGACCAGAGCTAGGTCTGATTGCCAGTTTCCCTGGGCAGCTAAGACCCCAGGATTAAGCCATTGGCCCAAGTTGCGCCACCACTCATTGAGGCACCAAGAGGTTAAGGGCACCCCCATGCCGCGCTTGGATCGCCACACAATTTCGGCGGGCAGCCAGCTCTCCACCGCCCGCTTGAGGATGTACTTTTCACAGGCTCCCTTGAGACAAAGGCTACCGGCCAATCCAAAGGTCCACTGCGCCAGGTCGGGGTCGCAAAAAGGCGATCGCACCTTGAGCCCCTGGGCTAGAGCCAAATGGGTCGCGCGGGGATGAATATTTTGTGCCCCCTTCAGCATCAACGATGCCCGCCGCAACTGATGTAAAAGCCCCTGGGCCGCCGTTGGCTCAAGGGCTGGGTAGAGCCAGTCCTGGGGATTCAGAGCCTGAATTTCACTCAGCAGCGCAGGTTGAAACACCCGAACCTCGTGACCCCACAGCCGGTGGAAAGTGCGCAAGTACTGCTGGGCAAAGGTTTCTCTACCCTCGGGGTGGTCGGACTGGTAGATGCTGGCTGCAATCAGAGGCTTATTCGTCCAGCCGGCAAACAGCTGATCGCCCCCTTCACCGTTAAAAATAATCCCCACTTCCTGGCTGGCAGCCTGGTTGAGCAGATACAACGGCACCGTAACCCCATCGCCAAAAGGTAGATCCAGCGCCCGAATAGTCGCCGACAGGGCCTCGCGAATGCGGCGGGGACTGGCCTCCACCTTGACTAGGGGAATATCCAGAGCCTGGGCCACCTGCGCGGCGTAGGGCCATTCGGGCAGGCTGCTGGGGCCAAAATCGAGGGTATAGGCCCGCACCCGCACCCCCGCCTTGACTAACATCGCCGCCACTAAAGAAGAATCCAGCCCGCCGGATAGCAACACCCCGACGGGTTCATCCTCCAGATCGCTAATCTGGCGCTCCACAGCGGTGGTGAGCAAGGTCTGTAGCTGGGCGATCGCCGTTGGCTCATCTTCAAGCTGAATCGAATTTTCCCGCCAGTTCACTAGACTCTGGTTGGTGGGACAGTGCAACTGCCCCTGGCCGTCGACCGCCCAAGTTTGCTCAATACCCGCTGGTAAAGAATGGATCCCCTGTACCGGCGTCAGGGGCGTCGGCACGTAAGAAAAGCAGCTGTAGCCATAGAGCGCCTCCACGTTAATCTCAGGCGTTTTTTCCTGGGAACGCACCAGAGGCAGCAGCCATTGCAGCCGCGAGGCAAACCAAATTCCCTGGTCTTGCCGCATCCAGTACAGAGGCATGCGGCCAAAGGCATCGCGCCCTAGGGTGAGGTGATCGGGGGTCACCGTGATCCAGGCATCGGCATCAACCCCCGACGCCGAGAGGCCAATTCGGCTGTCCCTGGGAATAGCTGGGCGTTGCCAGTTGTTTAGCTTTGTTCGAGCCAGCAGATCGGTCAGGCTGCGACCCAGATCGTCTTCATCGCCGTAGCCCCAATAACCAAGACAGCCCCAGGCATGGGTTGCTGCCGCTGCGATTGCATCCCATCGCATAGAGTTGCTAGTTCACACTGAAGGTGGCATCGCTAAGCTGGCGATCACCCAAATAAGCTGACACCTTCCAGGCACCTGGGGGCGACTTTGGGCCCAGGGTGTAGCGGCAAAAGGTGGGCCACACGGGTGTCGTAATCGTCTTGGTGCGGTATTGATTTTGATGGACGACTTGGCCGCTGGGGTCGCTCCAGCGACAGGAGAGGGCGAGCTGCTCCCCCACTGGGGCGTCAGCGACGTTGATGCGATAAACCAGCTCACTGCCGCCCGCCAGAGGCTTCACCCGGCTGAGATTGCCCCCGTCATCTTGGCTCAGGGTAAGGCGATCGGCCTGGGCCACCACCCGAGCGAGCTGCTCCTGGTGTCGCCTCCCTAGCCCCAGCCAGCTCGCCAGGCCGAGCCCCACCACTACCGACACCCCAGCGGCTAACCAGCGCCTGCGACGCTGCTGCACCACAAGGGAATCCTGGCGTTTGAGCTGCACCATGGCATCATCTAAAAACTCGGGCGACAAGTCGATCTGCTGCAAAATATCTTTCACCTCCTGGATATCCAGCTCCGCCCGGTGGCGATCGGAGAGTCTCTGGACCTCCGCCACCAGGCGCTGCAACTGGGTATCCGTCAATCGCTTTTCCATGGTGATTGGGGGGGGTAAGAGAAATGCGATTACTTATTCGTGTTCAAGGCTATCGTCTTCGCAGCAAATTGGCCAGGAAAAAGTTTGGGCTGGTTTTCCAGGGTCTCTCCAGGTGCATTCGCGGCCTACTGGACCAGGCTCAAAAGAGCTTTGTCTCAGCCTATGAATCGAAGAGATCTGCGTCATTATCTCAGCAAGCATGGTTGACGCTCGATTCCGCATCGTCTTGAAACAAAGCTTGCAACCACGGCCATCACCCTCCCCAGTAGCTATAAACCAGAGGCGACCCTCATCGTCCCAATGGCTGCCCGCTTCCGTCTGCTGAGCTTGTCCGCCCTGTTCCTTCCCCTGATGCCATTGTTAGGGATGAATCCTGCCTTGGCGGATCAGCCTGCCGCTGCATCGGGCCGATGCAATAACGCCACCCTCAAAGGGACTTACCTCTACAGCTCGATCGGTGCCCTTGATGGCAAGCCCTATGCCGAAAGCGGCCGTGAGGTTTACGACGGCAAGGGAGGCGTGGAACTGACCTACAGTGGCACCGGTGGTGTCTCCGGCACCATGCGCGCTACTTATAACGTAAGCCCCGACTGCATCGGCAAGGCGATCTATCCCTACGGCCAGAATTTAGTGAGCTTCATCAGTCCCGATGGCAGCCGCTTTAGTTACACAATCACCCGTGGTCCTGGAGAGCGACCCACCGCCCTCTCAGGCTGGGAGATCCGCGTCGATCCTTAACGTCGTGACTCACCCATATAGCGTGGACATTCAGCGTTCACTACAAACCCTCGCAATATCACTCTCGCTATAAAGTGATACTGGCGCCGCCGGATCACTCTCCTGCAGCCGCTGCATTTTGGTGAGGTAGTGGGCGGCCCCAATGCTGTTGGCCACTTCGATGCGGGCCTGACCGCGACTGTTCTGCCAGGACTGACAGGCCCCCAGGGTGTCGAAGGCCCAAACGGGACGCAGGCCGCCAGAAATCACCAGCGCCAGGGTCAAGGCCTGGGCCAGGGTCGTAAATGTCATTGGGGCTGTCACCTGCCCTTGCGCCCCGATGCGGGGTTTCAGAACCGAGGGGCCCAGCCAGCAGCCCCTGCCCAATGGGGCGCTATGGCGCACCTGGTGGGGCCGGCCCAGGTAAACCCAGGCCCTACGGCCGTCTTCCAGGCTCAGCCTATGGCGCTCGAACAGCCGGGGCGCCCCCTCATAACGGTCCAACGCTTCTAGGTCGGCCTCGACCACTGCGTAGACCTCCCCCTGGATCCGGCCCTCGCCAGGCACCGCCATCGGGAACGGACCCAGATCGTGCAAGCAGGCCCCGGGCAGCCAGGCCTCCCCCAGCCAATCCAGCCGCTCCAGCAGGTGATGGGCCCGCTGGCCGCGCTTGAGGCTGCCATAGACAAA
>Ga0194059_1000958_pt1 | contig 12777 bp, 12 predicted proteins | sample SepL6211m_MetaG_FD_163426 | JGI IMG/M metagenome (GOLD analysis project Ga0194059, IMG submission 163426) | Anoxic zone freshwater microbial communities from boreal shield lake in IISD Experimental Lakes Area, Ontario, Canada - Sep2016-L626-11m | ecosystem: Environmental > Aquatic > Freshwater >... | reverse complement strand
CGCGCTTCAAGACGCGGGAAGATCGAATAGACCTCTTCGCGGCAGGCATGCTGGTCGCGCACGCCGCGCCACCAACGCGAAAAACCGCCGAGCAGCAGGTTGTCTTGCACCGACATTTCGCCAAACAACTCGCGCCGCTCGGGCACCAAGCCTGCCCCACCCACCACCATGGCGTTGACGGTCGGACGGCGCATATCGTGGCCGTTGAGCCAGACTTCGCCAGTGCTGGGCAGCAGCCCCATGGCGGCTGACAGCAGTGTGGTTTTGCCCGCGCCATTGGGTCCGATCACGGTGACGATCTCGCCGGGCTGGACCACCAGATCGATCTGGTGCACGGCTTCGACTTCGCCGTAGCAGACGCTTAAGTTCTTGAGCTCGAGTACGGGTGCAGCCATGCCATCAGCTCCCATCTGCGCCGCCAAGGTAGGCCGCCAGCACCCTGGGGTCCACCTGCACCTGGGCCGGTGTTCCGTGCGCAATCACCTGCCCAAACTCCAGCACCGTAATGCGGTCTGCAATATTCATCACAAATTCCATGTCGTGTTCAACCACCAGGATGGCCATGCCCTCGCCGCGCAGTTGTGTGAGCAAGCGCGCCAGCGCCACCTTTTCCATATGCGGCAGACCGGCGGCGGGCTCGTCAAGCAGCAGCACGCTGGGCTGCCCGGCCAGGGCGCGCGCAATCTCGACGATGCGCTGCTGCCCCAGGGCCAGCGAACCGGCCAGGTCGTGCAGTTGTGGCCCCAGGCCACAGCGTTCAAGCTGGGCTTGTGCCTCAGCGCGCAGCGCCGCTTCTTCGGCGCGATCCAGGCGCAGCATCGACGCAATCCAGCCATGGTGCCCGCGCAAATGCGCGCCCAACGCCACGTTGTCGAGCACGCTGCGCGTGCCGAGCAAGCGCACGTGCTGGAAGGTGCGGCTCAGCCCGCCTGCGGCAAAGAACCGTGACGACAGGCCGCGCATGTCGCGCCCCAGCAGGGTGACCGCGCCCGAGGTGGGATCATCCACCCCCGAGATCATGTTGAAGAAGGTGCTCTTGCCCGCGCCGTTGGGGCCAATCAGGGCATGGATTTCACCGGCGCGCACGTCCAGGTTCACATTGCTGTTGGCCTGCAGCCCGCCAAAGCGCTTGCTCACCGCTTTGGCATCCAGCACCACTGTGCCCTTTTCGGCCGACGCGCGTTCTGCCAGCGGCTGCACGTTCTGTTGCTGCGCCCGGGAAACTGGCCGCAGGTAGCGGTTGACGCGCCGCGCCATACTGGGCCACAAGCCTTCGGAAAAGCGCTGCAACACCACCAGCATCAGCAGGCCAAACACAATCACCTCAAAGTTGCCGCTGCTGCCCAGCAAGCTGGGCAGAATGTCTTGCAGGTATTGCTTCATCAGCGTGATCAGCGCGGCACCCAGCACCGCCCCCCACAGATGGCCGGCACCACCCACCACCGCCATGAACAGGTATTCAATGCCGATGTTCAGGTTAAACGGGGTGGGGTTGACGAAGCGCTGCAGGTGCGCATAAATCCAGCCCGACAGGCTGGCCAGCAGCGCGGCCAGCACAAACACCTTGATGCGGTAGCGCGCGGTGTCCACGCCCATGCTCTCGGCCATCACGCGCCCGGACTTGAGCGAGCGGATGGCGCGCCCTTCGCGCGAGTCAAGCAGGTTGTGCAGTGCCCACAGGATAAACAGCAACACGCCCCAGGTCAGAAGCCCAAGGTCGCGCACGGTGCGCAGCGACAGGCTGCCGATGGACAACGCGGGCACCCCCACCATGCCGGTGTGTCCACCCAGAAACTCCAGGTTGCCAAACAGGAAGTACAGGCTCAGACCCCAGGCAATGGTGCCTAGCGGCAGGTAGTGTCCCGACAGGCGCAGCGTGACCGAACCCAGAATCCAGGCCACGCTGGCACTGAGCGCAAATCCCAGGATCAGCCCGATCCAGGGCAGCAAGGCAGAGTCAGGAGCCAGCCCGACAAACGCCGCACCCGCAGGCGCGGTGCAAAACCATGCCGAGGCATACGCGCCCAGGCCCACAAACGCAGCCTGCCCGAACGAGGTCATGCCGCCCACGCCGGTGAGCATCACCAGGCCCACCGCGACCAGCGCGTACAGGCCAATGTAGTTCAGCATGGTGATGGTGAACTCGGGCAAAAACCCCCAAACCCCCAGCAAGACAAGCACGCCCGCAAGCGTGAGCTGACGCTGCGTCATTCTTCGTCCTCAACGTGATGGCTGTGCAGCGAACGCCACCACAACACCGGAATGATCAGGGTGAATACGATCACCTCTTTGAACGCACTCGCCCAAAACGACGAGAACGACTCCAGCAGCCCCACCAGCAGCGCTCCAGCCAGGGCCAGCGGATAGCTGGTGAGACCACCGATGATGGCGGCAACAAAGCCTTTGAGGCCAATCAAAAATCCGGTGTCGTAATAGACCGTGGTCAATGGCGCAATCAGCAAACCCGATACCCCACCTACCAGCGCCGCCAGGGCAAAGCTCAGGTCACCCGACAGTTCGGTAGGGATACCCATCAGGCGCGCGCCCACGCGGTTCATTGCGGTAGCCAACAAGGCCTTGCCAACCAGCGTTTTCTCAAAGAACAGGAACAGCGACACCACCAGCAAACTGGCCACCCCCATCACCACCAGCGACTGGCCGCTGACCGGGATGCCGCCCCAATCGAATTGCAGGTCCGAAAACGCCGTGGTGCGCGAACCCTCGGCACCAAAAAACAGCAGCCCCATGCCCACCATCACGCCGTGCAGGGCGACCGACACAATCAGCAGGGTGAGCACCGTGGCGTGCGCCAGTGGCCGGTAGGCCAAGCGGTAAATCAGGGGGCCCAGCGGGGTGATGACCAGCAGCGTGGCGCAAGTCTGCCCCAGCAGCGAGGTGGGCTTGCCAACCAGCACCAGCATGGCCGCCAGACCCGGCAACAGCAGCGCCCAGAAGGCACTTGATCGCCAGCCCACCACCACGCCGCGCTGGTGCCTGATGGCCTCCACCACCAAGGTGGCGGCAGCCAGTGCCAGCAACAGCCACAAAGTGCCGGGCGTGCGCCCTGCCTGGAGCAGGGCCATGGTCAGCGCACCGAATGCAACAAACTCGCCTTGCGGGATAAAGATCACCCGCGTGATCGAAAACACCAGCACCAGCGCCAAGGCCATGAGCGCATAGACGGCCCCGTTGACGATGCCGTCCTGGCCCAGAAGCAAGGCGATCTGACTATCCATCAGGGCTGGAACTTCCAGGCGCCGCCCTCAATCTTGACCATCACACGGGCGCGCTGGTCCAGACCCAGATGGTCTGCTGCAGACATGTTGTACACACCGTGCGCGCCGGCCACTTCCTTCACGCTCTCCAGTGCGTCACGCAGCGCAATGCGGAACTCCACCGTGCCCGGCTTGGCCTTCTTCAGGGCCGGGCCGACGGCGGCTTCCATCAGCTTGCCCGCGTCCCAGGCGTGTCCGCCAAACGTGGAGACCGAGCCCGCGCCGTTGGCTTTTTCGTACTTGGCAACGTAGTCCTGTGCCGACACCTTGAGCGGGTGGCTGGCGGGCAACTGTGCCGCTACCAACACGGGGCCCGAAGGCAGGAAGGTGCCCTCAACGTCCTTGCCGCCTACGCGCAGGAAGTCGTTGTTGGCTACGCCGTGGGTCTGGTAGAACTTGCCGGTATAGCCACGCTCCTTGAGCGCGCGTTGCGGCAGCACTGCCGGTGTGCCCGATCCGGCGATGAGCACAGCGTCGGGCTTGGCCGAAACGATCTTGAGCACTTGCCCGGTGACCGAGGTATCAGTGCGGTTGTAACGCTCGTTGGCGACGATCTGGATGTTCTTCAGTGCAGCAATCTTGCTGAACTCCTGGTACCAGCCCTCGCCATAGGCGTCGGAGAAGCCGATGAAGCCCACCGTCTTGACACCACTGTCGGCCATGTGCGAGACGATGGCCAGCGACATCATGATGTCGTTCTGCGGTGTCTTGAACACCCAGCGCTTCTTGGCGTCCTGCGGCTCGACGATGCGCGCCGAGGCAGCCATGGAAATCATGGGTGTCTGCGCTTCGGCAGCCACATCAATCATCGCCAGCGAATTGGGTGTGGTGGTGGAGCCCAGCAGCACGTCCACCTTGTGCTCGTTGATGAGCTTGCGCGCATTGGTGACCGCGGCCGTGGTGTCGGAGGCATCGTCAAGCACGATGTAGTTGATCTTCTGCCCGCCGATGGTCGCAGGCATCAGGGCAATGGTGTTCTTCTCGGGAATGCCCAGTGAAGCGGCGGGCCCGGTAGCCGATACGGTGACACCCACATTGATGTCGGCATAGACTGCCGAACTCAGCATCAGTGCGGCCAACAAGGGGAGGGTTCTTTTGTAGCTCATTGTCTGTCTCCGGTAATTAAATGGTTATGTCAATCGAATGCGGCGCGTGGGGGGCGACGGTACCGGATCAAGCCGCACGGCATCCGGATCACCCGAAATCAGGTAGGCCACCATCTTACTCAGGAGTACGCCCCCTACACCCCGGGGTTTACCAGCAAAAAGTCGGCGTTTCAGCGGCGACTTAGCCATCGTAGCGCGGGGGATCGGGGTCCTGGTCCCAGTTGCTGTCGGGTTGTGGCACCTTGAGCATCCATGACTTGACCAACTCCACGTGTTCGCGCTCCTCATCGCGCAGTGCCAGCGCTGCCTCGCGCACGGCATCGACCTCGGCCAGACCCGCCAGGCGGTCAAAAAAGCGCTCGGCCCGCTCCTCGTTGGCCAGTGCCATTTGCAGCACGTGCCAGGGCTTCATCAGGTAGTGCACCTGGTCCAGGGCGGCGTTTTCGGGCGCTTCAAAGCCATCAAACATGGGAGCCTGGACGAAGTACGCGGGCGGCTCGCTCCAACCCATGCTGTCCAGGATCTGGCTGGCGTGCTTGCCTTCCACCTCGGCCATCTTGCGAAACCACTGCCCCACTTCGGGGTTGTTGTGGGTTTCCATCATGTCGGCAAACTCGTTGTAGCGCTGCACCGCCTCCAACTCCATCTGCAAGGCTTGCGCCATCAGTTCATACAACGTGGCAGGCACCGCGTCGGCTGTGGGCGGGGTGGGCGCGCTCATAGCGCAAACTCCGCTTCCAGGTCGGCCACGCTGCACTTGGGGCTGCGCACCGATGCCGGGTACGGGATGCGGTCGCCCGCGTAGAGTACGCCGATGTTGAGTCCGTCGTCCTTCATCAGGCGGCGCGCGGCGCGCGCTGGGTCGTCGGTGGTGAGCACCTCGGCCGGGTGCACCAACTTGCGCCAATCGCGCTGCTCGGGCCGGAAGGTGACGCAGGGGCTGAGAATTTCGACAAAGGAAAAACCGGGGTGCTTCATGGCCCGGGCAATGATGTCTGCCGTGCCATGCAGATCACCAGCAAAGGCACGCGCCACAAAGTTGGCTCCCGACGCCAACGCCACCACCGAGGGGTTGAATACGCGCAGGCCGGTGCCGCCGGGCGAGAGCTTGGAGTCCCAGTCGGGTTCGGTCGTGGGCGAGGGCTGCCCCTTGGTCATGCCGTAAACGTGGTTGTCCATCACCAGGTAGGTCATGTCCACGTTGCGGCGGCAGGCGTGCAGGAAGTGGTTGCCGCCGATGGAATAGCCATCGCCATCGCCCCCTGCGACCAGCACCTGCAAATCGGGCCGCGCGACCTTGAGCCCGGTGGCGGCAGCCAGCGAGCGCCCATGCACGCCATGAAACCCGTAACAGGTGGTGTAGGCCGGTATGCGCGACGAGCATCCAATGCCCGAGACCACCGCACAATCCTTGGGCGCAATGCCGACAATGGCCAAGGCCTTGGTGACTGAACTGAGCACCGTGAAGTCGCCACAGCCAGGGCACCAGATCGGCTTGTACGAGGACTTGAAATCGGCAGCGGTAAAGCCGATGGGGACGGCTGGCACTTCTTCCAAGTTGACGGGTGTGTTCATGCTCCGTTCCTCCATGCAAGCAAGGCAGTCAACAGTTCGGCCGGGCGCAGCGGCAAAGGGCCGGGCCGGTGGAAACTCTGCGGCGGCACCGGAAAGTCGTACCAGGCGCGCAGGTAGCGGTACAACTGCGCGCCGTGGTTTTGCTCCACGACGATGATGTGCTTGGCACCTTGCAGCGCTGCAGCCATTTGCTCGGGCTGAGCCGGTGCCAACAGGCGCAACACGATCAGGCGCAGCTCCAGCCCCTGCGCACGGGCACGCGCAATGGCCTCGCGCACCGGGCCGCTGGCCGAACCAAAGGCAATCACCACTGCGGGTGCGTCGCCCTCGATGTCGGCCCAATAGCTGCCGTAGTCATGCTGCGTGAGCTTGCGCTGGCGCTTGTCGAGCTGCAGCACGTGGTCTCTGGACTGGCTGCTGGGAATGCCTGCTTCGGAATGCTCCAGCCCGTCTGCGGTGTAGGTTACGCCCTCGGTACCGGGAATGGCCATGGGCGACACACCCGAGGGCGTGTTGCGGTAGCGCTTGTAGTCGGGCGTGTTGGCTTGCGCTGTTAGACGCTGCGCGGTGTAGCCCGCATCAACAGGGCGATCCACAATGGCGCGCGACTGGCCCATGAACTGGTCCGACAAAACGATCACCGGCGCTTGCAGCGCCTCGGCCAGATGCACGGCCCACTGGGTTGCGCCCAGGCAATCGGCAATCGACGTGGGTGCCACCACCAGCCGTGGTGCGTCGCCGTGCAAGCCGCTCACGGCGTACGACAGATCGCTTTGTTCGCTCTTGGCCGGGATGCCGGTGGAGGGGCCGCCGCGCATCACATCGATGACTACGACCGGCACTTCGGACGCCACTGCCAGACCCAGCGCTTCGGTCATGAGCGAGAGCCCCGGCCCGGCCGTGGCGGTGAGCGCGGGCACGCCGCCATACGACGCGCCAATGATCATGTTGATGGATGCCAGTTCGTCCTCGGCTTGCAGCAAGGTGCCGCCCAGGCGCGCGATGCGGGGTGCCAGCCATTCGAGCACCTCGGTCGCAGGCGTGATCGGGTAGGCTGCAACAAAGCGCACGCCACCACGCAGCGCGCCCAAGCCGGTGGCCTCGTTGCCGCTCATCATCCAACGTGGCGCGCTGCCGCGCTCGCCCACCTGGAGCTGCGCCATGGCACCACCCTCTTGCACCAACTGCTGGGCAATCTGCTGCGCCGCCACGGCACCTTTGGCTACGGCCTGCAGGTTGGCGTCCAGAGTGGCGGGTTTCTTCCAGGCGTCGCGCACCGCTTCCTGCAGCACCGCAAGTGGCAGACCTGCCAGGGTTCCGGCCAGCCCCAGGGCGATCATGTTGACCCAACTGCCGGGAATCTCCTTGGCCATTTTCTTCATGCTCAAGGGTGCATAGCGCGCGCCGCTGGCCTTGAACACCTCGGGTGCGTCGCCCTCGTCCGGGTCGCCAATGAGCACGCTGCGCGGGCCGAGCACAATTTCGTCGGCAAAGCGGTTGACGTTTTGCCAATCAATTGCCAGCAGCAGGTCAAAGCCGTCGTCGAGCGATGCCATCGGGTGCGAGCCGAGCCGCAGCATGGCCGCTGCCTCGCCACCGCGAATCTGCGGCCCGCTGGTACGCACCATCAGCCCATAGGCCCCGGCCTTGGCTGCTGCGGCCAGTAGCACCGTGCCCGCTGTCATCACACCACTGCCTCCGCTGCCCGCCAGCGCGATCGACACGCTGGCAGCTTGCGCTACTTCTGCTTGCAAGTTCGTCTCCTCATCAGGCCTGGCCTCACATTGCCCCCCGTGGCTGGCTGCGCTCAACACGCGAGGCCGGTTGCGGGAACTAAGCTGGTATTTAGGTACTACTATACGATATTTGATCTGCTCAGTAGTCCGGTCAAACCCGTAGCCGCGGCATTGGCGCAACGAATCGGCAGCCCTCGTGAACCGCAGCTTCGTCACTGCAAGGAGCGAAGCGACGCGGCAGTCCATGCAGGCATGAAGTCATGGATCGCCACGGCCTTCGGCCTCGCAATGACGAGGTGGGGGTGTGACCTCGCAATGACGACCGCATGTGCTGTGAATTCCGCAATGATCAATGGGTTCGACAGCGGAGCCGAGCAACGCAATAGGCGGCGAGCAGAGCGTCCGGGATCAGGGGGCGTACATCAACCCTGATTCCCAGGCGGCCTGCAACTGCGCCAACAATGCCGTCGGCACCCGGGCATCGCCCTTGGCGTCGTCAAGCGTCTGACGCATGGACTGTGCAATGGCTTCGAGCACCTGAGCGGGCTGACTCACGCCGCAGACCCGGCGGCCGAAATCGTGCAACTCCTGCACGCTCGGGTAGGCCCGGGTCTGATGCCTACCGGCAAACAGTTTTAGCGCGAGGGTGCGATCCTCCAACTCGGGCCCGCCCTGGTACTGCGTGTACTTGTAGATGGAGGTCGTCACCACGTCGAACATGGGTGCCAGCCAAACCTCGCTGGCGCTGCGGTAGAGCACGCCAAAGTTCTTCAGGTGCGCGTCGCCATTGCGCACCATGACGGAGAAGGCGACCTGCTGGAAGTACCGGTGCAGGTTGTCGCTGTGGAGCTGCAACTGACGCAGCAACTCGGCAACACGCTGATAGCTGCCGTGGTACTTTCGGTCCGACAACACGTCGCGCACGCGCAGACCCGCCAGGGCAGCGATGTCTTCGAAGCCGAGCCGCTCGACGCGGCCGTTGTCGTGCATCACCATATCAAAGCGGTCGAGTATCAGCATCTGACCGTCGTCCGACAGGGCAAACTGCGGCACGTCGATACCCGCGCCGCGGGCGGCGCTAAGGCACAGGTACTCGTTGGCGGCCAAGCCCGGGTAGGCGGGGCTGGCAGCTTTCACAATTAGCGAGGGCACCGGCACCGTCGCTCGCTCTGGCACCATGATCTTGGGTTGCATGCCGGCGATGCCCGCGCCCGTGCTTAGGTAGGCGGCCACCAATTCGTTGAACACCTCCGGGGTGTAGCGCGTCTTGAGCAGCTCTGCCTTGCTTAGAGCCCGTGGCGCTGCTGGCTCGGGCAGTTCTGCGAGTCGGTACCCCAATCGGCCGATACCGTTGCGCCCGACCAGCGCCAACAGGTGCATGGGCGTCAACGGCTGCTTGGGAAACAACTCCCGAATCTTCATGAACAGGTCGCCCTCGGGCAGGTTCTGATCCATCGACGGGAACAGGTCGCTGCCCTGCCAGGTGAGGCTTTCCCTGGGCGGCATGAGCAAAGCCATCGCCGGTTGGTCAGGGTCTTGGCCAAGGTAGCGAAACTCATAGTTCGACGTCTTGAGTAGCTGGCCAGCGTGCTCGTTGTCGCCGATTGACACCGCAAGGGCACGGACTTTTTCAGGGAGCATCGTCGTCTTCCTGGAAGCGGCGGGCCACCTCCTCGGCCGATGGCAGGCCCACGCGCTCGAGCCGCAGGGCCAAGCCCAAAGCACCCAGCACGGCCATCAGTGAAGACACCGTGGAATCTTCTCCAGCCTCAAGCCGGTAAACGACCTCGCGGACCTTCCCGGCCTTTTTGGCAAGCTCGGACTTGCTCATTTTGAGAGCTTTGCGGTGCTCACCCAACTGGCGGCCAAGTTCATCTGGGAAGCGAATAGTGTCAGTCATAGCTTGCTATGATACTAACTATTGACATTTATGCAAGTCATACCTTGCATAATATGCGTCTTAATTGCCGCTCATCCGCCAAGGCGCAGCGCCGGGTTCGGATTTGACACGGCGCGCCAGCACAGCGTCCAGCAGTTCGCCCTGCGCCACCGGTTTGTCCAGGTAGCAAAAACTCAGGAGCGAGGAACGACTGCCTGATCAGGCAAAGTTGGCTTGTGCAAAGCTCCAGTTGACGAGCTTGTCGAAGAAGGTTTCGACAAACTTGGCGCGCAGGTTGCGGTAGTCGATGTAGTAGGCGTGTTCCCACACGTCCACGGTCAGCAGCGCCTTGTCGGCGGCTGTCAACGGGGTTCCAGCAGCGCCCATGTTGACGATGTCCACCGAGCCGTCGGCCTTCTTGACCAGCCAGGTCCAGCCAGAACCGAAGTTGCCCACGGCCGCCTTGACAAACGCTTCCTTGAAGGCGGAGTAGCTGCCCCACTTGGCGTTGATGGCTGCAGCCAGTGCGCCACTGGGCTCGCCGCCGCCTTGGGGCTTCATGCAGTTCCAGAAGAAGGTGTGGTTCCAGATTTGCGCTGCGTTGTTGTACACGCCGCCGCTGGACTTCTTGACGATTTCTTCCAGCGCCATGGCCTCGAACTCGGTGCCCTTTTGCAGGTTGTTGAGGTTGACCACATAAGCGTTGTGGTGCTTGCCGTGGTGAAACTCCAGCGTTTCTTGCGAATAGGCGGGTGCCAAAGCGTCGATGGCGTAGGGCAGTGCGGGCAGTGTGTGTTCCATGGTGTCCTCTAGGAGTGTGCGGGTTGCTGAAATAGCGAAAACAGCCGCGATTGTAGAAACTAATCCGACGGGCTGCTTGTGACCGTCATGTCAACCTTGCCATCGGCAAGGGTTGCCACGAGGTGTTGGCCCGGGTAGGTGCTATCTACCCTGCCGACCGCTGCGCCCTGCGCATCGGTGAGCCAGGCGTAGCCACGCTTGAGCACCAGCGCGGGGTCGAGCAGGCCCAGGCGCAGGTCGGCACGTGCCAGGCGCTCGCCCTGGCGTTGCAAGGCGCGAGCGGTAGCCGCTGGCAGGTCGATGTGGGCTCGCTCCAGTGCCACGTGGCGCGCCTGCAAGTTGGTTTGCACGGCGTGCCGCAGGCGCTGCTCCCACGATGCCAGGCGCAATTGCTGGCGTGCCGCCAGGCCAGAGGGGCGTCCAAGCCGGTGCGAGGCAATATCCAGGCGCAGCGCCTGCTGGTCCAGGCGGCGTAGCACCGAGGCGCGCAAACGTTCCTGCTGGTACTGCACTTCGGCCAGCCAGGCCAGCGTGGGCTGGCACACCAGCTCGGCAGCGGCCGTGGGCGTGGGGGCGCGCACATCGGCCACAAAGTCGGCAATGGTGAAGTCGGTTTCGTGGCCCACGCCGCTGATTACAGGCAGGCGGCTTTGGGCAATGGTGCGCGCCAACTGCTCGTCGTTAAAGGCCCACAGGTCTTCCATCGACCCGCCCCCGCGCACCAGCAAGATCAGGTCCAGCGCTGGCGCGCCGGGTTCAGGTGCCCAGGCGTTGAGCCTTTGGATGGCTTGCACCAGTTCGCCCGGGGCGCTGGTGCCCTGCACCGACGCCGGGGCAATCACCACCGCGATGTGCTGCACGCGGCGCTGCAAGGCGGTTACCACGTCATGCAGGGCGGCGGCCCCCAAGGATGTCACCACGCCAATGGCGCGCGGCATGGTGGGCAACGCGCGCTTGCGCGCCGCATCAAACAAGCCTTCGCGCTCCAACTTGGCCTTGAGCCGCAGAAACTGCTCAAACAGCGCGCCCTGCCCGGCTGGGCGCAAGCTCTCCACCACCAACTGCAATTCGCCGCGCGGCTCGTACACGGCCACACGCCCACGCAGTTCGACCCGGTCGCCGTCTTTGGGCGCAAATTCCAGCAAGCCCGCCGCACGCCGGAACATGGCGCAGCGCATCTGGCCGGTTTCGTCCTTGAGCGAAAAGTAACAGTGGCCGCTGGCCGCGCGCGCAAAGCCGGTAATCTCGCCGCGCACGCCCACTGGGTTGAAGCGGTTGTCCAGCGCCTCGCCGATAGCGCGGCACAAAGCCCCCACCGGCCAGACCAGCGGTGCCGGGGCAAGGTTCTGCGGTTCAGTCATGGGCAAAGTGTGAGGTGAGAATCAGGGGCGGCCCCAGCCACAACCTGATGCGGCTGGCTGCGCCATAATCACGCAGCACAATTTTTGTTCGGAGCATCCATTTGTTTTCCATCATACAAGCTGCTGGCTGGACCATCTGGCCACTCATTGCGAGTTCCATCCTGGCGCTGGCCATTGTCATGGAGCGTTTTGTCAGCCTCAAAGAGAGCAAGATTGCGCCGCCCCGCCTGCTCGAAGAGGTGATTGGTGTCACGCGCAGCAGCATTCCCACGGCTGACGTGGTGTCGCAACTGGAACAGAACTCGTACCTGGGCGAGGTGCTTGCCAGCGGCTTGCGCGCACTCAACTCCGACCCACGCTGCAGTGAGAGCGACTTGCGCGGCATCATGGAAGGCACGGGGCGCACGGTAGCGCACCGCATGGAGCGCTACCTCAGCGCCCTTGCCACCATTGCGTCTGCCGCGCCGCTGATGGGCCTGTTTGGCACCGTGGTGGGCATGATCGAGATTTTTGGATCGCAAGCACCCACAGGCGTTACCGGGGGCAACCCGGCACAACTGGCGCACGGCATTTCGATTGCACTCTACAACACCGCCTTTGGTTTGATGGTGGCGATTCCGTCGCTGATTTTCTGGCGGTACTTTCGCGGCCAGGTGGATGCGTACTTGATGACGCTGGAACTCTCTGCCGACCGCTTGGCGCGGCACCTGATGGCACTGCGCCGCTAAGACCATGAATTTCCGACCTTCACCCAAGGAAGAACCGGAGATCAACCTGATCCCGTTCATCGACGTGCTGCTGGTGGTGCTGATCTTCCTGATGCTGTCCACCACCTACAGCAAATTTACCGAGATGCAGATTCGGCTCCCGGTGGCCGACACCGATGTGCAGCGCGACTATCCCAAAGAGATGATTGTGGCCATTAGCGCCGAAGGTGCCTACAGCGTCAACCGCGTCCCCGTGCCCGGGCGCAGTATGGACAACATCGCCGCGGCGATGTTGTCCATACTGCGCCCGGGCACGGGGACGCGGTTGACGCTGTAG
>Ga0194059_1000957_pt1 | contig 12796 bp, 6 predicted proteins | sample SepL6211m_MetaG_FD_163426 | JGI IMG/M metagenome (GOLD analysis project Ga0194059, IMG submission 163426) | Anoxic zone freshwater microbial communities from boreal shield lake in IISD Experimental Lakes Area, Ontario, Canada - Sep2016-L626-11m | ecosystem: Environmental > Aquatic > Freshwater >... | reverse complement strand
TCAAAAAGGTGATTAACAAAAATGTGAAGATTGCCGCCAAAAAAGGAAAGGTTGTCAAAAAAGCTGCAATCAAAAAGGGATCTGAACTTTCAGCCATTGCTAAAAGCGGTTACAAGCAACTCAAAAAAGACATGAAAATTTCTCCTGCTGAAGCAAAAAAATTGGAAGCAAAAGCAATGAAAGAATATAAAAAAGTAAAAAAACAAGTAACTTCTAGTGCTAAAAAAGCTGGAGCTTATATTAAAAAAAATCCACGTAAGGTGGCCGCAATTTCTGTCGGTATTGGCGCCGCTCTGGCTGGAGCTGCGGCAATGCTTATTTCAAACTCAAAGAAAAAATCAAGCAAGAAGAAAAGATAGGCCCCCTTTTATGTGCCTTTTTTATGATGCATGTAATATTTAAAGAGAATATAAGATTATGACTGGTGGAATATTTGATATCATCGCATTAGCAAGCATTTTTGTTGTTTTTTTAATTGCATTTATTCTTGGATGGATGCTTGAAAAAAATATTAAACAGCGATTTACTACCGCCATAATAGTTTTTTCTTCTTTGCTTGTGTATTACTTTTTTTATGGAGATGGACTTTCCTTATTCTTTTTCGTATTACTTATCATTAATTTTGTATTATATATTTATAGGAAAATAAAATACTGAAAAATGGCTCTCTTGACACCTTTTAAGATATGTGTTAACTTAGTTATACATTCTAGCTTTAGGAAAGAACTTCTATTTTTTGCATTGTTTTTGGGTGAAAACAGCGCACAACTTTTTTGTCAAATTTAAGCATAATAATGCTTTAAATTGGCCCTTTTTGTCAAAGGATACATGACTAAACATACAACTTAATTAAATAATCTTAACCAAAAACTCGCTACGGAGCTTTCTATTCGTAAATCATTTTGCTTTACGAATTTTAAAGAACTAGTGAGAGTTGTTTTTATGGTAAAAGAGAAGAAAGCACTAAAGGTGAAGGAGACCTATGCGTCTACCTCATCCCTGTCTAAAAGAAAGTTTTTCAAAAAGCAGTTGATGGTGTCGCTGCCGAATCTGATTGAAGCTCAGATTGATGCGTATCAGTGGTTTTTGGATAGAGGTCTTCGGGAATTATTTGATGAAATCAATCCGATCAACGATTTCACTGGAAAAGATTTAGAGCTTTCACTTACGGATTATTACCTGGATGAACCCAAGACAACTGAGCTTGTGGCCAAGAACAAAAATGTTTCATATGAAGCGCCTCTTCGAGCGAAGGCGCGTTTAACGATTAAGAAAACTGGTGAAATTAAGGAACAAGAAATTTATCTTGGAGATTTTCCAGTGATGACTCCTCGTGGAACCTTCATTATTAATGGTGTTGAGCGCGTGGTTGTTTCTCAATTGATTCGATCTTCTGGAGTTTTCTTTACGATGGAATATTCAAAAGGTAAAAAACTTTTTGGAGCAAAATTGATTCCAAATCGTGGAGCATGGTTGGAAATTGATACTGATTTGTCTGGAGTGTTGAATGTTAGAATTGATCGCAAACGAAAAATTCCTGTGACTGCTCTTCTTCGCGCATTTGGAATGGAAAAGAATGAGGAAATCTTGAAAGCATTCGATGGTTTTGATAATGGCGAAGTAAAATTCATCGAGGAATCACTTGCAAAAGATATTACCAAAAGTCAGGCTGAGGGATATAAGGAAATTTACAAAAGAATTCGTCCAGGTGATTTGGCAACTGCAGAAAATGCCAAACAACTCGTCAATGGAATGTTTTTCAATTTTGAAAAATATGATTTCGGCTCAGTTGGACGTTATCGTTTGAATCAACGTTTGAATATTGAACTTGAAGACAAAGAAGAAAATAGAATTTTGTTGGTTTCTGATTTGCTTTTGATTATCAATGAAATTATTCGTTTGAATAATGATCCTCATGCAATTGCTGATGATATCGATCATCTTGGAAATAGACGAGTGAGGGGTGTTGGAGAATTGGTTCAAAACAAACTTCGCATCGGTATGGCTCGTATGGCTCGAAACATTAAAGACCGCATGAGTACTTGTGATATTGAAACAGTAGTGCCAGGACAATTGATAAACTCTCGTCCAGTGGCTGCTGCTATCAAAGAATTTTTTTCAAGTTCACAACTTTCACAATTCATGGATCAAGTAAATCCTTTGGCTGAACTTGAACACAAAAGACGTTTGTCAGCGATGGGACCAGGAGGACTCACACGAGAACGAGCAGGTTTCGAAGTTCGAGATGTGCATCATTCACATTATGGAAGAATTTGTCCAATTGAAACTCCTGAAGGTCCAAACATTGGTTTGGTAGGACATATGGCTTCATACGCTCGTATTAATGACTTTGGATTCTTGGAAACACCATACATCAAACTTTATAAGGAAGTTCCAAATACTGTGGAAGCTTTGACAAATAGAGTTTTGAATGAAGAAGTGGCTGGTGGGAAAATTGGGGAATATATCACAGAAGAATTGGCCAAGAAAATCGCCAAGACATCCGCTAAGATTATTCAAATTAAACCATATATTTCTGATGATATTGAATATGTTAATGCTACGGTTGAAGATCGCTGCATTATTACGCATGCTCGTGTGAATACTGATGAACATCGTAATATTGTGGATGCATCAGTTGAAGCTCGCGTGAAAGGACACCCTGAAATGATTGAAACTGAAAAACTTGATTATATGGATGTTAGTGCCAAGCAATGTATTTCAGTTGCAACATCCTTGATTCCATTTTTGGAGCATGATGATGCTAACCGAGCTTTGATGGGTTCAAACATGCAACGACAAGCTGTGCCATGCATTGTTCCGCAAGCTCCTTTTGTGGGAACTGGTATTGAAGACAAGGCTGCTGCTGATTCTGGACAGGTTGTGCTTTCACTTGGAGACGGAGAAGTTGTTGAAGTTGATGGTGCGCACATTGTTGTTAAGGAAACTGCACCAATTGGTATTAAGAAAGACAATTTCAAACGAGAATATAGACTTCAGAGTTTTCAAAAATCAAATGCTTTCACTTCGATGAGTCAACTTCCACGCGTGGAAAAAGGACAGATCGTGAAGAAGGGAGATCTTTTGGCTGATGGTGCTGCAACGGAAAATGGAGAATTGGCACTTGGACAAAATCCATTGGTGGCCTTTATTCCATGGGATGGATATAACTTTGAAGATGCTATCATTCTTTCAGAGAGATTATTGAAAGAAGATTGGTATAGTTCGATTCACATTGAGGATTTCTCAATTGACGTTCGCGACACAAAGCTTGGGCCCGAAGTTGTGACTCGTGATATTCCAAACATTGGTGAAGAGAGATTGAAGAATCTTGATGAAACTGGAATCATCCGCGTGGGAGCTGAAATTTCTTCTGGGGATATTCTTTGTGGAAAAATCACCCCAAAAGGTGAAGGCGATTTGACTCCAGAAGAAAGATTGCTGCGTGCAATTTTCGGTGAAAAATCAAAAGATGTTAAGGATTCATCATTGTATCTTCCACATGGAGAACACGGTAAGGTTGTTGATATTAAAATTTTGTCGCGCGAACAAGGTGACAAACTTTCAACTGGTGTTATCAAACAAATTCAAGTTTCAATTGCGCAACTTCGAAAAGTTTCAGTTGGAGACAAATTGGCTGGACGACATGGAAATAAGGGTGTTATTTCACGTATTGCTCCTGTTGAAGATATGCCATATCTTCCGGATGGAACTCCAATCGATGTGATCCTAAATCCATTGGGAGTTATTTCTCGTATGAATATTGGACAGATTTTGGAAACTCATCTTGGATGGGCAGCAATGAAACTTGGATATAAGGCTGCAACTCCTGCACTTGATGGTATTACTGAAGAAGACATTAAGGGTGAGCTTAAAAAAGCTGGACTTCCAGAAAGTGGAAAGATTCGATTGATTGATGGAAAGACTGGAGAAAGCTTTGATAATGAGACTACTGTGGGTGTTATGTACATCATGAAACTAAACCATTTAGTTGAAGACAAGTTGCACATGCGATCCATTGGACCATACTCACTTATCACACAGCAACCACTTGGAGGAAAGGCACAATTCGGAGGACAACGCTTTGGAGAAATGGAAGTATGGGCGCTCGAAGGATATGGAGCAGCCTACACATTGCAAGAAATGCTCACGATTAAATCAGATGACGTGCTCGGAAGATCAAAAGCTTACGAATCAATTATCAAAGGTGAAAAAATTAAGAGTCCAAATATTCCAGCATCATTTCATGTGCTTGTAAATGAGCTCAAAGGACTTTGCTTGGATGTCGAACTTGTTGATTCTAAGATGAAAGAAGATGATCATGATGACGAGATTGGCGGATATGATAAGCCAGAAGAGGACGTTGATCAAATTTAATTTAACTTTTTGTAATAAACTTCTTAAAAAAACACTATGGAAAATATTACTAAAGTGAGCGATTTCAATAGCGTCCGACTTCGATTGGCAAGTCCTGACGCAATCATGAATTGGTCTCACGGTGAAATAAGCAAGCCTGAAACAATTAATTATCGCACCCAGCGATACGAAAAAGATGGTCTTTTTTGTGAAAAAATCTTTGGACCTTCTAAGGATTGGGAATGTTATTGTGGAAAATACAAACGAATTCGATATAAGGGAATTGTTTGTGACAAGTGCGGAGTTGAAGTGACTCGTTCAATCGTTCGTCGTGAGCGCATGGGACACATCAAACTTGCTGTGCCAGTTTCCCACATTTGGTTTTTGCGCGGTGTGCCTTCAAAAATTGGCTCAGCTCTTGGGCTTGGAGTTCAAGACTTGGAAAAGGTTATTTATTTCTCTGCTTATATTATCAAAGAAGTAAATGAGGAAGCGCGAGATCGTGTGGTCAATCAACTTGAGCAGGAATACAAATTGAAGCAAAAGGAAATCAAAGGAGGGAAGACTGATAATGAAAGAGGAGCTGAAGCAATGCTGGATGAACTTCGCGATCAATATAAAGCTGTTAAGGATGACTTGAAAAATTTGAAGCCAATGCAGATTCTTTCAGAATTGGAATATTTTAATTTGTCATCTCGTTATGGTCAGGTTTTTTCTGCTGGAATTGGAGCTGAGGCTGTTCGCAGCGTGCTTGAATCAATGGATATTGAAAAGATGATCAAGCAAGTCAAGAAAGAATTGGAAAATGAAGACACTGCTGACAAGAAAAAACTTTTCAAAAGAATGAAATTGTTCCAAGGATTCAAAAAAGCTGGTCTTAAGCTGGAATGGATGCTTCCAACTGCAATCCCTGTTATTCCACCAGATTTGCGACCAATGGTTGCTCTTGATGGAGGACGTTTTGCAACTTCAGATTTGAACGATCTTTATCGTCGTATCATAAACAGAAACAATCGTTTGAAAAAATTGATTGATCTTGGTGCTCCTGAAGTGATTACGCGAAATGAAAAACGCATGCTGCAAGAAGCAGTTGATGCACTTTTCGACAACTCTGCTCGTAAGGGACAGTCATCTGTGGCTGCTTCAACTGGACAACGTCGTCCACTTCGATCATTGGCGGATGCGCTCAAAGGAAAACAAGGACGATTCCGTCAGAACTTGCTCGGAAAACGTGTGGATTATTCAGGACGATCTGTTATTGTGGTTGGACCACAACTTAAGCTTCATCAAACAGGACTTCCTAAGAAAATGGCTTTGGAGCTTTTCAAACCATTTATTATCAACAAACTTATTGAAAAAGAGTTTGCGCATAATGTTAGAACAGCAGGAAGAATGGTTGATGCTGAAGCAGAAGAAGCATATGAAATTTTGGATGAAATTATTGAGCATCACTATGTACTTTTGAATCGCGCACCAACATTGCATCGTTTGTCTATTCAAGCATTTCAACCTGTGCTTATCGAAGGAAAAGCTATTCAAGTTCATCCAATGGTTTGCGCCGCTTTCAATGCTGACTTTGATGGAGACCAAATGGCTGTGCATGTTCCACTTACTGATCAAGCTCGCGATGAAAGTGCAAACATAATGCTTTCTTCAAGGAACTTGCTTAAACCTGCTTCTGGAGAGCCAATAGCAGTGCCTTCAAAGGATATTGTTTTGGGAATATACTTCATTACTCATATCAAAGCTGGTGTTAAGGGTGAAGGAAAGATTTTTGCCACTGAGCAGGAAGCAATTCTAGCATATCAACTTGGTCACATTGCAGTTAATGCAAAAATAAAGGTTGATATTGATGGTCAAATTTTGGAAACTTCAGCAGGAAGAATTATGCTTAATGACATTTTACCTGTTGAGCTTAGATATGTTAATGAAGAAATGACACAGAAAGAAATCAAACAATTGGTTGCCAAGATTCTTCGAATGAAAGGACAAGAGGAAACTGCTGCCTTCATTGATCGTATCAAATCACTTGGTTTCAAGATGGCATCTCGCTCAGGTATTTCTTGGGGAATGGATGATCTTAAACAATCTCCAGTCAAAAAGGAGGCCATGATCAAAGCTGAAGCTGAGGTTATTACTATCAATCAGCAATATTCAATGGGTCTTTTGACTGAAGAGGAAAGAAAGAATCGTGTTATTGAAATTTGGAATCGTACAAAGAATGTTATTGCTGATGCTGTAAAAGCTTCACTTGATAAGGAAGGAACGGTATACACCATGGTTCATTCAAAAGCTAGAGGATCTGAATCAGTAGTGGTGCAGATGATGGGTATGAAGGGACTTGTAGCTGGACCAACTGGAGAAACAATTGAATTGCCAGTAAAAAGCTCCTTTAAAGAAGGTTTCAATGTTTTGGAATATTTCATTTCAACTCATGGAGCTCGAAAAGGTATGGCGGATACTGCTCTTAGAACCGCGACCGCTGGATATCTTACACGTCGCTTGGTGGATGTTTCTCAGGATATTATTGTTCGCGAAGAAGATTGCATGGACACTGAGGGAGCAGATATCTTCAGAGAAGATAGTGATCGAATCGGACAAAGTTTTGCTGTTCGAGTTGAAGGACGCTTCATTGCTGAAGATGTAGTTGATCCAGCAACTAAAAAAGTCATTATCAAAAAAGGTGAACTGGCTACTAAGGAAGATGGGTTGGCAGTTGAAGCTGCTAAGGTTGAAAAAGTTAGAATTAGAAGTGTTGTTACTTGCAAAAGCAAGCGAGGAATTTGTCAGCATTGTTATGGGGTTGATCTTGGGCGCTCTGACATTGTTGCAATTGGTCAAGCTGTTGGTATTGTGGCCGCTCAAGCTATTGGAGAGCCTGGAACACAGCTTACTATGCGTACCTTCCATACTGGAGGTGTAGCTGGCGGATCTGATATTACTCAAGGACTTCCACGTGTTGAAGAAATTTTCGAATGTCGTCCTCCAAAGGGTGAAGCCATGATTTCTGAGGTTGATGGAAAAATTGTTGATGTTGTAAGTGAAAGTAAAAAAACAGTTACAATCAAAATTGAAACTCCTGAAGGTGAAATCAAGGAATATCAAGTACCAGCTGAATCAACAATCATTGTTTCAAAAGGACAACTCATTGGAAAGGGAACTGCATTTAATGAGGGTCATATTGATCTTAAGAAGTTGTTTGAAACAATGGGACAAGAGGCAATTCAGCGATATGTTATCGGTGAAATTCAAGAAATTTATGCAGCGCAGGGAGAGGGAATTAATGATAAGCATGTGGAAGTTATTATTCGCCAAATCTTGAGTCGCGTGAAAGTTATCACTGCTGGAGATACTGATCTTTTGCCTGGTGATATTGTTGAAAAGGATCAATTTGAAGAATCAAATAATGAGGCTCTTGCTGCTAAGGAAGAAGTTGCAACAGGAGAACAGCTTATTATGGGAATCACGAAAGTTGCTCTTTCAACTGAATCATTCCTTTCAGCTGCATCCTTCCAGGAAACTGCTCGCGTTTTGATTAATGCTGCTGTAACAGGAAAAGATGATCGCTTGAGAGGTCTTAAGGAGAATGTTATTATCGGACGTTTGATTCCTGCGGGAACTGGATACCGTAAGTAGGTTCTAGGTGTTAGAGATTAGGTTTTAGGAAATTCAAATACAACACAAAACTTCGCCATTTTTGGCGGTATGGAAAACATTAAACGCTTCACTTTCGTGGAGCGTTTTTTGCTTGTAAAATTCTTTTTATTGAGCCAAAATAAACACTTATCCACAGGAAACTCTTGCAGTGATAAAGTATCAGTGATAGAATAACATTATTAAGAAAAGGGTTACTAATTTTTTAATAAAATAAATAATAATTAATTTTACCCCAGTTAAATAATGTGAAATACCACAATTTAACGGGGCAAGAAAAAATATGGAAATCAAACTTACATCAAAACAAAAAACAATTCTCGATGCCGTTCGAGAACTTACAATGCAAAAAGGTGAGAAGCCAACCAGCTATCGTGTTTGTAAGCATCTGACAACACAGGGAGCTAAAGAAAGTATGAAATCAGTAATGCAAGTGATTGAATCATTGGAGAAGAAAGATTTAATCACACGCGATGATAAAAAGAAAATTTATCTCGTTGAAAATGATAGTTATGGAGATGCGCAAAATATTTTTTCAATTCCACTCTATGGCTTGGCATCGTGTGGAGAGGCATTGGCATATGCTGATGATAGCGCCGATGATTTCTTGCAACTATCTCGTAGTCTTTTTCATCGCACTGAGCCAGAAAAATTGTTTGCAGTGAAAGCGCTTGGAGACTCGATGAATAAAGAAGGAATTGGCGATGGTGATTATGTTATTTTTGAAAAAGCAGAAAATCAAAATGATTTTGAAGGAAAAATTGTAGTGGCTGTAATAAATGGCATGGCAACAATTAAAAGATATAAAAATGTTGGCAGTGGTGTGATTGGACTTTTCCCAAATTCAACAAATGAAACCCATCATCCAATTTATCTTTCCGATGTTGATGTTATTTTTATTGCTGGAGTTTTCAAAAAAGTTTTGCCAGTAACATTTGTGAGTTTGTGATAAATATTTATGATTGAATTGGTGTAGTATTTTATTCTTGAAAATAGGTTGTTGATTATAATTGGTACTTTAAAAAATTAACCTTCGCGCCAATTTGATTGGGGTGAGGCTGAAAATTGCATAATATAGAAACAAACAGAGAAATGTGCTAAGATTAAAGCATATTAATCTTATCTAATTTTAGTTATGGGTAGAAGAAAAAAACAAGTTGAAGAGGTTGAAGATGAAGAGCCAAAACCAACAATTCATGGCGACGCTAAGCGTAGTATCGTGGCTATATTTTTGTTTGCACTTGCAATACTCTTTGTTTTGGGATTTTTGTCTGACGCAAGGATTGTTGAGGCTGGAGTTTTGGGAAATTTTTTGAATTCATTGGCTGGCTGGATGTTTGGAATCGGTAAATATATTTCACCAATTATTTTGGTTATTGCTGGAATAATATTGCTTTTTCGCAAAGAGACAATGTTTTATGTTTCAAAATTATTAGGCCTTTCAATGGCATTTGCTAGCGCTCTTGGTTTGGTGCATATCTTAGCATATGATGCTGAAAAAATGTTAGCAGTTGCTAAGCATGGAGATGGAGGCGGCTTTCTTGGATATATCTTTGCCTTTTCACTTATAAAATTAACTGGAATAGTTGGTGGATCTGTTATCCTGATTGCACTTTGCTTAATAGGTTTTATTGTTGCATTTAATTTTTCACTAGTAAATGTTGTAAAAAAATTCATTAAAAGTAAGACTGAGAATGATTTGGATGATGAGAATCAGGAGGATGGAGATGAAGATGCTGATGAGGTGGATGGAGCTTTAGAGAATCCAATTATTGAGGTTGAAAAAGAGGATTTAAGTAAAAAAACAGAATTTGTTCAGGACCCAAATAGTGAAGATGAAATTGAGGAAGAGAGTCCTATGGATAAAGTTCTTAAGAAAGCTGCTGCTTGGGTGCCAAAAGGTGAGAATAAAGGAAAAGAAAAAAAAGAAGAGCCAGCTGAAGAAATACACTGGGAACTTCCGCCGGTTGATCTGCTTGAATCATCAATTGAAAAAGCTCAAGGTGGAGATGTGAAAAAAAATGCAAAAATAATTCAAGATACATTAGCAAATTTTGGTATTGAGGTGGAATTGGGTGAAATAAAAACTGGACCAACCGTTACTCAGTATAGTTTTCGTCCAGCTGTTGGTGTGAAATTGAGCAGAATCACAACATTAAGCAGTGATTTGGCTCTTCGTTTAGCGGCTCGTCAAGTTCGCATTGAGGCTCCAATTCCTGGAAAATCATTGGTTGGTGTTGAAGTTCCAAACAAGACAACTGCAACAATACGTCTTCCTGAACTCTTGAATGCACTTGAATTTGAGAACAGGAAATCAAATTTGCTTTTGGCGCTCGGAAAAGATGTTGGTGGTAATTATATCTTTGGAGATTTGAAAAAAATGCCCCATCTTTTGATTGCTGGCTCAACTGGAAGCGGAAAAAGTGTTTGCGTTAACACCTTATTGATCTCATTGTTGTATCAAAATTCTCCAGAGGATTTGAAATTGATTCTGGTTGATCCGAAGAGAGTTGAACTTACACCATATAATGGAATTCCTCATTTGCTGACTGATGTGATTGTGGAAAATGGAAAAGTCTTGAGCGCTCTCAAATGGGCGATTGGCGAAATGGAACGTCGATATAAGATTTTGCAAAAAGTCGGATCAAAGGACATTACATCTTTCAATAAGAAAGCTGAAAGTTGTGAGCTGTTTAAGAATGTTAACATCGAAACAGGTGAGATTACAGAAGAATGTGTAGTTAAGATTCCATATATAGTTATCGTGATTGATGAGTTGGCAGACTTGATGGCATCTCATGGAAAAGAAGTTGAAGGTGCTATTATCCGTTTGGCGCAAATGGCTCGTGCTGTTGGTATTCATTTAGTTTTGAGTACACAAAAGCCAATTGTGACAGTTATTACAAGTCTTATTAAATCAAATATTCCAACACGTATCGCTTTTAGAGTTCCATCTCTTATGGATTCTCGTACAATCCTGGATGCTTCTGGGGCTGAAAAATTACTTGGAAATGGGGACATGCTTTTTTCTGCTGCTGAAGCTGTTGACTTACGAAGGGTGCAAGGAGTCTTTGTTTCAGAAGAGGAGATTAGGCGCGTGGTTGATTTTATAAAAAAGCAAAAATTTGAAAAAATTGAAGATGATCTCGAAGATGAAATAGTTACAACTGATAGTAAGCCCGAAGGTAATCATAACGGTGAGGTGAAAACTGTTCATTCTCCTGATAAAATTGATTTTGATTCTATTGAGGCTAGTGATCAAGAGGATTCACGTTATGAAGAAGCAAAACAAGTTGTAATTCAGGCTGGTAAGGCTTCATCATCATTGCTTCAAAGGCGACTTCGTGTTGGATATTCAAGAGCGGCAAGCTTGATTGACATGCTTGAGGATAGGGGCATCATTGGAGAAGCTGATGGTGCAAAACCAAGGGAAATTCTTGTTTCCAAGGGTGATCATCCAACATATGAAGATTCAATGACCGATCAGGCTTCTAGGGATAAATGGCAAATGTAGCAGGCAAGGCGCAAGCTGAAAGCATAAAGCATAAAGTCTAAAGCAGTAAAGCTTGAATAATGATTGTTTTATGGACCTTATAGACTTTATAAACTCTTGACTAAATTATGGTTAGATTTACTACTAAAAAAATTGATTCGCTAACGTTGGGTGAGCGAATGAAAAAAATCAGGGAAGAGCGCAGATTGAGTCTGGGTGAGATTTCCAAGAGTACAAAAATTCAGGTTAAATATCTTGAGTATCTTGAGGAGGGGACGTATCTAAAACTTCCTGCTGATGTATATGTAAAAGGTTTCTTGAGAAGCTATTCTGTTTTTATGGGACTTAATGAATCGGCAATAATAAAACAATTTGAGAGAGAAAAGGGTATCCATAAAAACATTAAAAAAGTTGTTGAAGATGACGGCGCTCGTTTGCCAGTGAAGTTTTCTAGTATAGTTATTACGCCCAAGAAAATTATCATTAGTGTGATTTTATTCTTTGTTTTATTTAGCTTCATTTATCTTTACATTGAGGTGAATAACTTTGTTTCTAAACCTCGATTAAATATATTAAATCCTATTGATTTATCAACTGTCACTGGAAGTTCAGTGCATGTTACTGGTATAGCTGAAAAGGATGCATTGGTCTTTATTAATGATCAGCCAGTATTAGTAAGTGAAAAAGGTGAATTCAGTGAAGATGTTGGTTTAAAGCCAGGATTGAATATGATAAACGTTAAGGCGCGTAGTAAGTTTAACAAGGAAGATACTAAATCAGTCAGTGTTAATGCTGATTTTGAAAATGCAGTTTCTGATCAGTCAGCAATTAATATCCCTGATCAGAATGTAAATTCTTCAAATTCTCAATCAGTAAAATTGGATGTTCATGTTAGTCCAAATCCAACTTGGATGTCAGTAGAAGCTGATGGCAACTTGGTATATAGCGGTGTTTTACTTCCGGACTCTGTGCAAACGTTTAATGCTAACAATAAAATTAGTATTACTTCGGGTAAGGGTAATGAAACATTTATAAAGGTCAATGGTAAAGATATGGGGATGTTGAGTAGTGAAAATGGTGTCGTTAGAGATGTTGTATACGATGCAAGTGGAAAGATTACTAAATAAGATTACATGTTTGGATGTTGTTGGTAGTTGAATAATTATAAAAAATAAAATAATAAATTTTTATTGGCTAGAGAGCTTAGAAGCTATAGCCTAAAAATCTAAATATATGGCTTACGCAGCAAAAGAAAAAAAAGCACCAAAAGAAGCAGTAGAACAAAACAAGCAT
>Ga0194059_1000955_pt1 | contig 12803 bp, 12 predicted proteins | sample SepL6211m_MetaG_FD_163426 | JGI IMG/M metagenome (GOLD analysis project Ga0194059, IMG submission 163426) | Anoxic zone freshwater microbial communities from boreal shield lake in IISD Experimental Lakes Area, Ontario, Canada - Sep2016-L626-11m | ecosystem: Environmental > Aquatic > Freshwater >... | reverse complement strand
GATGACTGAGGCCCGTCTCAATGGGTACGTAGAGCAGAAGAACAGAGCCGCAGCGGTTCAGCACAGGGGTGCCGTTCGCCGTGTCAGGCGGGCTGATGCTCTATCGGCGACAAACTCCTAGGGCGGGTATGGATAAGCCAAAGCAACAGGGCTCGTGCCTCGACGGGGCTCGCATGCGGACCGGACTCTCAAGGCCTCAGGTTTTGAAGGGGTTGGCCACGCCGGACGTGGGTCCAGCAGTAGAACCCGAAAACGGTGACTCGGTACGGGTGAGCAACCTGCCTGTGGGGGTCTTTTACGCGGCGGACCTCGTGGGACCTGGTTTAGACGAATTCGTAGCAAGCCACACAGAATGAGTAGTGCGTTATGAAGTATGGAATTTTGGTGAAAGCTGACCCCTTGTTGACGGAAACAACTGCGTGCTCATACAATGTTAGAAAACCTAGTCAGGAATACTACAGGTGGTTAAGCCTAACAAGCCAGCGACCCGTACCAAAGCAACGGGTGTAACCAAACCTGCCGGCGACTCACCAAAGAGCATTGCTCCTGAACCCGACCACCCGATCGACAAAGCAGTCGACAAATTCTTCCTGACTGACGAACGTGCACGCGAAGCCCTGTCGCGCAACATCAATAAACGCAGCGCCTCGGCCATCAAAGCGGAGGTCCGTGCACAAGCCGCTTTTGATGGCTTTTTGCCAAGTAAATATTCAGCACAGGAACTCGTTCAACGCAACTACGTTTCGTCCGACGTGAGTCCGGCTGCCGCAACTCGCACGGTTGTTGACAAGGGGGTCGAGGTCATGCGCGCTTCTGCTCAGCGGCGAGCCATCAAGATCAATCTAGGTGGCATTCGCGACGATCTCATTGAGAAGACCGTAGGTGGCGAATACATCGGCAAGGCGAAGCTTAGCGAACTGATGGCCTATATCCAGACCAGGATGGATGGCGGTGTACTGACCGTTCCGACGGACTCCGCCTTTACCGAATGCCAGGCAGAAGCTGAAGCGCAGAGGAGGCTGGATCAAATCCTTGGCAAAGGGCCTGTCGAAGATCCGGCCACTGACGTAGTGACGGAATCCTCAGTCCCAGACGATCCGGAGCCCAAGGAGGTCCAAGAATACGTAGGCGAGCAAGTACGGGTACAGATGGGGACGGCAACATCCCCAGAGCAAAAGCTTAGTTTCGCCGTGCCATCGCGCACAGATCCTAAGCAGACAGACAAGGCCGTTGAAACCTTCGAATTACGAGCGGGCCCTGCGGATGTGACGTCCTATCACGACTTCAACAGCCTGCAGATTGCGTTCGAACACGTATGGCAGGAGATCTTCGACGGGCGGATTGCCAAGCTGGGGGAGGAGCTTTACAAGGAGTACGTCAGGTTGCAGGAATTCGTGGGCGTCGATCCCGCCGATAAGTCCATTGATACCGTCGACGATCTCCGTGGCTTGATGGACGATATTCGCAAACTCGGGAACTTGGCCAACGAGGCGACACCGACGCGATTGCAGTCTAAGGATGAGACAGGTGCTTCGAATACGACGGCCAAGACGCCTGAAGAGGCTGTGAATGATTTCATCAATATGGTGGACCCTGCCAACAGCATAACCAGCCAGATCGGAAACGATACCATTGAGACACTCCTGGATCCTGCGGGCGCCCTGATTAAGGCGATCGCCAAACTGATCATTGGATACCCAAAGCTGACTTGGGCGGCACTTCCTTGCAGGGAGCCGGTCTCTGGGGGGGACATGGTCAGGGTCAGAATCGAACCGAACGCGGTAGAAGCAGGGACTGTTGAAATCCAACTGCAAGCTGACGACGGAATTGGCTGGAAAGGTATGAACTTCATTCAACTAGATGACAACGGCAAACCGACGAAGCCCTGGGGGATAGTCACCGCTAATCCTGACGACCCTATGGTATATGACAAGAATTCGTATAACCGATTACCTGTCCGCACCCAGGAAGCGGAGCGAGCTTATCTAGAGTTCTGGCACGTAGGAGCATTCTCCTTCCATGGCCCATCCTTTGTAATGGATGGCCTGAAGGAAAAGCTCACGGACGGCACCCGGGTGACATTCATTTGGACGAAAGGTTGACATCATGACCGCGACAAATTCACCATCCATCGACGGCGCCTCACGGCTTTCACGCCTGCTCCAGGAGTTGGATCAACTGTTGAACGCGAAGTATTCCTTCGATGTATACGCCAAGGATTCGATCAATTTCGGCATCATGGTGACCTACCGCCAGACATGGAAGCCGGAGAAGTACCAGGTCGGAGAGTTGATTTCGACCATTCCACTGGCTCCAAAGGAGATACGCCGCTATACCACCCGCCGCGTGACCAAGAAATCTCGTGCGGTGAAGGAAGTTGAAGATGCGTTGCAAAGCCGCAAGTCCGAGCAGAGTGACACGTCTCGGGTGGATGCCGAGATTGTTGACAAGGCTCAGAACAAAACCAATTTCAACATGACCGCCAATGAGTCCATTGGCGGCGAAGGCTACAACGTCCAGTCAACCCAGCAGGCTGGCGGCGAGGCCGCCAAGCAGTCCGAAAAAGTCAAAAAGGACTTTCGGGAAAGCGTCCTAAAGAGTGCGGAGGAGTATCGGCAGCAGCATCGTACGGACATTGACACCAGCTCAAGCGAGGAATTCGAGGACACGACCTTCCACGAAATCCAGAACCCTAACGATGAGTTGACCGTCACCTATCTGTTCTATGAGCTGCAACGCACCTATCGGATCAGCGAGAAGATACACAAGCTGACCCCCGTCGTCCTGGTGGCCCAACAAGTCCCGCAGCCGCATGAAATCGACGATGCATGGCTTACCTCTAACGACTGGATTTTACGGCGAGTGATCTTAGATGATTCCTTCCGCTCCGCATTGACTTACCTCACGATGAGTTTTACGGGTGCCGAGATCAATATCCGCATCCTGGAAAGCAATGCCAAGGCGCAGAAGGCTCTGGTGGACAAGCTCAACCAGCAACTCCAGGTTCAACTAGACATCCTGGAGAGAGACCAGCGTGATGTGTTGAATGCGGTGCAGAGTCTATCTGGCAGCCAGCGGGAGGAAGGCATCCTCAATACCATCAAGCGGGTCTTCGATCCCATCGGCATTACTGGCACCGCCGACACGGGCGCGAAGAGTGCCGCACAAACCATGGTCGACTATGCGCGGGAGAAAGTGGATCGCGCTGAACGCGAGCGCGCCCGATTGCTCGCGCAGATTGGGGTGGCTTCCACAACACTGCAAATCGCCATCGATAAACTGTCTGCGGCCGTGAAGGAGCACTACGACCGTGTCGCAGAAATTGATCGTCTGCGGGTGCATGTTAAGGAGAACATCCTTTATTACATGCAGGCCATATGGAGCCACGAGCCTCCAGACCAGAGGTTCTTCCGCCTCTACAACCTCGATGTTCCCATCGTTCAGCCCGTCTCCACCGGCGTCACCGTGGACCTTACGGCTGGAGGACAGACGGTCATCGATTGGTTGCGCAATCGCACTATCGCCTCTGCCAGCCTTCCCATGCCCGAGGTCACGGTCACCACAAAGAAGCTGGTAGAGGTGGCGAACCTCGACAAGGTGCTGGGTTACAAGGGAAACTACGCCATCTTCGAGCTCAATGAAAACAACTTTGTCACCATGCACATGATGCAGGACTACCTTGAAGTTAGTGACGAAGTGCGTTTGCGCGACCCGGATGATATTTCGAACTATTCGGTGGAAGAACTGCAACGGCTGGCTGAATGCATCTACAGAAAAAGTCCCGACGAATTCCGCAAGAACCAGGACCGGGTAAAGCAGTTGATCTTCGATCGGCTGATGTCCGGGCGCGCCGAGGATGACCTCGTCGTCGTGCCGACCACATCCTTGTACATAGAAGCACTGGTGGGTTCTCATCCATTGCTCGAGGACTTTAAGCTCATTCACCGCGCTCTCGATGTGAAGAAGGTGCAGTCTGAAGTGCGCCACGCAGAGTTGGAGAACATCCGGCTTGCAGCAAGGGCGTTGGAAGGAGAGCGTGAAGATCCGGACATCGAAAAGAAGATTGTCATCGAAGGAGAGGCTGCGGCCGTAATCCCTGAATAGTACTTACAGCAATGGCTTCCCCACCCGTCGAGCAACGAGGAACTGGAGATCGTGGTACTACCCCTAGCAGGACGAACAAGGTCACTGACTCCAAGGTGAATAAGCCGCGGCCGAAGGCGCCGAATCCGACACCAGCGCCGATCGGCAGCTGCTCCGAGTTCCTCACAATTAATCCGGAGTTAAGCGACACGAGTACCGGAACCGGAATCCACCGGATCATCCGTGAACAGGTAGGCCCCTACATCACTAGGCAGGGATACGGTCTCCCACTCAAGATCAGATTGCCGGACGGGTCCTTTGAACACTACCGGGACGGCAATTTCTTGTATATTGGCAATAAGGGCTCTGGTAACGGCGATGTGGATCTCGCTTTTCGATCTCGCAGCGGCAGCGTGATGCTATTAGCTGAGATCAAGCCCGCGAACTGGGAAGCGTTGGTAGGCGAGACGCAGCTCGCTAATTACATCGATAAGGCGAACAAAAACGAGGACATTCTTCGTAAGTGGGAGGTGCTTGTCTTTTCTCCGATGCGTGCGGACAGTGTGAAGTTGCCTCGCACAGTCATCTACCAAAGCCGACGATTCCAAGTTAAGTGGTGCGGGCCCGGGATTATAGTCTACAAGGAAATCGGAAAGAAAAAAAGGAAAAAAGAGGATCCGAAAGAGAACCAGGATGTGAAGGCACAGTCGAAGGAGGAGGCAAATGATAAATACAAGAAACTCGATCTCACTAACCCACTGTCTTTCGTTGAACCCCTTACGTCCAAGCCGCGAAAGATTGAGTTCGAACCTTGGGTTCCCGAGGCGCTTCGACAAGAAATCCGTGCTAACAAGACCCCAGATGGTCTCTATCGCGGCCAATACCAGGCTGCCTGGCCATCGGGCCACACGGCCAATGTGGTCGTGTGGGTGAAGCGTGGGCCACATGGTAGGGAATATCAGTATTATTTAGAGTTTCCTACCGACCAAGGGTTCTATGATTACTTCGCTAAGAAGAAGGGACTGTCGGACTGGCAGCGAAATCTCGTCCGAGATACGCTGGTTGAATACAACAAAGATCTGTTCAGTCTCCTCTCACCAAACTCAGTAACGGGAGAGCCGTCTAGCAGGAGTCCGGAATACGCGCGCATTGAGTTGCGGACGATCTACGCAGAAATTCTAAAGGGTGTCGCCGAAGGATCGGCGCAAATAGTCCTTGGCGGTGCGGGGATAACCGCCATCGGCAACTCGATGAAACAGCGAGCGACCCAGGGTCGAGGTGTCGAAAACACTGGAACCGGCAAGAATGCGGACAAGATCGGTACCGCAGAGGAGCCCCTTCCCGACTGGGTGGGCAAACCCTTTAAGAAAGGTACGCCTCCCGACTTCACGATCAAGCCCTTTACAGGAGGCTCCGAGCAGGTCACTCAGCATCAGATGGGGGTAATACACTAACTATTTGAGGAATTCCATGCTCCTCATCCTAGACAAGTTCATCTGCACCTATGTTACTACCTTGACGGGTGTTCACTTCCAGCCAGTTCGTCTCACCCTAGGCGCTACACCGGCATAGCCCGTCCAGCATTAGGCGATGTAAATGAATATTTGATTCAGCCACGTTGAGGAGGATTAGCTCTACTGGGCAGGTCCCATCGTTAACCGCTGAGGTGTGGCACCACCCCTGAAATGGGCACACACCAATGAGCATGTGCCGTACCCACAGTCCCGAGATCAAGGGCGGTGCCCTCAATGTCGTCCACTCAACCGGCCACTCTTCCCTGCTGGCTCGGGACCTCTCCGGGGTGTACGGCTCGAGGCCTATGCCCGGGAGGAGCTGGTGGCGGAGCTGGGGGCCGTGCTACTCGGGGATCGACTGGAGGTGGGGAGCGCTGCCGAGAGCCATGTCGCTTACCTCAAGCACTGGGTTTAGCTACTGCGGAAGTCTCCGGGGGTATTTTTTGAGGTGCTGGGGGAAGTCAGGCGGTGGGCAGTGGAGCTCGCCAACCCTGAGTCATCGTGGGCATGAGGGCTCTGCCCAGAGAGGATGCAGATTGGGCGTGACCGCCTATTCTGCTAATCGCACGACGCTCTTGTTACGGAGAATCAATGCAGCGCAGGCGATCACAGGTGATTTCCGGGCCGAGAGGCTGGGGTGATATGCGGAATGAAGTGCGGGGACTTGAGAACTTATGCGGTCCGCCCATACATTGTTGGACCAAGCCGCTGCGCGGCAGATTCAACAGCCCAAGACTATGACCAAGCTGTCTTTATCTGCCCTCTCAACACCATTGCAGATCCGGCTCCCAGCCCTACAGCGATGCCGGCTCAACACCAGTTACACTCCTTTTGAGGCCGTGAGAGCCATGGAGCAAGCACTTTTACCTACGATCGAGACGAATCGTAAAGGGAATCTTAAAAACGGCCGGATATACCTCCTTTAGTAGGGGCCCCTGGGTCCCTGGGCCCCAGAGCCTCAGATTTGCGGGGCTTGTCCAACACCGGATAGATCGTGGCTGCGCACGATCTATCCATGCCGTTAGGCCTCGACCGTGACGCAGACGAGACGCACTAAAAGCGGGTTGACTTCAGCTTAATGTGCTACTTTAAGGCAGCCCGTATTGAAGGTGAATGTGGAATGGCTCTCAATAGAATCTTTATCGGAAGCTCTAGCGAAGCACTGAGTCTGGCACAAGTCGTAAGAGAAATGATCGACAACCACAAAAGTACGGAAGCTGTTTTGTGGAAAACCGCCGCATTCCCTCCTGGCGTCATCCTGCTTGAGCAAATTGAGCGCCTACCGGACGATGTCGTAGGAGCAGTACTCCTGGCGACTCCAGATTTGGAATGCTGCAGAAATCAGACTTCCTTCTCCGCGCCGATTGCCAACATTGTCTTTGAATACGGATACTTGTCGGCTCGGCTTGGCCGAAGGCGAGTGTGCATTCTCCAATTCGACGAAGTCCATCTGCCGTCAGATCTTGAAGGCGTCATGATTATCAAAGAGAAACAGTACCAATATCAGAGTGGTGCACCCGCACCCCTTTCGGAGAGCACTAAAGAATCACTCTGGCAATGGCTCAATCAATTGCCTAGCCTGACGCCACAACTTCCGCCGATATCCCAAGTTCACGGATATTCTGGTACGTGGAATGTGCGCAACCGGTTCACACGCTGGCGGGACCAAGACGTGCAGAGTGGGGATCTAGTGTATTTCAACGGCAAGACCTTTCTTTTATTTGAGAGTGACGGCAAAAGGGGCAGTGGCGTCCAGATAGGCAAACTCCATGTCTCCATAGGTGAATACCGCGTCACACGAGAGGTCGTCAACGAAATCATTAAGGCGGAGATCGACGATGACGGGACGGTTAGGCTGCGGCTCCGAATTATTCGCAGCCGAATTATTCCAGGTACGGAGCAAGGCATTGAGGGTGCCGACCCTCGACTTCGGGAGGATCTAGGAAACATAGAATTTCCTCTTGAACTGAAATCCGCGAAGGATGAAGTTGCGACGCTACGGGGACCTCACGAGTTCGAACGAGGGGCGGATGAAAAGGTTCAGCTTGCGGACGAGAAGTTTGCTCACTTCGGTCTATTCGAGGCACCGGGCCTTGAGGCCTAACAAGGCGCTCCAGACCGACGAGCGGTGCGCATCGGTTCGCGTTTTGTCGAACGGCAATTCACGCGCCGCTCGCGGCTGAGCGCCAAGCGTTAGGCCAAGGTTGTCTCACGCAGAAGCTTCCAGCGGGGTAACGCCTTGCGGGGTCGCCGCCATAAAGCCATCCACCTTTCCCCCAGGCCTTACTGATGGGCTCACGGGTGGTAGTTCCGAAGACGAACACTCCAGGGGCGACCAGGAGCTGTCAATCGGTGCGAGCAGATCGCCATGGATCTCCACGCCTGGATGAAGTCCGAAGGGATTGGAGCGACGGGCCAGCCCGCAGGGATGGAGCTCGGCCCCGGGCTAACCGTTCTTGGTGATCACCAGCACCTCGCCGCTGGAGCACCGCATCGGCGCCGGCGCTGAGAAACCGATCGAGATCGTCGCGGCTGAACATCCCCGATTCGCTCAACAAGAGAGCGCCCCGCTCGCGCACGCGGGCGGCGGAGGGTTGAGATGGGGAGAGGGGATGGAACATGTGGCCACCGCGGTCGGACAAAGGCTGAAGGTGATGCTGGGTGGCCTCGGAGCCGGGTAACCAGCTAAGACGCGCGAGCCGGGGACCAACGCTGGCCCATCAAGGCCCGACGCTGATCTTGACTGGCTTTGGGTGTTTGGCATTCACGCTATAGGCGTCAGCAGTCTTAGCCTGTGAGATTGACAAGATCATTAGACTGATGCTAGTATTATAACAATTATTTGTTGGCAATTTCATGCTAAGCCAGCTAAACAAATATCTCCAATTTCAGCCATGAAGAGAATCAACTATGTCCTAATAGACTACGAAAGTGTTCAGCCCAACCAACTTGAGCTGCTGAATAGAGATGACTTTATTGCCTATGTATTCGTGGGAAAATCACAGACAAAACTCTCTTTTGAAACCGTAGCCGCGATCCAGGATCTTGGCGCGCGCGCAAAGTACGTAAAGATCTCAGGCGCTGGCCCAAATTCCCTTGACTTTCATATCGCATTTTACATAGGTCAGATTGGCGCAAGTGATCCAGACGCTTTCTTTCACATCATATCCAAAGATAAGGGTTTTGATCCGCTAATCGAACACTTAAGAGAGCGGAAAATTTTTTCAGTCCGCAGCGAAACGATTAGTGAGATTCCCATTATTCGAGCTTCAACATCTATGACCCCCAAGGATCGCATGAACTTGGTTGTCGATCGATTAAAACCCAGCTCAGCCCGACCTAAAACTCTTACCACTCTAAGATCCTCAATTGACGCCATCTTCCACAAGCAGGTGGGCGAACTAGAGATTCAAGCAGTGATTGATCAGATGATTAAGACAGGTTACATGTCCGTGACTAACGAAAAAGTTGCCTATTCCTTTCCATCGAATGCCTAATCAAGCGATTCTTGTGGAACTGCCATCCTCAGGGCTTCTTATCTCGTGGCCTTGCCTTCTCCAATCCCCGACGCTAAGGGGGCTTTTTCCCGTTTCGGCAAACGAAAAGTCTTCACGTTCCTGCGGCGTGACACCGCAGCGGCCCCGGCCAGCGCAGCATCGCTTGATCGGCCGTGATCAAGGTGGCCGCCCGGGCCATGGCGGTGGCGGCGATGAAGCGATCCGCCGGATCGGCGTGGAATTCGACTAACTCTGCGGCCGTCACCACCAAGGCCCCATCGAGGGCGATCTCCTTCAGACCCGCACGCAGCCAATCCACTCGCCAGCCCTCGGCAGATTGGTGCAGCTCAATCCTGCCACGCGCCGCGAGCATGGCCACCTCCCAGAACGAAATGGCGCACACCGCTACCGCACCTTTCCCCCAGGCCGTACTGATCAGCTCACGGCTGGTGGGCCCGAGGGCCGGATCCTCACGATCCAGCCAAAGGAGTACATGGGTGTCAAGGACGATCACTCCAGGGCCGACCAGGGGCAGTCAATCGGTGCGAGCAGATCGCCATGGATCTCCACGCCTGGATGGATTCCGAAGGGATTGGAGCGACGGGCCAGCCCGCACGGATGGAGCTCGGCTACGGGCTGGCCGTTCTTGGTGATCACCAAAACCTCGCCGCTGGCAGCCACCTGATCCATCAACCCAAGGCAGCGGGCCTTGAATTGCGAAGCGCTGATCGTGGCCGTCATGGTGCCCAAGGCGGGTAGGAAGCCAGCCTAATGGGAATGTGACCATGCTCATGACCATGGTTTGAGGTCACTCCCTCGCCCCCCTTTAGCCCTCAGCCCCCAATCAGGGTTTCCAACGCCGCCGTCACATCGGCCTGGCGCATCAACGCCTCCCCCACCAGCACCGCATCGGCGCCGGCGCTCACCACCCGATCGAGATCATCGCGGCTGAACAACCCCGATTCGCTCACCAATAGGGCGCCCCGCTCGCGCACGCGGGGGCCGTAGGTGGCCATCAGCTGCTCGGTGGTGGCCAGATCCACCGCAAAGGTGCTGAGATCGCGGTTGTTGATGCCAATTAATTCCACCCCATCTAGGGCCAGCACCCGCTCCATTTCCTCGCCGTCGTGCACCTCCACCAGCACGGCCAACCCCAGGCTTTTAGCTACCTTGAGCAGGTAATGCAGGTCCTTATCGGTGAGGATCGCCGCGATCAGCAGGGCCGCATCGGCGCCGGCGGCGCGGGCTTGATAGAGCTGGTAGGGCCAGAGGATGAAGTCCTTGCAGAGCAACGGCAGTTCGACGGCGCTGCGTACATCAACGAGTACATCAAAGCCGCCTTGAAAAAATTTCTTGTCGGTGAGGACCGACAGGCAGCTGGCCCCCCCGGCCCCATAGGCCTTGGCGATGGCCACCGGATCGAAATCCTCCCGGATCACCCCCTTGCTGGGACTGGCCTTCTTGACCTCGGCGATCACCGCTGGCTTGCGGCAGCTGGCCTTGAGGGCCGCCACAAAATCCCGGGGGGCCGGCAAATCGGCCACCTGGGCCTTGAGCTGGTCCAGGCTGACCCGCTGGCGGGCCACCTCTACTTCCCGATCCTTTTCCCAGACGATTTCTTCGAGGATGTGGCGGGGCTTCTCCTCGGGATGGGGAATGCCGAATTCCAGATAGGAGACCCGCACACTGGGATTGGGCGGGCGGCGACGGATCTCCATCTCAGGACCCCACCGCCAGGGCGGCCTGCTTGTACGCCACCTCAACCACCTCGCTGAGGGTCGGATGGGTATGCACCTCATGGGCCAGCTGGCGCACGCTCTGACGGCGGGCCACGGCATTGGCGATCTCCTGGATCAGATCGGCGGCATGCAACCCATAGAGATGGGCGCCCAGCACTTCGCCGGTGTCCTTGCGGAATAGCAACTTCATCAGCCCCTCACTTTCCAGTTCGGCCAGGGCCTTGGAATTGGCCTTGAAATAGCTGCGCACCGTGCCGAGCTCGAAACCCTCCTGGGCCGCCAGGGTCTTGGCATCGGCCTCACTGAGGCCCACCGAACTGATTTCGGGATGGGTGAAGGTGGCGGCCGGAATCGAGCGGTAGTCGATGCGGCGCTCGTGGCCCAGGATGTTGTCGATGGCCACGGCCCCCTGGGCGGCGGCCGTGTGGGCCAGCATCATCTTGCCGGTGACATCGCCGACGGCCCAGAGATGGGGCACCACGGCAGCGCCCGCCTCGTGGCTGGTGAGCACCCGCATCGTTTCATCCACCGGGATGAAGCCGCGGCTGGTTTCCACCCCCACCGAGGCCAGATTCAGGTCCTTGCTCACCGGCACCCGGCCGGTGGCCACCAGCACCGCATCCACCTCCAGGGTTTCCACCGGCTCCTTGGTGGCCATGTCGACCAACTCGATGCGCACGGGGCAACCGGGGGTGATCGTTTTGGCGAGCACGCCGGTGCGGGCATCGATGTCACGGGCCTCGATGAGATGGCGGGCGGCGATCTTGGTGATGTCCGGATCAAACGTCGGCATGACGCGATCGAGGGCTTCGATCATCGTGACTTCACAGCCAAGGGCGGTGTAAACATCGGCAAATTCGAGGCCGATGTAGCCGCTGCCGATGATCGTGATCCAGCGGGGCAGCCACTCCAGGTTGATCGCCTCATCGCTGGTGAACACCGTGCGGCCGTCGGTGGTGATACCGGGGGGAACAAACGGGTCCGAACCGGTGGCCACGATCACCTCCCGGGCGGAATACACCCTTTCGATGCCACTGCCGCTCTCGCGCACCACCACCTTCTGGGGCCCCTCCAGCCGGCCCTTGCCCCGCAGAATCGTGACCCCGGCCCGCTCCAGGGCCTTGGTGAGGTTGGCCCGGATCGTCGCCACCAGCTGGGCGGCATGGTCGGCGATCTTCTGGCGCTCAAAGCGCACCGGCGCTGCATGGATGCCGAAACCAGCCAGATGGTCCGCATCCGCCAACTCCCGCACCCGGCCACTGGCCGCCAGCAACGCCTTGGACGGCACACAACCCCGGTTGACGCAGGTGCCCCCCATGTCGCGGGATTCGACGATGGCCACCCGCAGTCCATGGTCGGCGCCGTGCTTGGCCGCATCGAAGCCGCCATAGCCAGCGCCGATCACGATCACATCAAAGGCCAGGTCGTCTGCGGCAGGGGCAGCGGCAGCGGCGGAGGTGGAGGGAGTGGCCGTCACCGGGACGTCGCGAACAATGCAGGCATTGTCCCCCCTGGTGATCTTCTTCAGGCGGAGAGGTGCTGACGCCAGCGCTCGAGCAGCAGCGGAGCGGCCGCCACCGCCACATTCAAGGATTCCACCGATTCCCCGTGGGGAATGCTCACCTGGTGATCGGCCAGGGCCAGCAGGGGGGCGGCTAAACCAGCGCCCTCGTTGCCCAGCAGCAACAGGGTGGGCCCGCACCAATCGACCTGCCAGTAGGGCCTGGGGGCCGCCGCCGCCGTCGCCACGATCTGCAATCCCCCCTGGCGGGCCTCCTCCACCCGGTTCAGCAGGGCTTCGGAGCTGAGACGCAGCAGGGGCAGCTCCAGGGCCGCCCCCGCCGAAGCCCGCAACACCTTGGGCGCCAGGGGATCGGCCCCCTCCCCCAGCCACACCTGCTGGACACCCGCCGCCAGGGCCGTGCGCAGCAGGGTGCCGAGGTTGCCTGGATCCTGGAGGCGATCGAGGG
>Ga0194059_1000949_pt1 | contig 12834 bp, 13 predicted proteins | sample SepL6211m_MetaG_FD_163426 | JGI IMG/M metagenome (GOLD analysis project Ga0194059, IMG submission 163426) | Anoxic zone freshwater microbial communities from boreal shield lake in IISD Experimental Lakes Area, Ontario, Canada - Sep2016-L626-11m | ecosystem: Environmental > Aquatic > Freshwater >... | reverse complement strand
GACTCGTGCGCCTAATCGAACAGGCCTACGAACTCACCTCCAACCAAGGACGCACCATCCTGGTCGGAGTCCCCCGCCACGATCAGGACATCACCATCCATTCGCTCGCCCTTCATTTCGGAAAGGTTCTCACGGGGTGCGAGGGTGGACACACCTATCCGACCACCGATATTCCCCGCTATCTCCGTCTCTTCCAGAGCGGAAAACTCCAACTCAAGGAGCAAATCACCCACCGCTTCCGCTTCGACGATATCAACAAGGCGCTTGATACTGTCAGGGAAGGAAGTGCCGGGAGATGCATGCTCCTGATGGTCTGAGACCACCGCTCCCGATGCACCGACAGCATCATCTTGTGGTCGGTGGGGAGAGCATGGTGGGGGCCGTGTTGGTGCAACGATTGACACGGTCGGGGATAGACGTCCGGGGGACCACGCGCAGACATGACGCCGTTACCGAATCAAACCCCTTCTTGGATTTGTCAGCGGTTCCGGACAACTGGCGACCGCCGGAACCCGTTGATGTGGCGATTCTTTGTGCTGGTGTGACAAGGCTGAAAGCGTGCAAGGAACAACCGGAGGAAAGTCGCCAGATTAATGTCGAGGGGATCGTGAAGGTTGCTGAAATCCTTCGCAAACAGGGTGCGTTTATTATCTATCTCTCCACAAATCAGGTTTTTGACGGCACCCAGCCACTCATCACTCCCTCTAGTTCCACATCTCCCGTCACCGAGTATGGCCGCCAGAAAGCCGAAGCGGAACAGAGCCTCAGGAAGGCCGGAACTGTCGATGCCATCGTGCGCCTCACCAAGGTGATGGGGCCAGTAAACACTCTGATCGAAGGATGGAAAAAGGACCTACTGTCGGGGAACACCATCACCCCCTTCTCCGACATGACACTTGCTCCCGTGCCGCTCTCCTCTGTGCTGAGTCTTCTTACGATAATCGCCCAGGAACGCAGGAGCGGCATCTTTCATGTCTCAGGGGAGAGCGATATCACTTATACCGAGGCCGCCCGCATGGGGGCCGAAGTGCTGGGTGTCAGTCCTAAACTTGTTCAGCCAGTGCTTTCCTCTCAGACTGATCCGGATTCAGAACCGTCGCCCACCAACACTTCCTTGAACATCGATCTCCTCAAGGCGACATTCGGCATCACCCCTCCCGAAGTACGATGGACCATCGAAACCGCCTTTCTTAATCCTCAACTTTTGGCAGGAGCATGAAGACCGATTCCAAAAAATCTCTCTCGATCGACTCGGATACTCACAATTTGGAATGTCATGTCTGCAAAGGCAGGAAGACTCGTTTCATTCATGAATATCAAGATTTTCATCGCGTCACCTCCGACTGCAAGCCGTGGCTAACGGGCGGCAAACTCCTAGCCTGCGAGGAGTGTGGATGTGTTCAGAAAGCTATCGACTCGGTGTGGCAGCAAGAGATCGATGAGATTTACACAAACTACTCTATTTATCATCAGGGAGGGGGAACGGAACAGCCCGTCTTTGACCAGAACTCAGGTCAATCAGCATCCAGATCGTCTATTCTCATTGAAAAGCTTTCCTCTCAGACAACCTTAACAGGAACCGGACGACTTCTCGACATCGGATGTGGCAACGGCGCTCTACTTCGGGCCTTCAGCCATCGCTTTCCAGAATGGCGAATGATCGGTACGGAGTTGAATGAAAAATACCGGTCGGAAGTTGAGTCGATCCACGGCGTGGAATCGATGAAAGCATGTCCCCCGGCAGAAATCGACGGCACGTTCGACATCATCACGATGGTTCATGTTCTGGAGCATGTTCCAAACCCAATTGGTTTTCTAAACGAACTACGAAGCAAACTAGATCCGCAAAGCCTCCTCGTGATTGAGGTACCGAACTATCTCCGCAACCCATTTGATCTCCTGATTGCCGATCACAGCACTCATTTCACAGTGGAGTCACTCTCCAAGGTTGTACGCGCCGCGGGATTCCATGTTGAGTTTGTGACAAGCGAGTGGATTCCGAAAGAACTCACTCTGGTCGCAAAAAAATCCGGAGAGGAACAAGTCAACGCAGGCATTCATTCCCTTAATGAAGCAAGCCATGCAGTGCTTACTCTTTTGTGGTTGGAATGTTTGGTTCAGGAATCACAATCTCTAGCCAAACAAAACACTTTTGGGGTTTTTGGAACTTCGATTGCCGGAACCTGGCTTCATCAGGAATTACACGGCCGCGTCTCCTTTTTTGTGGATGAGGATCCATCCCGCATCGGAAAGCTTTATATGGGCATTCCGGTATATCACCCTAGAGATGTTCCTCCGGGGTTATTAGTTTATCTCCCCATTCCATCGAATCATGGCATCTCTCTAAAAAGCCGCCTTCAGGATCTGATGAAGGAAGCCAAGATCCAAACTGCCCCTATACTTTCTGTGTCGTGATTTTTGAAAACCCGGTAATGCAAAACCATCATCCGTCACAAAATGAGTTGGATATAACAATCGTTGTTACCTGCTACAACGAGGGAGATCTTATCCAGAAGACACTTGATAATGTGTCATCCGCCCTTATGGAGGTCGGCGCCTCATTTGAGATCATTGTGGTAGATGACGCATCCAAGGATAACTCGACAGAACAAATCAGGAGTTTCATCCAGAAATATCCGGAACGGAACATCGTCCTGAAGGCAAATTCAAAAAATCGTGGCTTGGCCAATAATTACATCGATACCGCTTTTGTTGGCAAAGGACGCTTTTACAGACTTTGTTGCGGGGATGACCCCGAGCCGAGAGAAGTCTTGGTGAATATTTTTAGGCATATAGGAAAAGCGGATGCGGTAATCCCCTTTCAGGAACAGTCTCAAGTCGCAGGCAAAAGTTCGTTCCGAAAACTGCTCTCCAAAACATTTACAAACCTTGTTAATCTGATCAGTGGATACCGGATCGAGTATTACAACGGCCTCGCCATTCATCTCCGCTACAATGTAATGAGATATCATCCCAGCAGTTACGGCTTCGGCTTTCAGGCTGATATGATTACCCGCCTTCTGGATGAAGGAGTGACCTTCATGCAAATTCCATCAACTTCTATCGACCGCAAGGGGGAGACTTCAACGGCGCTCAATACGCGCAACATCCTTTCCGTGGGACATACACTTCTTGAGTTGGCAATTCGCCGAATTCGCCGGGCAATGTATGGGAAAAACATGCCGAAGCCGAGGGAAGTGTTTCCAAGCTGACCCTCATGCCGATAGGTTTCTTCAACACCATCCCCTGAACCACACTCCCCAATATGAACGAGCAAACAAAGGAGCCCCAGTATCAGGGGCTCGTCGAACTCAGAAAACAGAGCGGCCTCACCTCATTCGGACTCATGAGCAACGGCGTCTGGGAGGGTGATCCCAAGCGGATCTGCTTCGTTCTGGCCCGGTACAAATTCGTCGCAAAGATGTTCAGCGGCATGAATCGTGTCCTTGAGGTGGGATGCGCCGATGCCTTTGGCACAAGGCTTGTCCAGCAAGAGGTCCCCAATGTGGTGGCCGTGGATTTTGATCCACTCTTCGTCGAGGATGTGAATGCACGGATGGACGAGCGCTGGCCGCTCACCTGCAAAGTCCACGATATGCTCTCGGGGCCCATGGATACTCAGTTCGATGGCGCCTATTCCATTGACGTCCTCGAACACATCCTGCCCAAGGATGAGAATCGCTTCATCGGCAACATTGTCCGCTCACTCACCCCCACCGGCGCCTGTATTATTGGAACTCCGTCGCTGGAGTCCCAAGCCTACGCTTCCAAGGCGAGCAAGGAGGGTCATGTGAACTGCAAAAGCGCTCCGCAACTCAAGGCGCTCATGCAGCGCTATTTTCACAATGTCTTCATGTTCTCCATGAACGATGAGGTGGTTCACACGGGCTTTCACCCCCTCGCCCATTATCTTTTTGCCCTTTGCGGCGGAGTCAAGAATCCCGCCGACTAAGGAGGACTCTGGTTTCGTGAAAAGGACTCCGGGACTAGTTAACCCCCTCTCTTGATTTTATGAGCGTTTTCCTTTCCGGCGTCGGACTCTTCGTCCTCGCCTTGGCAGCTCATGTGATCCTCTGGAAAGTTCGCCTCCCGAAACATCACACCCCGGCTCTGCTTGGAATTTTTTTTCTGTTGCTACTGCCCGGCTTTCCCCTGGCAATGATTCAAGGGCTTTCCCTTCTCGAAACCCTCCACGCCTTGCTCCTCTACGTCTCCCTGAGCCTCTGCTATGTCATCACTTACTCGGCCATCGAGGGGGATAGCCCCACCCTCAGCCTGATGCGGTTTGTGGCGGAACAGCCCACGCAGGGCAGAACCCTTCAAGAAATCGAATCATTCTTCGCGGAAAGACCCTTCATCCGCGCCAGGATCTCTGCGCTTCTCCACTCCTCCCTGGTGAGGGAAGAGAATGGTCGTTACTTTATCCACGGAAGCCCCTCGCTTCCCTTCCGGCTGATTCTTGGGTTTCGCAGGATTTACGGAGAGATTCCAAAGGGTGGATAGAGGACGAGCAGCCATGCCAGATCTCCTGATCCCCCTCCTTTCAGTGCTGGTGAACCTGATATTTCAGGTGTTCTCGTTCCGCTATTGGAAGGGATCGAACTATTTTTTAACGATCGTGCTAGGGTTCGGATTGGGTTTATTGGCATTTGTGGTCATGGAGATCCTCTTCCTGTGGAAGGCCTTCTCCACTGACCATCTCCTCACTGCTTTGCTGGTAAATGCCCCCATCTATGTCTGCTTGGCCTATTGCTATTACAGCTTTGTCCAGTTGGGTCAGACCTCGATCCGCATCCGTCTTTATGCGGAGATTGCCTCCAAGTCCGATGGCCTGAGTGCCGAAGAGGTTGCCATGGAATATTCAGATGATTCCCTCGTTGCCGTGCGGATTCACCGCTTGGTTGAAAGCGGCGACCTGATCGAGCGGAATGGAGCCTTTTTTATCGGCCGCGGACGCCTTCCCTTAATCGGGAATATCCTTTTTTTCGCGAAACGCTTTCTACTGGGAAAGACTAGCGAGTTTGACCAAGTCATCGGATGAACTGGAAAGGAACCGCCCTGACCATCCTCAAGGTCGGCTTTGCAGGAGGCATCCTTTTCTGGCTCTTGCACAAGGTCAATGCACCTCAAGTCTGGGACTGCATGAGAGAGGCCCATCTGACACCGATTCTTATTGGCATCCTTCTTGCTGAAATTACTGTTCTTATCGCCGCATGGCGATGGCAGCAACTGCTCTCGGTTTTTCAGATCGGAGCCTCGGTTCGTTCTCTCCTCTGCATTGCTCAGATCGGACAGTTCTTCATGATCTTTCTGCCCGGACCAACAGGAGATGACCTCACCCGCATGCTCTATATCTCCCGCCTGGCAAAAGGTAGGGTAGTCGAAGCCTGCACAAGTGTCGCCATCGACCGCCTCATTGGCTTGGGAAGCATCCTGTTACTCGCAGTGATCTGCATCCCGTTTCAATGGGAGTTGCTAACCTCGACCGTCTCAACCCATTGGATCTCCTTGGGCATCGTGACATTCGGAGGGATTGCCGTTGTGGCCGGTATATTCTTTTTTCTGGTCGGTCATCCCACCAGGCTCTGGTTTCAACATCAGTTGCGCTCTTTGCCGGCCAAGGGTTTTCGTGATGAAGTTGCCAGAATCTGGGGGCTCCTCTGCGACAGTAAACCCGCAGTAGCCCGCGTCATCACAACTGCCGTCGGAACGCAGATCTTGGTCTGCACGATGTTCTATCTTGCTGGAATGGCCGTTGGCCTTCACATCCCCATGTTGATCTGGATGGGTATTGTCCCGATCATTCTGGCCGCAAGCGCCGTGCCTATAACGATCGCAGGAATCGGAGTGCGCGAATACCTGCTGGTCCTGTTCCTTGGGGTGTTGGCAAATATTAATGGGGAGAAGGCTCTTGCTGCCTCGCTCATCGTCTTTGCCATGATCCTGAGTGTCAGCCTACTCGGCGGCATCGTTTACATCTTTTACCGACCCAGGACGGATTCGGTGACTCCTGCGGAATCCTAGAGCATCATCTATTTAATCTGTCGTTCCATGGGCGATCAGCTTGACCGTAGATAAATAAAAGGACTCGCGCAAAGGCGCCAAGACGCGGAGGAAAAGACAAAGAATTGGGGCTGGGGAAGATTGTCACCGTTACTCCCCTCAAAGCAGAGAATTACTTGATCGATTTACAATGGGTCTGAAGACTCCTTCCAAGGGAGATGCATCTAAAGAAGCGTTGCCATTAGTCACAAAAACTCTGCGCCTTTGCGTTTGCTTGCCCGGCCGTTGCTTCGCATCCGTTATGGTTGCGCGAGATTTCTTCCCTTGTAAATGCGTCAAATAAAACCGGAACCGCTCTAATCACTCAGGCAGAATTCTTCTCCATCAGGTCGACCACATGCCCGGCAAAGGGAATCGAGCAGGTCCATCCGGGGGAAACGGCATTAAGCACATGGGTTGACTTAGCGTCCCCCTCGATCACGAAATCCATCTCCAGCTTGCGGGCCTTGATATCTAGGAGCTGGGCCCTGATTCCCGGCTGCCCCCAGTGTGTGTAATCGGAGGCCTTTACCCCGCGCGCAAGTCTTGCGGCAAGGGAGACTAGGTGTGGGCGGTAGTATTTTTGCAGTTCCTCAATGGCCAGCTTCCTGAAATCAAAATTAGCCGAAAGCATGAGGCCAGCCTCTCGGAACAGGACCTCCACGAGCTCCCTGAAGCTGAAATTGTCGAAACCATGATACTGCTCGCGCCAGAACGCGGGAATGGCAGTAGGCCCGATTTTGGCATGGCCGTCAGCCTTGATGGTAAAGTGAACGCCAAGGAATGGGTTCCTAAGATCGGGAACGGGGTAAATGTTGGTCCGGAAGGCACCTGCAGGCTCATCCGAGTAGAGGTAGAGGCCCTTAAACGGAAGGATGCGGTAACGTTCCGAAAAGCCAAAGTCCCTTGCCACGCGGTCTGCATACAGACCTGCGGCATTGATCACATGCCCGGCTTGGAAGTCGTCTCGCGCCGTTAGAATCGTCGATCCCTTCCGACCTAGATAGGGTGTTTCGTGGTAGATTACTATCCCTTCCGCTAAGGCATCCTTCTCCATGGCCGCTATCACGAGGTGTGGGTCAGCCGTCGAGGTGGTAGGAGAAAAAATCGCACGCTCGTAGGTTTTCACTCTAGGCTCGATGGCAAGTGCTTCTTCCTCGGAAAGGCTCTCTAGCGGAACACCATTCGCTGCCCCTCGCCGTAGCAATTCATCAAGCTGGGAAAGATCCCCCGCATCCTTCGCGACCACCAGCTTGCCGCAGCGGTTCAACGGAATCCCCTTAGCCTCGCAGTACCCGGTAAGAGCAATATTCCCCGCACGGGTGAGCTTCGCTTTGAGGCTGTCGGCGCTGTAGTAAAAGCCGGCATGAATCACGCCGCTGTTTCGCCCACTGCCATGGAGGCCGGGTTTTGACTCCTTCTCAATCAGGGTGACGGAGGCCTCGGGATGTCGACCCTTCAGCTCGCGGGCAATACTGATGCCGACCACGCCGCCACCGATGATCAAGAAGTCTGTTGTGATCATTGCAGTACGTACCACTGAGCCGTTTTTCTGATGGCATCAGTCAACGGTGTTAACACTTCAAGTCGAAGTGTACGAGCGTTCTCCAGATCCGGTACATAGCGGGAGGATGAAGAGTTGAAATGGGAAGTTGAAGGCTGAAGCGACCCTCCCAGAGTAGAGGCCACGCTGTCGGCGAGTTGAGCGATCGTGATCTCCTGATCCGAGCCGACATTGTAGGGGTGGCAGGCCTCTCCCTTGAAGAGAATGTTCCAAAGCCAGATCGCAAGATCGGCCGCATAGAGATACGAACGGTACGGGGTGCCATCCTTAACCTGGATCGACTCTCCCTTTATGGAATCCCGAATGAAGTTCCCAATGGCGAAGTGAGCATCAAGTGGCAACCCTGGGCCAACAAATGCAAAGCAGCGGGCAATCGTCGTCTGGAGACCATGCTCCTTGTGAGCAATTGCGCAAAGGAGTTCCCCCACCCTTTTCCCTTCTCCGTAGGCTGAATTCGGATCCATCGGGTCGGGAGCACCCGCGTAGTTTTCGGGGATATGGGTCATCGCCGGAGGCTGTTTTCCATAGACTGCTCCAGAACTGACAAAGAGGAGGCGCTTAGCACCTGCAGCCACAGCAAAATCAAGCGTGCGCTGCGTACCCCGAATAATTGTATCCAACATCTCTGAGGGAGGCACCGGGGCACTCGATGTGGTGCCAGCGTGTATCACATGGGTGAATTCACCATCGGGGAACTTAAAATCACAAACGTCCCCTCGATGTAATGTGATCGATGACTCAGAGGCAAGATGGGGAACCTTGGCGTAAAAGGCTTCAGGATTACGGGAGAGGCCTACCAATTCTGCCCCGAGCCCGAGCTGTTCATTGGCATAGGCAAAACTCTCGAGAAGCCAGATGCCGAAAAAACCTGTGGCCCCGGTAACAAAGAGCCTCCCTCCACGCAACTGCTCCCAGAGAGGGCGCGTGTGCTCGAGCACATGCTCAAGATCTTCCTCGGGAAGTGGAGGAAAAGACATGGGATCAGGAGATAGTTACCATGAAGGTCATGAAGAGACTAGAAGGAGCCATTCTGATCTCGTCTCCATGTTCTTTATGCTCTCCATCGTGAATCTTTTTCACCGTGTTCTAACAAATGTACGGATGGTCTCAATCTCATAGTCCATCATCTCTTTGGTAAGGCCTGGGTAAGTTCCTAGGAAGAGAGCTTGATTCATGATGGCATCGGCTCCGGTCATCTCGCCAACTACACGGAAGGATTCAGGGCGATCCTTACGGAGTTGCACGAAGACCGGCTGGCGGAGAAGGTTCCCGCCGAAGAACATCCGGTTGCCGATTTTATTTGAATCCAAATGACGAGCCAGATCGGTATGTTTGAAAGCAGCGGAAGGCTTTACCCGCAGCATGAAACCGAACCAGGAACAATGAGTCGTGCTTCCAGAAGAATCCCAAGAGAATGTCGAGAGTCGAGAGTCGAGGGTCGAGGGCTTATTCCATGCGGTCGCATGGGTAGGGAGGCTGAATTCAATGACATCTTCCAGATCGGCAAGACCCGAACGAAGATAATCCCAGTTCTTGGCCCGAGCCTCGATAAAGGCTGGTAGCTTCTGTAGTTGCTTGCGTCCTATGGCCGCCTGGGGATCAAGAGGCTTCAGATTATAGCCGAGATGACTGTAAGTGTATTTGTGGTCGTAACCCGGGGGAAGTTCGCCAAGGTTCCATCCGAAACGCTTGCCACAGGTGTCGTCCTTGCCCGAGGGGCACCAACAATCACGGCCCCAGTCACGGAAACTTTCTGCATAGGTTTTAAGGGGCGGACGGGAAACGATATTCACTGCACCTCCCTCTCCCATGGTCAGATGATGGGGAGGGTAGAATGACTGTGTGGAGATGTCTCCCCAGGTGCCGGTGTAACGGGTAATGTGTGTGCCGTTCACTTGAATACCGGGAGAGTTCTCTGTGAATCCAAGGGCTTTGGCCCTATCGATCGGCATAGAGTAGGTGCACCCGAGGGCATCGCAATTATCCTCGACCAGCCAGAGATCGTGCTTCCTGCAAAACTCCAGAACGGAGGCGACATCAAAAGGATTGCCCAGCGCATGGGCGATCATCACAGCCTTGGTCTTTCCTTGGCAGAAGGCGGACTCTAGTTGCTCTACACGGATATTTCCCGTGGTCGGATCGTTGTCGATAAAAACAGGTATGGCTCCCAGCTGGAGAATCGGTGCGACGGTTGTAGGAAATCCTGCGGCAACTGTGATCACCTCGTCACCGGGAATGATCCGCTTGTGATCAGGAAGCTTGTGGGTGGTAAGAGTGGCAAGAGCCACCAGGTTGGCGGAGGATCCGGAGTTCACCAGCAGGGAGTATTTCACCCCAAGAAAGGCTGCCAGTTCCTTCTCAAAGGCCTCCCCCTCGGGGCCGAGCGTGAGCCAGAAGTCGAGCGTACTACCGACAGCCGCCTCGACCTCGTCCTCCGTGAAGACGCGGCCTGCGTAAGGAACTAAAGTCTCGCCGGGGATGAAAGGAGGGCGGGCACCATCAGCGCCAGGACGCTGCGCGGCATGGGCAAGAGTGGAATATTCTCGCGTTAAGCGCAGGATCTCGGCTTTGAGTTCAGGAAGGGATTTATTCATAAAGAAAGGAAGTTTTTACCATGGAGGGCATGAAGAGTTTCAATTTAGGAAGCTTTTGATCCCTTCCTTTAGAATCCGCACATTGAAGTTAATCAGCAGTCCTTGTTTTAAACCTGATAGTTTCAAATAGCTGATGATCTGTGCCTGATGGATAGGCAGAACGGATTCCATGCTTTTCAACTCAAGAAGAAGGGCACCTCCTACAATAATATCCATGCGATAGACACAATCAACCAACTCTCCCTTGTACTGAATTTTAAGGGGAACTTGGCGCGTGAACGGGATGCCCTTGATCGCAAACTCTCTGCAAAGACAAGATTCGTAGGCTGATTCGAGCAAGCCTGGCCCAAGATGCCTGTGGACTTCGATAGCACTACCAATCACTTGAGAAGCCAAATCACTCTCTACTCCCTTCATGATCTCCATGCTCTTCATGGTAAATCCCCCACATACTCCGCAATTTGAGACCGGGTGATTTCCAAAGCTGAAGCGGTTCCGGTATGAACCCGTGCATACCAGGCAACTGTCTTTGAAATAGTCTCCTCAAAGCCCCAGTGAGGCCTCCACCCTAATAGTTGGTCCGCTTTTTCAATGGAAAGATTCAAGAGGGTGGCTTCATGTAGGGCGGCAGGATCACTGGCATCAGTCCACTCGCCCTGGCGGTGCTTCAGAATTTCCTGCACAAGATCGGAGACCGTGCGATTGGACTCAGGAACTGGGCCGAAGTTATAAGCAGAGCAAAGCTCTGCTGTTGTTGGTTGATGGTTGTGAGTTGTTTGTTCAGCTGCAATCAATGCAGCCAAAGTCAGGTAACCCGAGAGCGGCTCCAGGACATGCTGCCACGGACGAACCGCCGATGGATTGCGCACGGCTATCTTTTCTCCCTGATCCAGCGATCTCATTGCGTCGGGAACGATTCTATCCTCGGCCCAATCCCCTCCCCCGATGACATTTCCCGCTCGGGCACTGGCAACGTGCACGGGCCCGTTCTGAAAATAAGAGTTACGATAAGCCGCCGTGGCGATCTCGGCCATGGCCTTGCTGGAACTGTAGGGATCGTGACCTCCAAGGGGATCACCCTCCTCATAAGCTCTTCCGGATTCATGGTTCTCGTAGCACTTGTCTGTAGTCACGACTACGGCTACGCAGGGATGATAAACACCTCGGAGTGCTTCCAGCACATTGATCGTTCCCATGACGTTGGTCTCGTAGGTCTCGACGGGGATTGCATAGGAACGCCTAACGAGGGGCTGAGCCGCCATATGAATAACGAAGTCCGGATGAAAGGCTACTAGAGATTTTTTGACAGCCTCTCCATCACGGATATCAGCCACTTCATGTTCCAGCCTTCCAGCCAGGCCGAGTTGATCAAAGAGAGAGGGTTTTGTATCGGGAGCCAATGCATAGCCATGAACAACTGCGCCAAGCTGAATAAGCCACTCTGAAAGCCAAGATCCCTTGAAGCCAGTGTGACCCGATAACCAGACCCTCTTTCCCTCAAATGCTTGAATCAGGTTCACCACGTTTTCCAAGGTGCGTTACCTCCATGCCAGAGTTCCTCCAGATACTGCTTATCACGAAGGGTATCCATGGGTTGCCAAAAATTCCTGTGATGGAAGGCATTTAATTGACCTTCGGATGCAAGCCGCTGAAGCGGTTCACGTTCCCAAATTGTAGAGTCGTTCTCAATGAGGTCGAAAACCGAAGGCTCCAGCACAAAGAATCCTCCATTAATCCAACCCCCGTCTCCCTCCGGCTTTTCTATGAATCCGACTACCGAATTACCCTCTATGTCTAACATCCCGAACCGCCCTGCGGGTTGAACGGCTGTTACGGTAGCAATTTTACCTGATTCCTTATGATCAGAAACGGAAGCGGCTACATCAACATTGCCAACTCCATCTCCGTAGGTCATGCAGAAGGTCTCATTACCAACGTAGTTGGCGACTCTCTTCAAACGACCCCCGGTCATGGTATTGTCACCTGTATCAACGATGGTGACACGCCATGGTTCGGCGTGTTTCTCGTGAACCTCCATGGAGTTCTTCTCCATGTCGAAGGTGACATCGGACATGTGGAGGAAGTAATTCGCGAAGTACTCCTTGATGACATATCCTTTATAACCGGCGCAGATGATGAAGTCGCGGATTCCATGGAATGAGTAGATCTTCATCACGTGCCAGAGAACAGGCTTCCCACCGATCTCGACCATGGGCTTGGGACGGGAGGCCGTTTCCTCACTGATACGAGTGCCGAGACCCCCCGCCAGAATGACGCATTTCATCTAGAATCTCCTACACGCCCGCTTCAAGGAAGGGAAGGTTGGATTGGTACCATCTGGATGAACCGCTAGTCGCTGCGTTCCGCAAACCCAACGCTTGAGCAGACATCTCAAGCGCTCACACTCTTCTCGAAATATTAACATGGGGTCTTATGTAGTTGATGGGGTGCTGATGGGGTATAAGTCCCTAATCAGCAATGAAGAACAGATATTCAAAAGGTGCGCACGTTTCTGAGGCCCGATTTCGGGAGGTGATCCGCTTCTTTGCAGCGGATCTGCCTAGCCTCACGGCAGCCGAGTTGACGGGGTTGAACTACCGTACCGTGCATCGCATTTACTCCCTCATGAGGGAG
>Ga0194059_1000946_pt1 | contig 12856 bp, 15 predicted proteins | sample SepL6211m_MetaG_FD_163426 | JGI IMG/M metagenome (GOLD analysis project Ga0194059, IMG submission 163426) | Anoxic zone freshwater microbial communities from boreal shield lake in IISD Experimental Lakes Area, Ontario, Canada - Sep2016-L626-11m | ecosystem: Environmental > Aquatic > Freshwater >... | reverse complement strand
GAAATGAATGCATGTTCGTGCGCATCGCTACCTGATTGAGGGAAAATCCAGCGATCACGAGGAACGCCGAGTGCAGTTGCTTTCTCGGCCGAACACAAAATGAGTGCAGCTGACATGTCAACGTCGTTGTTTGAGTTCATCAACTTCGGATATGGGAAACCAATCATTCGGTTGGTGTCAGAAGCGGTGCGAATTTCTTCAGCTGTGTATTGCTTCTTTGACCATGCGTATGGGTTTGTTGCAGCCACAGCACTGAAGCGCGCATACAACTCACTGATATGAACTTGATGATCAGCGACTGACCGGCCCGACTGTGCACGAAGCGCAGTTTCGAACAACGGATAGATCTGAATTGGCATCATGATTTTGCGAGCTAACTCTTCTGGCATGTTCATGGTGAGATCTTCAGAGACAAGAACGGGTGCAATGTCTGTTGTGCGCCAGTCCGGAGTAAGACCGGCCTTGTTGTATCGCGCACGTGTCCGAGTTGTTTCGCCGCCGGTCAAAATGACGAGATCGAGGTCGCCCGCAAGAATTTGGCGCGATGCAGCATTGACCAAAGTTTGTGGAGTGTTGCCGCCCATGGCCGAGAGCCCTAATTCGCGAGGCGTCAGCCCGAGGTCTTCAGCGATGAAATGAGCAGGGTTGCCATATTTCCAAGACAGAAGGCTGACAACACGAATTGCATCAGGATTCGGCACCGATGAGAGCCCCGCATCAGAAGCTGCAAGGGTGATGGCTTCCACCATCATTGCCACAGGGTCGCGAGCGTCATCGAGACCCTCTGCACGCTGCACCACTTGGCCGGTGCCGATAAGAACGGGGGTACGTGGGTCAATTGTCATGCCATAACGCTAGGTCGTAGACATAACACCTCTACTACTGTGAATGAGATGTCCCGAATTGCAATTGGTGCCGACCACGCTGGCTACACCCTGAAACAGCACCTCATCGATGTGCTCACGAATCAAGGGCACGACGTCGTTGACCTCGGGACCCATTCCACCGAGAGCTGTGATTATCCACCTATTTGCGCCTCGGTCGGTCGTCATGTTCGCGATGGCAAAGCAGATCTCGGCATTGTGCTTGGCGGAAGCGGCCAAGGCGAACAGCTTGCAGCAAACAAAGTTCACGGAGTCCGCGCTGCATTGTGCAACGACTTGTACACGGCTCGTATGGCACGGTCACACAACAACGCAAACGTTTTGTCGATGGGCGCACGAGTTGTTGGCGAAGGACTTGCGGAAGAAATTCTCTCAACGTTTTTATCAACCCCCTTCGAGGCAGGCCGCCACGAACGTCGCGTAGCGATGTTGGCCGAAATCGAGCAACAAGAATCGAGCAAGTAGTGCCTTTTCCTTCCGACACAGACCCGGACAATGCGGTCTTTGATCTTCTTGAAACAGAACGCATTCGTCAAACCACAGGTTTGCAACTGATTGCCAGTGAAAACTTCACGTCGCCTGCAGTGATGCATGCAACAGGTTCCATTCTGACGAACAAATACAGCGAGGGATACCCCGGTAAGCGTTACTACGGCGGAAACGTCAACGTTGATGAAATCGAAGCACTCGCAATTTCGCGAGTGAAGCAATTGTTTGGTGCAGAGCACGCAAACGTTCAGCCGCATTCTGGTGCAAGCGCAAATATGGCTGTGTATTTGGGTCTTTTGAATCCTGGCGACACTATTCTCGGTCTCAGTCTTGACCACGGCGGTCACCTCACGCACGGATCACCGGTTAATGCGAGCGGCATTCTGTACAACTTTAAGTCGTACGGGGTCACGTCTGGTGAAGAGCGAATCGACTTTGAAGAGATGCGCGATCTTGCTCTTGAACATCGCCCGAAGATGATTGTTGCGGGAACTACTAGCTATCCACGCCGACTTGATCCTGAACCATTTAAAGCAATCGCTGATGAAGTCGGAGCGTTGTTGATGTTCGATATTGCTCACCTTGCAGGTCTTGTTGCCGGTGGCGCACACCCGAATCCCGTGCCATATGCAGATGTTGTCACGTTTACAACGCACAAAACATTGCGTGGCCCTCGCGGTGGTTGCATTTTGTCAAAGGCGCAATATGCACAAGCAATTGACAAAGCAGTATTCCCCGGTAGCCAAGGTGGCCCACTTGAGCATGCTGTTGCCGCAAAGGCTGTTGCATTCCGCGAAGCACTTGATCCATCGTTCTCTGTCTATGCACACCAAATTGTGAAGAATGCTTCGGCATTGGCAGCTGCACTTACCAAAGAAGGATTCCGACTTGTCAGCGGCGGTACAGATACACACTTAATGGTTGTTGACCTTCGTCCATTCGATGCTGAATGCACCGGAAAAGTTGCCCAATTGGTTCTTGATGAAGCAGGCATCACGTTGAACAAAAATACCGTTCCTGATGATCCACGAAGCCCATTCGTTACATCCGGAGTGCGTATCGGTACACCATCTGTAACGACACAAGGTATGACCGAAGCTGAAATGCCAATCATTGCTTCGTTGATTGCAGAAACACTGCGTTATCGTGATGATGCTGCAGCGGTCGCCGCGGTGAAATCCAAAGTCGCCGCCCTCTGCGCCAAATTCCCTGTATATCCGCACAAACTGTGACGGAAACGATCCTGGTGAAACAGTCATCTAGGCTCGTCATCTAATGGGAGACACAAACGGATATCTCATCATCGGACTGTGTGCGATGTTTGTCACTCTGATCACGACGCCTGTTGTCAGATGGTATGCACGCGAACACAATTGGGTTGCATTGCCCGATGAGCGAAAAGTGCACACAGTGCCGACTCCGGACGTTGGCGGTATTGCTTTGTTCGCCGGAGTTGTTGCTGCATTAGGACTTGCAATGCAAATGGATCGCTTTTCACCGTTGTTTCACGGCAATAGTGAACCAACTGGTGTGTTGCTTGGTGCATTAGTTGTTCTTGTCATTGGCACTCGTGACGATGTGAAAGAAGTGTCGGCTCCTGCTCGTGTAATTGCAATCGTTGGTGCGGGCATGATGCTTGTGTGGTTCGGCGTCACGATGTTTTATTTCCGCGTTCCTTTTTTGGGAGTTATTCAATTAGGTAATGACTGGATTCCTATTGTCACCGTTGTGTGGTTGCTTGGAATGGTGCAAGCAATCAACTTGATTGACGGGCTCGACGGATTAGCTGCAGGCATTGTTGCTATTGGTTCTACTGCGTTTTTCATTTACTCACGGCATCTTTCAGGTCTTGGTTTATTGTCCGAACCAAACATCGGACCACTAATTGCGATCATCACCGTTGGTGTGTGTATTGGTTTTCTTCCGTACAACTTCAATGGCGCAAGCATTTTCATGGGTGATGGTGGCGCGTACTTGCTTGGTCTTTTAGTTGCGGTGTCTACGAGCGTTGTCGGTGGGCGAGCAGACCCAACCACGCAAGCGTTTAGTGGTCAGACATATTTCTTTTTGGCACCTCTGCTTATTCCACTGATCATTCTGGGAGTGCCAATTTTCGACGTTGCGTTTGCCATCGTGCGTCGCGTGAGCAAGCGACAAGGTTTCGCTGAAGCCGATAAGGGACATTTGCACCATCGTCTGATCAATCTCGGTCATGGTCCACGTCGTGCTGTTGCAATTTTGTGGCTTTGGACCGCACTGTTGTCAGCGTTAGTTCTCTATCCGGTCTTCAATAAGAGCGCCACGAACTTTGCTCCCTTTGGCCTCGTGGCCCTGGTCTTGTTTTTGTACACCGTTCTGCACCCCGACCTCAACCGCACACCAGAGAACGAATAATCAGGTCCCGGGTTCCTCGGTTTGACGATTTCTCTGAGACAGCCCTAGATTGAGAAGTTCTTCGGGCATATCGATCGGCTCGTGATTGGTGAAAATAGTGAAAAAGCGTCCGGCCCCCGTCATGACCTCGTCGTCTAACGAAGGTTCTGGGCATGGCGTTGAGTTGGCGCTCTTGGTCTTTGTGTATTTACTGATCGGAATCGGGCTAGATGCGTGGCTTAATACTCAGCCGATTTTCACAATCACACTCGTGTTGTTCGCGGTTATTGGACAATTTGTGAAGACTTATTACGTCTATAACGCCCGAATGAAACAGCTAGAAGAAGAACGTGTTGAGGCAACACGTGCACGGCCAGAACAATGAGCGACGAGATCAAGCCTGTGGATAACGCCCCCGAATTTGCCGTATCACGCGACATGGTTCGTCGCGGCATAATGGTTGCACCATTTTTATTATTAGTCTCTGGTGTGATTTGGGGCACAGAAGGCGTGTCGGGCTCTGCGTATGGCTTAGCAATAGTGCTCGTCAATTTTATTCTTGCAGCGGGAATCATCACGATTACTGCGCCTAGGTCACTTGCGTTGCTTATGGGTTCGGTGATGGTGGGATATGTCGTTCGACTTGGGTTGATGTTCATTGCTGTGTTGCCGGTTCGCCACGCCGGTTGGATTTCGATTCCGTCGCTCTGTGCGACTATGCTGGTGACGCACCTTGGGCTCCTCGTATGGGAGTTGAGGCATGTTTCCATGTCTCTGGCCTATCCAGGCCTCAAGCCTAAAAAATCTTCTCCCTTTAAATTGAGGTAACTACAAGTGTTCGGATTGGACTTCCCACCTATTAACGAAGTGATTCGTTGGCGCGACGCGTTCGGTAATTTAAACAAGATCGGCATGATTGCGGTTCTTGCTTCTGGTATTGCAATTTTGATTTTTCTTCTTGCGAGTCGATACAACGCTAATGAAGCTCCAAAAGGTGTGCGAAACCTCGCTGAAATGCTTGTTGAGTTCATCGAAGAAAACATCGTTATGCAGACCATTGGCAAAGATGGTTTGGGTTGGACACCGTTCTTGTTGTCTCTCTTCATCTTCATCTATTTGTGCAACCTTCCTGGAATTATTCCGATCATGCAGATGCCGGCAACAGGTCGCATGGCGATTCCGTTGTTCTTGTCAGTCATTGTCTGGGTTGTCTACAACGCAGTCGGTATCAAGCACCAAGGCTTTATTGGTTACTTCAAGGGCATCATGTTTCCCCCAGGCGTACCCAAGCCAATTTATTTGCTGTTGACCCCAATCGAATTGGTTTCAACAATCATCGTGCGGCCGTTCTCGTTAGCAATTCGACTTTTTGCCAACATGCTTGCTGGCCACATGTTGCTAGTTACTTTCGCACTTCTTTCAGCAGCGATGTTCGAAGCTCAGACCAAAAAATTTCTCTTAGTTCCAATGGGTATCTTGCCAATGGGTATGTTGATCTTCCTCACAGTGTTTGAGGTTTTGGTCGGATTCTTGCAGGCTTATATCTTTACAATTCTGACAGCCGTCTATATCGGTGGTGCTCGCCACCCCGAGCACTAGACGACAGTCAGTTATTCAGACCTATTCACATCATTTATTAATTACAGACACAAGGAAAACACTCACATGGAAGCACTAGTACAAGTATCTCGGCTCGTATCCGAGTTAAACGCAGCAGACGCAAAGGCAGCAAACGCTGCTATCGGTGCCGGATTCGCTTATGGCCTTGCAGCCATTGGACCTGGTGTCGGCATCGGCTTCGTCGTTGGTAAGGCAATTGAGGCAATGGCTCGTCAGCCAGAGTCTGCAGGCATGGTGCGTACCACTATGTTCCTCGGAATTGCATTCACCGAAGCGCTCGCGCTGATCGGCTTCGTCGTTTTCATCCTTCTCGGACTCTAGAGCGGCCTAAGCAAAGTTCAGGAGCTGAAATGCCGACTGCGATAGTCACACAATTAAAGGGACACCTCGTCCACGTTCGGTTGGTGTCCTCTGACACCACTGATACAACCATGCCTGCAGAGACAACTGGCGTGCCGCTTGCAACCGCGGCCGCTGAAGTTGGAGCAGAACCAAAGGGCCCAAGCCCCATTGCACCAGAGGGCAAAGAGCTCATCTGGGGTGGTGGCTCGTTTGTCGTTCTTCTGGTTCTGATGCGTTTGGTTCTGTTCCCTAAAGTGAAGAAGGGCATTGAAACTCGGTATGGAAACATTCGTAACAATTTCGATGGTGCAACAAATGTCAGAGCAGATGCTCGCGCAGATGTTGCAGAGTATGAGAGTGCATTAGTTGATGTTCGCGCAGAAGCTTCCCGCCGTGTTGACGAAGCTCGTCGCACACTTGATGCCGAGCGTCAAGTAGCCATTACAGCTGTTACTGCACGAATTGCTGCGCGCAAAGCTGAAGTTGATGCGTCCAACGCAGCAGTTCGTGCCGCTGCGAGCGCGGATGTGTCAATAGCAATTGCATCAGTCGCTACAACCGCCACACAAATTGCTGTCGGTCGTGCCCCAGATGCTGCTGTGGTGTCACGTGCTGTTGAAGAGTCGCTGCAACTATCAGGAGGACAACGATGAGTTTGATTTCACTAATTGCCGCAGCAGACCCAACCCAAACACACAGTTGGATTCTGCCTGAAACGTCAGAAATCATTTACGGTGGTATTTCATCGACGATCGTGTTCTTGTTGCTTGTCAAATTTGCATTCCCGTTGGCCAAGAAGGCTCTTCAGGGACGTACTGAGAAGATTGCAAAAGAAATGAGCGATGCCGAACAAATGCGTGCAGATGCGGACACTGAAGCCGGCGATATTCGCCGTGCAGTTGGTGACATCAGCAACGAACGCGCTCGCCTCATGGCTGAAGCAGAAGCTCAGTCGGAAGTCTTGTTGCGCGAAGGTCGCGGACGCATCACTACTGAAGTTGCTGAACTTGAAGCAAAAGCAGCTGCAGACCTTGTCGCAGCTGCTTCTCGAATTGGCGACGAATTACGCGGAGAAATTGCGCGTCTTTCTAGCACCACAATCGACAAAGTCGTTCGAGCAACCCTTGATGACAAAGCTCAGCAAGACCTTGTTGAATCTTTCATTAATAGTGTGGGGGCATCACGATGAGTGACACTCGTATTGAGTCCTACGCAACAGCACTTGTGCAGATTGCGCAGGCAGAAGGCGTTCTCGACCGCATTAAAGATGACATGTATCGCGTTGCTCGCGCTGCAGAGTCAAGCGATCAATTACGTTCAGTATTAAATGATGAATTGATTCCTGCAGAGCGTCGCCAGACAATCGTTGAGTCATTGCTTGAAGGCAAGGGTCACCCATTGTCGTCACATTTGGTCGGACTTGTTATCGGATCAGGACGTGGTCGTGATTTAGCAGCAATTCTCGACATCGTGGCAGCACGTGGTGCATCAGCTTCTGGCATGAACCTTGCTGAAGTGCGCAGTGCAGTGGCATTGTCTGCAGATCAGCAGACGCGTCTAGCCGCTGCGTTATCTAAACGAACTGGGAAAACAGTCGACCTCAAGGTTGTTGTTGATCCGTCAGTTGTTGGTGGCATCGTTGCCACAGTTGGTGACATTGTCATCGACGGAACCGTCCGTACAAATCTCGACCAGCTGAAGAGCCGGTTGTAACGAATTTCGAAGAAGAGAAGTCAAGAGGAGAACATGGCAGAGTTAACACTTTCCGCCGGTGATATTGCAGCAGCGATATCCAAAGGTTTGCAGGGCTACACGCCTTCGCTTGAAGCACGCACCGTTGGTCGCGTCGCAGAAGTGGGCGATGGTATTGCACGCATCTCGGGCTTGCCCGACTGCAAAGTAAACGAATTGCTTGAATTCGAAGATGGCACCGTCGGTCTTGCTCTCAACCTTGAAGAAGAGTTGATCGGTTCAGTGGTCTTGGGCGACTCAGACGCAATTGAAGAGGGACAGACAGTGAAAGCAACTGGCCGCATCCTTTCAGTTCCTGTCGGTGACGCAATGCTTGGTCGCGTTGTAAACGCACTGGGTACTCCAATTGACGGCAAGGGCGACATCGTTGGCGCAATCATGCGCCGCGTTGAAGTTCAGGCTCCCGGAATTATGGGACGTAAGCCAGTACACGAGCCATTGCAGACAGGTATCAAGTCAATTGATGCCATGACTCCAATTGGTCGCGGTCAGCGCGAGCTCATCATTGGTGACCGTAAGACCGGTAAGACCACCATTGCAATCGACACCATCATCAACCAGCGGGGACTTGGTGTGAAGTGCATCTACGTCGCAATTGGTCAGAAGGGTTCCACCATTGCTTCAACGGTAGAAACACTTCGCCAGTACGGCGCATTGGAATACACAGTCATTGTTGCTGCTCCAGCATCAGAGCCTGCACCGTTCAAGTATCTTGCTCCGTATTCAGGTTGCGCCATTGGCCAGCACTGGATGGAAAACGGTGAGCATGCGCTCATTGTTTACGATGACTTGTCAAAGCAAGCAGAGGCGTATCGCCAGATGTCATTGCTTCTTCGCCGGCCACCAGGCCGCGAGGCATACCCAGGAGACGTGTTCTATCTTCATAGCCGCCTTCTTGAGCGTGCTGCGAAACTGTCTGACGAAAACGGCGCTGGTTCATTGACTGCATTGCCAGTGATTGAAACCAAAGCTGGTGACGTATCTGCATACATTCCAACCAACGTGATTTCCATCACCGACGGCCAGGTGTACTTGCAAGACAACTTGTTCAAATCAGGTATCCGTCCTGCTGTTGACGTGGGTGTTTCCGTGTCACGCGTAGGTGGTGCTGCTCAGACAAAAGCAATGAAGAGCGTTTCAGGAACACTGAAGCTTGACCTTGCTCAGTTCCGTGAGCTTGAAGCTTTCGCAACATTCGGTTCTGAACTCGACGCAGTGTCAAAGGCACAGCTCGAGCGCGGTTACCGTCTCGTTGAATTGCTAAAGCAAGGCCTTAACTCACCAATGCCTGTTGAAGAACAAGTCGTGTCAATCTTTGCCGGAACAAAGGGGTATCTCGACTCCATTCCAGCAACTGATGTTGGCCGTTTTGAAATTGAATTGCTCGAGCACTGTCGTGCACGTCACGGTGCAATGCTTGCTGAGTTGCGTACGAATCCAAAAGCAGATGTTCCATCTGACTTGGGTGACATTGTGTTGGCATTTAAGAGCGGATTCAAAATTACGGCACCTAAGGGCGCTGCTGTTGACCCCACTGCCACCGATGCTGCGGCACTCGGTGACGCACAGAGCAACAAGACCCTCGCGACGGAGTGATCTAAGTGGCTGGTGGACAAGAACGAATTCTGCGCGGACGCATTAAGTCCGTACAGGCGACGAAAAAAATCACGCGCGCAATGGAGCTTATTGCTGCATCGCGCATCGTGAAGGCGCAGCAACGCGTCGTCGCAGCCGTTCCCTACAGCGACATGATCACTGAAGTTGTTCGCGATCTCTCTGCAGCGGGTTCTGGCAGTTCAATGCCACTTCTTGCTGGCCGCACAGAAATCAAGAACGTTTGCTACGTGGCTCTCACTGCAGACCGTGGTCTGTGTGGCGGTTACAACACTGGTGTGATGCGGGCCACTGAAGGCGAAATCAAGAAAGATGCTCTAGAGGGTCGTTCTCACACTGTGATTGCAATTGGCCGTAAAGCCGATGGTTACTTTCGTTTTCGTGGTTACAACGTTGCAAAAAGTTTCACCGGTTTTACTGACAGCCCTAGCTACGCAAATGCAAAAGAAATTGGCGAGTTTGTAACTGAGCTTTATGCAAGCGGACAAGTAGACCGTGTTGAACTTGTCTACACACGCTTCATTTCATCCGGTACTCAAGAAGTCGTGCAGCGCCCTCTTGTTCCTCTTGAAGCAGAAACTGTTGCCGGTGGCGATGCAAAAAATGCAGTGGGTGCTGACTACGAATTCGAGCCATCTCCCGAAGCAATTCTTGAGACATTGTTGCCTCGCTATGTAGAGGCTCGTGTGTATGCCGCAATGTTGAATGCAGCCGCTTCCGAGCATGCATTCCGTCAACGCGCAATGAAATCAGCTACTGACAATGCTGAAGAACTTATTAACAACCTTTCCCGAATCATGAACCGAGCCCGTCAGGACTCGATCACGACTGAGATCATGGAAATCGTCGGCGGTGCCGAAGCCATGTCCTCGAAAAATTAGAAGAACGAACAAGTAGGAGCAATCCAGATGAGTATGACAGAAACAAAACAAGACGGACGGGTAGTAGCAATTGCTGGACCCGTTATCGACGTAGAGTTCCCTCGCGGTTCACTACCCGAACTGAACTCAGCGATTCAGTTTGAGATCACACACGAAGGCACAACCACAGTTGTTCTTGCCGAAGTTGCACAGCAGCTCGGTAACAGCCGTGTACGCGCCGTGTGCCTCAAGCCAACTGACGGTCTCTCACGTAACACACCAGTGCGCAACCTTGGTCACGGCATTCAAGTGCCAGTGGGTAACCGCACACTTGGTCACGTATGGAACGTATGGGGCGATGTGCTCGACGGCAACAACGATGACTTCAAAGACATTGAGCGTTGGGACATTCACCGTCCAGCTCCTGCATTCGACACACTTGAGCCATCAAAGCGCATGTTCGAAACCGGCATTAAGGTCATCGACCTTCTGACTCCATACCTTGCTGGTGGAAAAATTGGTTTGTTCGGCGGAGCAGGTGTTGGTAAGACCGTTCTTATTACCGAAATGATTAACCGTGTTGCTTCGAAGCACGGTGGTGTTTCCGTGTTCGCCGGAGTGGGCGAGCGCACACGTGAAGGTACTGACCTTCGTATGGAAATGGAAGAGTCGGGCGTGTTTGAAAAAGCAGCCTTAGTGTTCGGACAAATGGACGAACCACCTGGCGTGCGCCTCCGCGTTGCATTGTCAGCTCTCACCATGGCTGAGTACTTCCGTGACGTACAGAACCAGGACGTGTTGTTGTTCATCGACAACATCTTCCGTTTCGTACAGGCCGGTTCTGAAGTATCAACTCTTCTCGGACGTATGCCATCAGCAGTGGGCTACCAGCCAACACTTGCTGACGAAATGGGTCAACTCCAAGAGCGCATTACATCAACCCGCGGACGTTCAATTACGTCACTGCAGGCTGTGTACGTTCCTGCGGACGACTACACCGACCCAGCTCCATTCACCACGTTCACCTTCCTCGATGCAACAACTGAGTTGTCTCGTCAGATCGCGTCACTTGGTATTTACCCTGCCGTCGACCCATTGGCTTCAACGTCAACAATTCTCACACCAGAAACTGTTGGTGATCGTCACTACGCAGTTGCTCGTCGCGTGCAGGAAATCTTGCAGCGCTACAAGGAACTTCAAGACATCATCGCAATTCTTGGTCTTGATGAATTGTCAGAAGAAGACCGCCAGACCGTGTCACGTGCACGTAAGGTTCAGCGCTTCTTGTCACAGCCGTTCTATGTTGCTGAAGTCTTCACCGGCGTCAAGGGCGAGTACGTTCCTGTTGCTGAAACAGTTGAATCATTCGAAGCACTTATCAACGGTGAACTCGACGAGGTGCCAGAACAGGCATTCCTCAACGTCGGTTCAGTTGAGCAGGTGTACGCAAAGGCAAAGGCTCTTCAGGAGAACGCATAATGGCTGAGTCGTCAGGCGTTTTGCGCGTAGAAGTTGTATCACCCGAGCGGGTTCTCTTTTCCGGAGAATCAACTCAGGTGATCACCCGCACCATGGAAGGTGGCGAAATAGCTTTCCTTCCTGGACATGCGGCGTTCCTTGGTGCACTCACCGAGAACCACACGCGTATCTACTTGTCTGACGGTACCATTCAAAACTTGGCCGTTCATCTCGGCTTTGTTGAAGTGGGTCCAGACCACGTGACCATTCTTTCTGATGCTGCTGAACTTGAAGAAGATATTGATGTTGCTGCAGTGCGCGCAACAAAGATTCGTCTTGAAGAGCAATTGCGTTCAGAGCACTCAGCTGAAGTTGAAGCTGAACTGCGTCGCACACACGCACGTATCGCCGCTACCGGCGGACTGTAAACGCTGGCCGAAAGGCCAAATACGTCAACGTGGCTCAGCCGTGTTCGTGATCTTCAAACCATTCGCGTGCCGCTGCCAGTATCTGCGGCTCAGTTAACGCAGGCACATTGATGTCGAGTGCTGCAACAACTTTTTCTGCAGTCTTTGGGTGATGGCGCTCGAGATGTTGGATCAGTTTCAACATCGAATTTGATTTCCCTTTTCCGTGGCCGATTAACAAGATCTGACCAGCTGGCTCGAGAGCCGCAGCAACGCTTTCAAGGTACGGATGTTCAAAACGATTTGTCTCATGACCATGAGTGGTCTGTTGTTCATTGCGAACATGATGATGAATGTGTTCGGCACTTGGTCGCGCAACTACTTCTGGTTTGTCACCGCGATGTGCGTCGGTTGCCCAAATACGCGTATCAGTGTGAGTGACTGCTGCGACTATTAATTTTCCAGTGATGTTCATACATGCACCCTATGACTCAACAATGTTGTTTAGTCAATATGGAAAATTGTTAGGTGAACGTAACTTTTTGTACGTCCGTAAAACGTTTGCTCAGCTGTAATCGATTGCGGAGAATTCGTTGATCTTGTCAAGCCTGTGTTGCGCGTCAATCAGACGCACTGTGCCGCTGCGTGAACGCATGACCAAACTTTGTGTGTGCACAAGGCCGGGAGTAAAGCGCACACCCTGAAGAAGCTCGCCGTCTGTAACGCCAGTTGCAGCGAAGAAGCAATTGTCACCTTTTACTAAGTCGTCTGTGTGCAGGATGCGACTGAGGTCATAGCCCTGAGCAATTGCTGCAGTGCGCTCTTCATCATTGCGAGGCCACAGGCGACTTTGAATTTCGCCACCCATGCACTTCAGTGCAGCAGCTGCAACAACGCCTTCAGGCGTTCCGCCGATTCCAAACATCACGTCGACTCCGGCGTTTGGCCATGCTGTTGCAATTGCCGAGAAAATGTCACCGTCTGAGATGAGCTTGATGCGCGCACCTGAGGCACGTACTTCTTCAATGAGGTCGTCGTGACGAGGGCGCTCAAGAAT
>Ga0194059_1000944_pt1 | contig 12871 bp, 8 predicted proteins | sample SepL6211m_MetaG_FD_163426 | JGI IMG/M metagenome (GOLD analysis project Ga0194059, IMG submission 163426) | Anoxic zone freshwater microbial communities from boreal shield lake in IISD Experimental Lakes Area, Ontario, Canada - Sep2016-L626-11m | ecosystem: Environmental > Aquatic > Freshwater >... | reverse complement strand
GAGATATAGAGCTCCATTACGCCGCGGCGCACCTTCTCCAACTTAGGGGTCTGCGTATGAACGACCATTCCGGATTCACAAGGAGTGGTGCAGGAAGCTGGAGTGCCCTTCTTGCCGTCGATCTCTACGAGGCAGAGACGGCAGGAGCCAAATGGTTCGAGGCTATCGGTGGCGCAAAGTTTGGGGACTGCGGTGCCGAGAAGTGCAGCGGCTCGCATGACGGAAGTGCCTGCTGGGACGCGAGTAGGCATGCCATCGATGACAAGTTCTACCTCGATGTCGCTCTTGACTGCGGGAGTGCCGTAATCAGGCTCGTGTAACAGAGTCACTTCGATACCTCCTCGAGGGGAAAGTTTACTAGAGCGCTCCGCACCGGAAGTGGCGTAAGCCCACCCATGGCACAGAGCGATCCTTCAGTCATGAGATCGCAGAGATCGTTAAGAAGCTCAAGATTTTTTTCACGTTCTTGGCCGGCGATGATTCGATCGATCACTTCTACACCGCGAATCGAGCCGATTCGACATGGCGTGCACTTGCCACACGACTCTTCAGCACAGAACTCCATGGCAAAGCGCGCTTGTTGCAACATGTTGACGCTTTGATCAAAGACCACGATGCCACCATGACCGAGCATGGCGCCGACAGATGCGAGAGCTTCGTAATCAAGTGGCACATCGAGTTGGTCAGCAGAGAGATAGGCACCAAGCGGGCCGCCTACTTGCACGGCCTTGATAGGGCGGCCAGTGAGTGTGCCACCACCAAAACGTGTAATCATGTCGTTGAGAGAAATACCAAAACCTGTTTCTACGATCCCACCGCGAGCGATATTGCCGCCGAGTTGGAAGACTTGGGTTCCGCGCGAACGATCAACGCCGCGATCTTGATAACTTTTCGCACCGTCTTTCAAGATTGCTGGAACCGATGCCAGGGTAAGCACGTTGTTAATGACGGTCGGCTTACCAAAGAGACCAGAGAGCGCAGGAAGTGGTGGCTTAGGTCGTACCATTCCGCGCTTACCTTCGAGACTTTCCAACATTGCGGTCTCTTCACCGCATACATAGGAGCCGGCACCGGCGCGTACCTCAAGATCAAAACTCTTCTTGCTTTCGAGGATCTTTTCGCCAAGAACTCCCGCCGAACGGGCGACTTCAATGGCCTTATTCATAACCTCAATAGCGCTGGGATACTCGGAGCGAATGTAGATGTATCCGTAGGTAGCGCCGACTGCGATGCCGGCGATGGCCATTCCTTCAATCAGCGTGAAGGGATCGCCTTCCATGAGCATGCGGTCGGCAAATGTGCCGCTATCGCCTTCATCAGCATTGCACACTACATATTTTTGATCGCCGGCTGCTTCGAGCACGGTACGCCACTTAATTCCGGCAGGAAATCCCGCGCCACCGCGACCGCGTAAGCCAGATGCCAACACTTCGCCGACGACATCCTTATGCAAAAGCGCGGCGCGTAGCCCTGTGAGACCACCGTGAGCTTCGTATTGCGAAAGTGAAAGTGGCTCGATAATTCCCACGCGCGCGAAAGTGAGACGATCTTGCGTGGCTAACCATTCGATCTCATCACTCTTACCGAGTGCAAGTGGGTGAGTACCAAGGTTGAGGAAGTCGCTAGTAAAGAGTGAGTCAACGTCGCTGGGATTGACTGGACCGTATGCATATCGGCCAGCACCGTTATCTACTTCAACGAGTGTCTCTAGCCAGAGCGCACCGCGCGAACCGTTGCGACGGAGCTCGATATCGATGCCAGCCTTGGCGGCATGCGCTGCAATGAGCGTGGCTACTTCATCGGCACCAATCGAACGCGCAGCAGAATCTCCAGGGACATACACGATGGTCATGAACTCACCTGTGCAATCAAAGATTTTGCAGAGACGCGACCACAGAGGTTTCCATCAACTTGTGCAGCTGGTCCGAGTGCACAATTTCCCAGACAGTACATACCGACGACATCAGTACTTCCATCGATACTGCGCTCGCCCACTTTGAAACCCGCAGCGGCCAGATCCTGCTCGACATCGCGCACACCAAGTGCCTGACACGCCTCTGCTACACAAAGGTGGATCTGATGTGGTGCTGGAGGTGTGGTGCGGAAGTCGCTGTAATAGGTAAGCACTCCATGCACTTCCGCGCGACTGACGTTGAGCTCGGTCGCGATGCTAGGAAGGAAGGAAGTCGCCACATAACCGAATCGCTCTTGGAGGGCTTGGAGAGTAAGGAGCATAGGACCGGGCTTACCGGCATGCTCCCGCACCACTTCCAGAGCGGCGGCGTCTGTCCAGGTCAGGTGCTTCATTGGATTAGTAGAGTCCCACGCTTTAGAAGAGACCGACAACTTTGCCGTCTACCAAGTCGATCTTCTCGCTGGAAGGAACCTTGGGTAGGCCTGGCATGGTCATAATCTCTCCGCAGACAACCACAACAAACTCCGCGCCGGCCGAGAGACGAATCTCGCGGACATCGAGAGTATGGCCAGAAGGGGCACCTTTGAGGTTGGCATCAGTAGAGAAGGAGTATTGAGTCTTGGCAATACAGACCGGGAAGTGTCCGTAGCCCGTGGCTTCGAGCTCATCGAGACGCTTCTTAGCTTTGCCATCGAAGTTCACGCCGATAGCGCCGTATACGCGAGTAGCCACAGCATTGATCTTCTCCTCCAACTTCATCTCGTCTGGGTAGACGAAGGTGAGAGGTGTGGGATTGTCACACGCTTCCACAACCGCGTGCGCCAATTCGATAGCTCCGTTGCCGCCATGAGCCCAGTGCGTTGCTAGGACGATCTTGGCGCCGAGTGCGGTGATGCGATTAGTAAGCAGTTCCACTTCAGCGTCAGTGTCACTAGTGAAGTGGTTGATGGAGACGATGGTGCGGATGCCATATACATCGCGCACATTGCGGATGTGCCGCTCGAGATTTACTAGGCCAGCTTCGAGTGCAGTGAGGTTCTCTTTTGTGAGTTCATCCTTAGCGACTCCACCGTGGAACTTGAGTGCGCGAATGGTCGCCACAATTACCGAGGCTGATGGACGAAGACCAGATTTGCGGCACTTAATGTCAACGAACTTCTCCGCACCTAGATCAGCGCCGAAACCTGCTTCGGTTACGACATAATCGGCGAGCTTCAGTGATGAAGTGCTAGCAATCACGGAGTTGCATCCGTGCGCGATGTTTGCGAACGGGCCGCCGTGCACGATCGCAGGAGTGTTCTCGAGGGTTTGCACGAGATTCGGTGCGAATGCGTCTTTAAGAAGTACGGTCATAGCGCCATCGGCATTGAGATCGCGCGCGAGAACAGGCTTCTGTTCGCGGGTATAGGCCACCACAATATTTCCGAGGCGACGCTTAAGATCTTCGAGTGAAGTAGCGAGGCAGAAAATTGCCATAACTTCTGAAGCAACCACAATGTCGAAACCATCTTCGCGGGGATATCCATTGCCTGGTCCACCGAGAGAGACCACGATGTCGCGAAGTGCACGATCATTCATATCTACGACGCGCTTCCAAGTAATGCGTCGAACATCAATACCGAGTGCGTTTCCATGATGGATGTGGTTATCAAGTAGCGCAGCAAGGAGGTTGTTAGCCAGCGCTATCGCGTTGAAGTCGCCAGTGAAGTGCAGGTTGATATCTTCCATCGGCACGATTTGTGCGTAACCGCCGCCGGCGGCGCCACCCTTCATTCCGAAGACTGGGCCCAGTGAAGGCTCACGCAGACAGACGAGCGCGTTCTTACCAATCTTGGTGAGACCGTCACCTAAGCCCACGGTCGTGGTGGTCTTGCCTTCGCCGGCCGGTGTAGGGCTGATGGCGGTTACCAGAATGAGTTTTGCATTCGGACGCTCCGGCAACTTCGCGAGGTAGTCGAGGGAGATCTTCGCTTTGTAGTGACCGTATGGCTCTAGCGCTGATGCTGGAATTCCGAGCTTCTCACCGATCTGGTTGATCGGGAGCATGGTCGCGGCTTGGGCAATTTCGATGTCAGACATGGTTAGCCTTTCGCGGCTTGGGTAGCCGCAATGATTGCGGGAAGGATTTGATGCAAGTCGCCCACGATTGCGTAATCGGCGTACGACATGATCGGCGCATCACCATCGGTATTGATGGCGATGAGTGTCTTACTGTTTTTACAACCTGCGATGTGTTGTGTGGCGCCACTGATGCCACAGGCGATGTAGAGATCTGGTGCAACTTTGGTTCCGGTCTGTCCTACTTGTTCTGCGTGTGGACGCCAACCTGCAGCGGTAACTACACGGGAACAACCCACAGCGCCGCCGAGCAAACCGGCAAGACTTTCGATGAGGGTGAAATCTTCGCCGACTCCGCGACCACCAGAGACGATGACCTTCGCCTCTGCGAGCGTCACACCACCAGCGGCTTCGCCAACTCGATCGATAATCTTTACCAATGTGTCTTGAGCAGTGAGTTCCGGTTCAAATAAAACGACCTCTGCGCTCGCGGGTGCAGGCATTGCCGCAATTTGATGTGGAAAGATCGAAGCGATCATCATGGAGGTGTGCACCTTCGCGTGCTCAATCAGGTTTCCACCCCAGCGCATCCGCTTCACGGTGCTGGCACCGAGATCAATCTCTGAGCAATCCGCAACTACGGGAAGATCGAGCATGGCGCCGACATGCGCCAACACTTCATTTCCACGTGGGGTTCCGCCTGAAATAACCGCGCTTGGGGAAGTTCTCTTTACTACCTCTGCAAGAGCGCGCCCGGCAGCTTGTGGCGTGTAATCCATAAGGGCTGCGTGCGTTGCATGGTGAACCTTAGTAACGCCGTACTCGCCAAGGAGCGTCGCATTTGCCTCACCACCTACGACAACTGCTTCCACGGTTGCATCAAGTGAGCGGGCAAAAGTGATTCCTTGGAGCGAAATGTCTTCGATGACACCGCGATCGTGATCTACAAATACCAGGATCATGAGAGCACTCCGATCTCGCGGAAGATCTCCACGAGCTTTTGGGCACCGTCAGCATCTGCGGAGAGCATGGTGGCTCCCTTTGCCTTTACCGGAGGCAATTCCAATTTAACTTTTTCAATCTTGGCCGCTGGTTTCTCAACGGGGAAGACATCCATCGGCTTCTTACGAGCTTTGATGCGGCCAGGAACAGATGGGTAGCGAGGAATTGCAATGCCATCTCGTACTGTGAGCACGGCCGGAAGTGGAACTTCGTAGATCTCGCGCATCGTTCCGACGGCGCGCTCGCAACGTGCGACGCCGTTCTCAACCTTGAGACCCTTCACATTCGTAACGATGGGTAGAGCGAGAGCGTGTGCCACACGGATGCCTGTTTGATATCCCGCGGTATCTGCAGATTCCGAACCGAAGATGATGACATCAAACTTCGTCTCTTCTTTCTTAATGGCTTCGATGATGGCATTCGCTGTTGCTTGCGGATCCCATTCACTGCCGTCGGTCTCTAAGACGATGGCGCGGTCGGGGCCGATAGCCATCTGACTGCGAATCTGCTCTTCGGAATCCACGTGTCCCAAAGTGAGAAGTGTGGTGGTGCCACCGAACTCCTCGTTGAGTCGCACAGCGGCTTCGACGGCTGACTCCTCATGCGGGCTTAACGTGTAACCGAGGTGACGCGTATCGATATCGGTGTGATCATCGTTGAGGGCGAAAGTATTGCCCGCGAGAATCACACGCTTAATACAGACAAGTACTTCCATCAGGACATAATCCGTTCGTTCTTGGAATCGAAGAGTGGCGTAGAGGAGATACTTGCCACGGTGACGGGGTAATGCTCACCGAGATATTCCACGACGAGCTTCTCGCCGATCTTGGCGTGCTGTGGTGGCAAATAAGTCATAAGCACATGCTTGCCAAGTGATGGCGCACTGCCCGCACTTGTGACATATGAACGACGCCCATGTGAATCGGTGATGATGCCACCATCGGGGGTGAGGATTGGTTCGCGTCCGAGCATGTAACGCTTCTCGCCGCTCTTGCTGGTGTGATCATCCACAGTAAGCGAGCAGAGAATTGCAGCTGGATCTTCTTCACGATGCTTGAGGTGCGCTGCTTTACCCACGAACTCTTGCGCCTTGAGTTTTGCCGTCTGCATGCCAGCCTCAACGACGTTGTACTCGGTCTCTAGCTCAGCACCGTAGGCACGGTAACTCTTCTCGAGGCGGCCGGTGGTCCCGTAGACGCCGATTCCCGCAGGAATGAGCCCATGTGTTTTTCCGGCATCCATCACGAGATCCCAAAGCTTCGCGCCTTGTTCCATCTGCACGTAGAGCTCCCAGCCGAGATCTCCGACATAAGAGATGCGTGAAGCGAGCACCCGCAGTGGTCCCATTTCGATGATGCGGCAGGTTCCAAACGGGAATCCTTCGTGTGAAAGATCATCCTTGGTAATCGCGCTCAGAATCTTGCGCGCATGAGGACCCCAGATGCCGAGCGTGGTGTACGCGGTAGTGAGATCGTTGATTTGCGCACTGCCATCCGTAGGAAGCAGATCACTGAACCACTTCTTATCTGCCATTCCATGAGCGCCACCTGTGACGACACGGAATTGATCATGTGCCAGGCGCATGATGGTGAGGTCGGATTTGAATCCGCCGCTCTCCGAAAGGATTGGCGTGTAAATAACTTTGCCAATCGCTACATCCATTTGGCGCACGGCCGCGCGTTGCACGACATCGAGAGCCGACGGACCAGTGACATCGAAGATAGCGAACGCAGTGAGGTCCACGAGGGCCGCAGTTTCACGCATTTGAAGGTGTTCGGCATTGATGATCGGTGACCACCAACGAGAATCCCACTCTGCGGTGCGTGGCATAACTGCATCGCCGAATTTTGCGACGAGATCTTTGTTGGATTCATACCAGAAGGGACGTTCCCAACCGACAGTTTCGAAGAAGACGGCGCCGAGAGCTTTTTCGCGCTCGTAGTAAGGCGAAAGCCGAACATCGCGGTTACTGGACCATTGTTCGCCGGGGTGAACAATGCCGTAGGTCTTGTTGAAGCCTTCGGCAGTGCGCTCTTTGATATGGAAGGTAGCTTTTTGGTGTTCGTGGAAACGTGCGATATCTGAAGAGTGCAGATCAATTTCGGATTCACCGAGCACCATCCACTCAGCAACAGCCTTTCCTACTCCTGGGCCTTCTTTCACCCATACAGCTGCCGCGCTCCACAATCCCTTGACCTCTGGAGTTTCGCCGAGGATGGGCATGCCATCTGGAGTGAGTGAGAGAATTCCATTGATGGCGTACTTCTCGCCTACTGTTTCATCGCCCACAATCTCTGGCATCAATTCGAGTGCTTGTTCATCTTGCAGGTCGAAATCCTCTTGAGTGAACGGGAACTCTGTGGGTGAGAGTGCTGCTTGTGCGTTCGATGGCAAATCATCAGGTGTGTAAAGAATGGCGCGGTGCGCGTAAGAGCCCACTTCGAGACCGGAACCGTGTTGACGCTCGTACATGTTGGTATCCATGTCGCGCACGATCGGATTTTCGATATCGCCCTTGGCATCCTTAAAGCGCGGAACTGGCCCAATATCCTTCATCTGGTGAACCGCAGGCGTGAGCGGGATAGAGGCGCCGGCCATGGCGGCGAGTTTCGGGCTCCAGCAACCAGTGGCGATGACTACAAATTCAGCTTCGATCTCGCCCTTGTCGGTGACGACGCTCTTGATGCGGCCGTTTACAACATTCATGCTCAGCACTTCGGTATTTCCGAAAGATTGCAGTGCACCCATTTCTTGGGCGCGCTCGCGCATGATGGTGCCACCGCGAACCGAATCAACGACACCGACTGAAGGCGTGTAGAAGGCACCGAGGATCACCGTCTCGTCGATGTAAGGAACAAGTTCCTTTACTTCGGCGGGAGTCACGATGCGCGAGTCGTTAACGCCCCATGACTTTGCAGATGACATACGACGGTGAAGCTCTTGCATGCGCTCAGGAGTACGCGCTACTTCGAAGCCACCGCACTCAGTAAAGACGCCAAGCTCCTTATATTGCTTCATGCTTTCTAAGGTGATGTGAGTCATCTCTTTAGAGTGATCGGTCGGAAAGATGAAGTTTGATGCGTGACCAGTAGAGCCACCTGGGTTAGGGAAGGGTCCCTTATCGATCTGCACAAGATCGCGCCAGCCAAGACGCGCTAAGTGGTAAACGATGCTGTTGCCGACAATTCCGCCACCGATAACGACGGCTTTTGCTTTGCTTGGCAGTGATGATTGAGCTGACATGGCGTGTGGCCTTCCCTCTGTTAGATAACTTTCCGAAGTGATGCTTCAAAACCGTTGATATGCGTTGACATTTCTTTTGCTGCGCGATTCGCATCGCCATCTCGAATTGCTTCGAGTAGTGCAAAGTGCTCGAGAACTGCTTCTGCGAGATTCTCTACGCGATCAAGCGCAAGGAACCAAATGCGAAGTGCGTGCATGTATTGGCGTTCGCACATCTGCGCAAGGAAATCGTTATGTGCGCTTGCATAGATGTGATGGTGAATTCGTTGATCAAGTTGAATCAGATCGCGGTGGTTGGGCTTACCGCTGAGATGAGTGAGTTCGGCGAGGAGTGCATTCGTTTCGGCGCGATCGCTCTCGGTGGAACGCTCGGCGGCATAGCGAGCTGCTTCAGGTTCGAGGAGTGCACGAATTTCAGAGAGCGCTCGCAAGTCCCGGGTATCGATTCCGGCGACAAATGCCCCGCGGCGCGGGTAGACGTCGATGAGATGCTCGTGGGCCAGGGTGCGCATCGCCTCGCGAATAGGAGTGCGGCCCATGTTGAGGCGCTCCATCAGCGACGCCTCGCTAATCACGGAGCTGGGGGGCAATTCCAGGGTGACGATGAGCTCTCGAATGGCGAAGTAGGCCTGGTCAGCGAGGGATTCTGCGCCTTCACGAGCGGGAGAGACCAGGATTTGGTCACCAAAGTCAGCTAGGGAGAGGGACATATTTGGATCGTATATCAGTTGTCATACGAAGGACAAGCCCCTAGGTTTCAGCCAAAAATTTCGGGTAAAAAAGGGAGAGGGACCGAGCGATTGCCCGGTCCCTCTCCTTCTGAACTATCTGCTTACTCGAGCGGGCCGATCACGATGGCGTATGTGCCATCGGTCGGCGTAAGAACCGCGCTCTTGGCGGGGTTGACGTGAATTCCAAGGGTGGGGTTGGTGGGATCGCTCGCGAGTGGTTGGCGGTAGCCGACCACAACTTCGCCACGGCTACGGCCGGCTGCAACTAGATGTGCGAATGTGGTCTCAACATCGAGAGGCACATATGTTTGCACCGGCTTGGAACTGAGGAACGTTCCTTGTGGTCCGAAGAGTTCTTCAAAGACGTTGTATAGACCTGGTGTCTCTGAGAGCTGGGCCATCATCAAACTTGAAAGACGATCGCTGACCACCAAGTCATCGATATCGACGACGCGAGCAAGATCCACGTTATTGCTGTCTTGAATCTCTGCAATGACGCGTGCCTTGGCTACCTTGGAACCAGGGAGCCCCTTCACGTGATTTACCTCGAGCATTGTGAGCAACGTAAGCGCATCTGCTTCAGTAGGTGTGATCGTTTTGCTGCGGTATCCGAAGATCACGATGTGATTGAACTCTTGTGAGTTAACAACTTCAATGAGTTCGTCGATATCTCCCGAAGTACCCTTTGTGGTAACTGTGAGGTTCGGAGTCTCAAGACCCTTCAACTCTTCAGCAGTCACCTTTGAAGTTTGCGCAAAGACAAGTGCGGTCGAACCAGGAATACCGAAGTTTCCGAGTTCTTGCACAACTTGCTTGCCCATGGTGCTCCAACCAATGATCAAGATTTGGTCTGGCTTAGAAGTATCTCGCTCACCAATTTGTACGAGAGCCTTTGTGTCAGCAAGATCGGGACGATCACCGGTCCAAATGATTTGATCATCATCCTTTGCGATAGCGATGATGTGATCGCCCTCTGCAATTACAGTGTCAGCTGGAGGCGTGACGTTAACCGTGCCATCGGCATGGCGGATGCCGATAGCGCTGCTTCCGCCGAGGGCAGTAATTGCCTCACCGAAAGTCTTACCGGTGGCTGCTGGAAGGTTCGAGAAGTAAATCTCGTCACCCTCGAAATCAAGCATATCTAGGTAGACGGCAGCCAAACCTGGTTGGCGAATAGCGTGTGCAGTCACGCGCGCAATGAGTTCTTCAGAGCGCACCGCAAGAACACTTCCTTCGGTTGCCTTGTAAATTGCCTCGGCGCTCGCGGCATCATTTACTTCGGCAATAACGGCTACTTTGCTCTTCAGTCCAATGTTTGCAAGTACGGAGAGTACGGCAGTCGTGGCTGCAGCATGGCCCTTCGTTCCAAGGACGATGATGCTGCGCGACTTATCGATACTGCTCTGTGCAAGTACACGTGGGCTTGATGGATCGCCGTTTCGCGTGATGATCTTGGTGTACTTGAGATCTCCAAGGCGCACCTTGATCTCATCATCCATAGCTTCACGCGCGGTGAGCGAAATGATGACCGCTGAGCTTGGCTTATTTGCATTAGCAACTTCAAGTTGTTGCAAGATGGAGAAGACTTGTGGTCCCCAACCAAGGATGGTGGTGTGGCCACTTTCGAAGACTGGACCTTTACCCTTTTTCAGATCTGCGATTCGCTTATTTACGGTTGCAGTGATGAAAGCAAAGAGTGTGCTTGAAATTGCCAAGCTGCAAATGGTGACGAGCACAGTGAAGAGACGCGCATCCCACGTGTTTGTCTTAAAGCCACCTTTTCCAAGGACCGCGTAAAAACTCTGCCACGCGTCATCGATCGTTCGGAGAAAGCCCTGCGACCCTGTTTCGTTCTGCAGGATGTTGTCGTGGGTCTTGCCGGGGAGGAGCTGCAAGGCAATAGTGAAGGGAATGCTGGCGACCACGCCGGCCGCGAGCAACCAGCCAATCATCGCCTTTGCGCCCTTGGCGAGAGTGTTATCGAAGCGGTAGCGCTGCATCCGAAGGAAAGTCGGCGGCTTCTTTAACTCTTCAAGTGACTTTTCGCCGTGACCTAAGGTTCCGCCGCCGAAGTTTCTGGGTGTGCTCGAGTTCGTCATGGCTGAATGTTAGTAGGGGTCCTATATATAAGGAACCAGTTAGGCCAGTTCAGTGGCGAGAAAGATCCCTCTAAACGAGAACGTTTTGCAATTCTCGGTGCCATGCGGGGTTTACCCAAGGTCAGAAATGAATTACAGAGATGTATTTCAGGTGAACTCAAAAGTTCTTCAAAATACCTTCCATCCTGGCTTTACAAGTTTGCATACGGCACTTACCTTGCGTGACATGTCGATCAGATAGGTCGGCTGGTCGACACAAGTAAAAACGCACCAAAAACTCAAAAATCCCTTATAGGAGAGGCAGTATCAGATGGCAACAAAAGGTGGGGCAAGTAGCCGGTCTAACTCAAGTAGTAGCCGGTCAAGTACAAGTAGTAGCCGGTCTAGTTCAAGTTCCTCTGCAGCGAAAAACGCTGCTGCGTCACGTCAGGCGCACACCAATGTGCGCCATGCCCCAGTTGCCCCTGCCGCTGTTCACCGTGCTGTTGTTCATCCAGCACCTGCAGCCAAGCACGAGCCAACGGTGCCCCCAACAAAGGCTCACTCAGGGCTGGCTGCTAACGCAGTCGCTGCTGCACACAAGGCCGCTGTTGTAGAACATAAGGAGAGCGCTCCAGCGCCAGCCCAAATCGCACCTCGCGAAGATCGCCTTGAAGCAATTCACTCGAAGATCGCCGAGACTACGCGTCCAGCTGCAGATGCTGCCGCTTCACAGACCACCGCAACCTCTGCAGTGGTTACCGCGGTAATTGCCGCAACTGTCACAGATCCAGCATCCGCTGCTGCTGCACTTGCATCACTCGGTGGATCTGCTGCTGACACTGCTGCTGCTACTGCTGCTGCAGCAGATACCGCGACCATCGCTGCTGCCAGCGCTGCCGATATCCCTGCTGCACAAGCTGCTGCTGCAACTGCTACAGCTGACGCTGCTGCCGCTCAGGCTGCTGCAGATGCGCTCGCTACTGCACAAGCTGCTGCTGCGAGCATTGCTGCGCAACAAGCTGCTGCACAAGCTGCTGCACAAGCTGCTGCTGCCGCTGCAAACGCTGCTGCACAGCAATCTGCGTATGACTTAGCTGCACAAGCTGCCGCTGCTGCTGCTGCGCAAGCTGCTGCACAAGCTGCTGCTGATGCTGCATCTGTCGCTGCTGCACAAGCTGCTGTTCAGGCTGCTGCTGACGCTGCTGCTGCACAAGCTGCTGCTGATGCACTTGCTGCACAACAAGCCGCCGCTGCCGCTGCTGCACAAGCCGAAGCCGATGCTGCTGCTGCCCAAGCTGCTGTTGAAGCCGCTGCTGCACAAGCTGCTGCTGATCAAGCCGCCGCTGCTGCAGCTGCTGATGCTGCTGCTGCACAAGCTGCTGCAGACGCTGCTGTCGCACAAGCTGCTGCAGACGCTGCTGCCGCTGTCGCTGCTGCAGAAGCTGCTGCTCAAGCTGCTGCTGCAGAAGCTGCACAAGCTGCTGCACAAGCTGCCATCGATATGGCTGCGCAAGCCGACGCTGATGCTGCTGCTCAAGCTGCTGCAGAAGCTGCAATTGCTGCTGCTGCACAAGCTGCTGCTGACGCTGCTGCTGCCGAAGCCGCTGCACTCGCTGCTGCACAAGCTGCTGCAGACCTAGAAGCACAGGCTGCTGCTGATGCACTTGCTGCTGCTGCACAAGCCGAAGCTGATGCTGCTGCGCAAGCTGCCGCACAAGTTGCTGCTGCTGCTGCTGCACAAGCCGAAGCTGATGCACTTGCTGCTGCTGAGGCTGCTGCCCAGCAAGCCGCCGTTGATGCTGCTGCACAAGCTGCTGCTGCTGAAGCACTCGCTGCTGCAC
>Ga0194059_1000942_pt1 | contig 12881 bp, 14 predicted proteins | sample SepL6211m_MetaG_FD_163426 | JGI IMG/M metagenome (GOLD analysis project Ga0194059, IMG submission 163426) | Anoxic zone freshwater microbial communities from boreal shield lake in IISD Experimental Lakes Area, Ontario, Canada - Sep2016-L626-11m | ecosystem: Environmental > Aquatic > Freshwater >... | reverse complement strand
ATTATAAATATTATAAATATTATTTTATTATTCAATTTTATAATATTCATTTTAATATAATGGACGCTACTACAAATTATAATACAATTGATACAACTATTACAAATTTTAATATAACGAAAGCAAATAATGCCAATTTTTGTATAATGAATGCTACAACATCAATAACAGACAATAATAAAATATATATCACTCAACCATTTAGTGTTCGTTCTCCAACATTTATTCTCAGTTCAAATGATCCAGCATTCCAATATCAAACACAGAAAATCATTCAAAATACAGTTCGCGTAAAATCATCATTGTATATGGATAATTTGGGAGCACTTAATATTTTTCAGCATCCAACATCAAACAAACAAGTTAATTGGAACAATATGAGCGACCGCATAGAACCGCATCATCAAACAAATAGTGGACACTCACAAGGTAGTGCTTATCACGGAAGTAGCCAACGACATACACAAACACGATGTCAGCCAGGAGCAACAAATCCCGGTGGGTGGGGCGTTGACGTTAAACATAACTCTTATTATCGGTATTTAGGGCGACTGAAAGCACGTAAATTATTTAAGAGAGAAATAATGACGACTGATTTTGGAAAACCAATTATATATAATCCAGCATTACCTATTCGTGGTGCAAAAATAATGAAAATGAATATCGTTGCAGGATGTAATACGTGTCAGGCACATACTATGAATAATCCATTGGCATATAAAATTTATGATAATATACAAAAAATGGAATCCGTCGCAGCAGTCAATATATAGTATATTTTTCTTTTTAAAATTAATTCATATTTATATTGATTTATTATTTTTGTAAAAAAAATATTCTTTATTATATGTATAATGTCTGTTCTACTAGATAATTCTTGGTCAATTGATCAAAATAATTCGTCAAATACAGTTGCAAACATTTTAAGTGTGATTAATGGGTATAATGATGTCAATGGTATGATGCCAATACTTTTTAAGAAGATTGATAAAAAATGGTATGTAAATGGTTCATGTAATTCACTTAATTCATTACAAACTGACAATAATGTATTCTATCATTTATATCCCATGGATGAATACGTTGTGGATCAAACTCAACAAGATATTATTACTTTTATAGTTTCAAATTTATGTACTCCAATATCACGAGTTGATCTCGTAGGTTCATACACTGGATTTCAACTACTTGACGATTCAGTGCTTAACAATTCTATATTTGATGTTTCGGTTATGCCGCTACACAATGCACCCAAGATATACCTTGGTGACTATGTTTCAGTTTTAGGTAAAACAATTGATGTTAACGGTTCTATATTGTCTAATATGCATGATGGTGTCAATTCTCAAGATGCGGCTACAATGTCTCAGATGAAATCAATGACAGATAATTTTAATAGTCAATTAAATATTACAAATACTAATGTTACTAACGCTAAAATAAAACTGGATACTATATTATTTGAAGCTACAACCGCTATGGATACGTTCAAAGAAATTAGTGATTCATTTAATTCTTTGGATTTATCCACAAAAGAAAATCTTGCTAATTGTCTGCTTGTTAATACCAATGCAATTAATACTGAATTAAATAGAGCAAAATTGGCAGAGGGAGGTGAATTCAATAGAGCAACATTGGCAGAGACTGCGTTAAATAACAGATGTCAACAACTTGAAGATGTTGTTATTTCTTTGCTTAAAACAATTTATGGATCTGGCATATCTTATCCATACTTTCCTAAAAGTAATCGTTCTTAATTCTTTACATAAATATAGCTATAATCTATTTTCTTATTTTACTACATAAATTACGACATTTAAAGAGAAAAATATACAACATATGAACGAGATAATATTGCCAATTTACGATAATTTAAATTGGCAATATTTTCTTTTGATATTTTATATAATTATTATTATGAACCGATTTCAAAATTTTAGAGGTTTCAATAAGAGTTCCCAAAAATTAGGTATAACATTAAATACAGCACCTTTACAACGAGTAATTATACCATATAATTTATTACCAAAACGTCAAGCGCAAATATTTTCTCATCCAAATTTTCGTCGTTCAATGATTAGTGTTGTGAATGAATTAAATACCAATTGCGGAAGTTGTCCGAGCCATTAAATGAAATAATTAATATTATATTATTCTATATGCCTGTTCGTTTTTCTCCTTATTCAAGAGCTACAAATTATTCTACAATGAATGTTTTTATTCCCGTTACCAGACAAATAAATAACTGTAATAATACTTTATGTTATACTGCTAACCATAATTATATTTCGGCAAATCATTCTGGTGTAGGTAATGTAGGTCGTACTGCTGCCTCTTATTTACATTGTCGCAAACGAGTGTAACATATAATAAATAAAAAATTGAAATAGAAAAACAATAGTAATTATTAATTAAATCAAAACAAACAATGACAACATCAATCGCAACTCAAAATTATATTTCTACAATTTATATTCCATTTGTTGGAATACAATATACAGCAGATAATATTCGTAATGTGTTTGCGAATTATCAAATTGGTTCAATTCGTTCCATTATATTCTTGGATCATAACTATATTAGCGGAACTCCAATTTTGGGTTCTCGCGAAGAAGTATGGGGAAGACCAGCTATTATTGAAATAGGTGTTTGGGAAGCAAATGAATTCACAAGGGCACTACATTGTGCGATGAATATGGGTTTAAAGAGTTCATCGCTTATGTTTAATGGACCTGGACCAGGTGCCGAATTTTGGTTAATTCAAAAATATAGACACGATAATGAAGAATACGCAATTATTGCTGATGATACAAATATGAACAATATTTTATTCGCTGAAATAAATAATAATAGTATAATGGAATAAATATGGGATGTGTGAGGAGGAGGAGATAATAATATAAAACTTTAAAAAAGCGAAGAAGAAGCAACATTGATTTAGCTTCGCTTGGCGGCGATACTTTTTTTTTTGTTTGACGCGCGCGAATATATGCGGAATATAATCCTTTTCTATTTACGGCGCATGTATGGATGGTACAAATTGGATAAGCTGTATGTTTCCCTAAAAACAGCGTCGATGACCACATCGTGACAACATTTGTTTTCGTTCTTTGTGAAGGTTGTTCTAATTTCCATCCTTTCCAAGGAACGAACTTCCTGCTGCTGATTATGCTTTTGTATAGTCATATTATAACATATTATATATTATATAATATGTTTAAAAATAATTTAATAGGATTAAGTTCTGAATCAGTATCAGCGAATGATGACGACGATTATCAAAATCACATACATATTAATATTCGTCCTCCAATAAATGACGATAATGGTATAGAAGTTTCAATAAAAGAAACACAAAACGCATTCGGTATAAACAATGATAATATACCAATTACCGGTAAAATTTACGGAAAACAAACAGCTACTAAACTCACGTATAAACAAGTTGAATCTAAAATAGACGACGAGTATTCTTCATCAAATCAAGATTTTTCTTCTTCTTTTGACGTTTTAGCAAGTTATTTAAAAGGACATAAAATTATATACATGGAATCGTCAGACTATTGTGAGAAGAACTTACACAAATTAATGATGCCTTCAATTATACTATCTACAACAGCGACAGTATTAGCAACAGCAGTTACTATTCATGAATGGGGTGCTATATTACTCGCAGCAGTTAATGCGACAATTGCTTTTTTACTGGCGTTAGTTAATTATTTTAAATTAGATGCGTCATCACAGGCGCATAAAATTTCGGCACACCAATATGATAAATTACAAAGTTCTGTTGAGTTTACGTCTGGATCTATATTACTTTTCAATACAACAACTTATAATTCACCGACGAATAAAGGCGACAATAATAATCATAAAACTATATTGGATAACGAATTAATGAAAAAATTGGGCGAAGTTGAAAAAAAAATAATGGAAATAAAAGAAACGAACCAATTCATTATACCTTCTTATATACGCAACAATTATCCAATCATTTTTAATACTAACATATTTTCAATCATAAAGAAAATATATGATATAAAAAAAACAAAAATAACAGTCTTAATGAACATTAAAAATCAAATATATTATTTAGAACAGACTATATTTTCTTCAAGTAGTAGTGATATAAATATTAATAAAAACGCAGCTAAAATAGAAGAAATTAAAACCCAAATACCGCTTTTAATAAATAAAAAAAGAGAATGCATTGAAGAAATACTTATGCTTAAATCCGCATTTTCTGTCATAGATGAGATGTTTCAACAAGAAATTACAAATGCCAATATAATTAAAGAACGATGGTTTCATTCATCTTTTTATTTGTCTCTGCCTTCTCCTGAAAAAATAAATCCTTTTATTTTTAATTTAATGCATCCGTTTAAAGTGATGACGCCATAAAAGTCAATCTAATCTGACACTTCTATAAGTAAGCCTATTAATAAACCTATTATTAAATAGTTTGCGTTCTCATATACGCGTAATATTGCCAATAAAATGAGATTAAAATCATAATATTCAACTCTCATATTTTGTTCATCCTCTTCTTGGTCGTCGTTGTTGTGGTCATCCTGTTCGCGAAAAGGATAAACATACATATATCTTGGCGTTTGTTCTATAAAAACGGGAATAATTATATTATCATAACCATTATAGAAGCGCATTGATTTCATTTCATATTCATTTGATAATCTGGCATTTTGGATTTTTTGTCGGCACATTGGGCAGCATACGGTTCTACTTATATTGGATTTTGTGGATATTGAAATCATATATTGTTTGAAACAACTAATACAGAATATATGATTACACGTAGTTATTAATATATTTTCTGAATCGACCGAACAATAACAAATCGGACATTCTGTGTCCATATCCGTAGCATTGAAAGAAGCGAAATTATATTTTTCAAATTTGATATGAAGACGCGTACGCGTAATTGTCATATTTTGCGATTTTGTGCTTTGGTTTGGTGCTTTGATGTTGTTGATGCTTTTTATTAATGAATAAAGTATTTAAAAATTGTATTTCAATTTATTTTTAAAATCAGATTTTAAGTTATGTTGTTTTACACTACTAACACAAAAAAATTGAAATACTTTTTTTGAATAGAAAATATATCACTAAAACAAAACAACCGCAAAGATTTCTCAAATGTCGCAACAAAACAACAACAAAACAACAACAACTGAAATGAAAATTGACTATTCTCTAATTCCAGAGAATGTTCCATCCCTATGCGTTCCATACGTGTTTGAAAACATCAACGAAGACAGACTTCGCCGCATTTTCACAGAATTGGATATTGGTGAAGTGACCAAGATTGACTTGGTTCCTTATACCGCCCACGATGGAAAACGCGTAAATCGTGTATTCGTCCATTTGAAATGGAACACTCAAGAGAGCACCAACAAGGTTCGCACGAAACTGTTGTGTGGTCGTGATGTGAAGATGGTATACGAAGATCCGTGGCACTGGCGAGTTTCGGCAAGTCGTGGGGAGAAAACTCGTGAAAAAAAGAAGATTGAACATGTGAAGTCGCGTCCTCGTATTGAAGATTATGATGGCAATGTTATGGCTGGCTGCGGTAGCGTTTGCGGCGACGACAGTGTCAGCAGTGGCAACAAATGTCGCCCTCAACGCCCTCCACGAGCGATTGACATTGACCAACATCGTCCAACACCGCAAGACAAAACACGAAACAAGTATCAATCGCACGAACATATTCCGCCACGCGAGCGTAAGCCCACTTTGTCGCTTGAAGTGGAAACTTCTTCGCACGAACATATTCCGCCACGCGAGCGTAATAAGCCCACTTTGTCGCTTGAAGTGCCGACGGAAATTACGGAAATAGTTTCTGTCTCATCCCCTGCGAGATCAGAGGCAAGCTTCGTAAGCATCAGCACAATGACAACAAGTGCAAGTACAAGTATCAGCGAACAACCAATGCAACAACGCAGACGCAATCTCACGACGGATGTAGACGCACCAGCGCCAGAACAAAAAACACAACATGATTTTGAAAATTATCCTACTGTGTTTGAACTACCAAAGAGAAAAAAGAAAATAGTCAAAAAATCAGTTTCAGAAACCGTTGTTCCTATTATGCCACAATCTTCTATTGAAGATGATGAAGATGATGACGCATAAATAACGAAACAAACGGGCAAGGAAAAAATACACATCAACATAATTTCTCAATTTCGCTATAATTTTCCAGACAAAACCGCAAAGACAATGGAACGCTGCGTCGTCAGACAGCCAACAAAACAAGAAGGTAAGTAAAGAGATTGGGAAATCTCGCAAATATCGCAAATATATGTATAAAAAATAAAAAAGGTAAGAAAAATGAAATTTATAACCAGCAACTCAACAACAACATTCTAATCTTATTACTTTTTAGGAAGGAAAAAAGGGGTGCTTCGGCTGGGGGCACCCTTTTTTATTTCACGTATTCGTGATGGTTGTAATCCATTTTTATTTTTCTTTTACAATAGAAAATGTCCGCATCAGAGTCGTCCATACAGCAAATTAATAAATATACTTTTTCAGTAAAAATACAACATCATCGGTATTCATCTCAACTACTTAATTCAATTCAACAGTTAGCTTTCATTCCAAAAGTGACAACAAACTATCAACAAAACGAGTTTCAAATATATGCTTCATCCATTCAAACGATTCGCGAATGGCTCAACAACAACACAAAAAAATCAAAAAGAATGCCATATGATATTGCTGTAAAAATGATGGAGTGTTTATTTCAACAACAAAAAGTATTATTAGATAATGGATTTTCTTTTTACACTTTCAATACAGAAGATATACTCATCATTGATGACTGTGATTTTATTTGTGTTCATTCCAAACATATTTGCTTACTTCAAAAAGCGGAAATGTCAACAACGTCATATTTTATTTTAAATTCACCGTATTCCAAAGAAAATTTTTGTTCTCCCGAATTACTACAATGCACACATATACCAAATAATACAATTCAATCGGCGCCGTCATTCTATTACACATTTACTTCTTTCGTTTTTTTTTGCTTTTTTGGAGAGAAAATATGCCACAACATTAAAAAAGAAGAGGCTTTATTGAATACAATAATACATACTCCATTATATTGGTTCTTTCGAAAGGGATTACACGTAGATCCAAATAAAAGAAAATGCTTTTTTATTTCTTAGTATTCTGTATTCTTCTTATTCTATTCGGTATTTAGATTCAGTATTTTGGTATTTTTGTTTTATTTTATATTTTCTATATAGTATAATAATGTCGCTCCATACTTTTAAAAAGAAAAGTATCGTTAAACATTTTGGTGTTAAAATTAGTGGAAAACCAGCAAATGCTTTTTGGTTAAGTCAGGGCCCATTTGGACCGGGTAATCCTGACCATATTACATATGGAACTAGTGGGTTCTCTCTTCAAGGAGGTCGTCGTAATGGCGGGTATATAGGAAAAACATATCAAATGAGTACCAATGGAACACCTTATTATGGTACGTTTCCTATTGGATATGGTGGAACTAGAGGAAGATATCCAGTAAGTCAACCCGTATTAAACTGTCCAGATGTTAAAATAGATACAAGAGGAAAACAATACCAATATATTAAACCCAGCGTTATATCTACAAAGGGAATGTTGGAGAGAAAATATATGTGGATCCATAATGGTCAATATCCAAATCATTGGGTTCAGCCAGTATATGGTAATAATAATCTTTCTGATAATGCGAGTCAACAAGTATATATTGAAAATAAAGCGGCGGCAAGCATTACTGTGAATGATACAAATACTCCTTTGAAATATGTAAATCATACGGGATGTAATAAAAATGAGAATAATGGAACAAACGCATCGCAATATACGAAATGCCATAATTCAAATGGAACAAACTACAACTCTTTTAATATTCTTTCTGCAAACGGACAATATACTAAATTTTTAACTATTCCACAAGAGGCATCGCAATATACACAACAAATCCAACGCAAATGCGTCAATCCAGTTGGGAAACAAAAACCATTTCCTTTTGCTTGGAATAGCACACATACTGCAAGTATAGGTAGTTTGAGCTCGGCAACTATTCAATCTGGCGTACAAGGACCTCCAACAATAATAGGAATTACGCCTAATTATATTTCTCCTCCTGCTTGGTATACAACAACAACACGCTGTAAAACCAGCATAATGTAAAACCAGAATAAAATAAAATAAGTAATAAGTATTTTAAGCAAACAATATAAATATTTATAATGAGTATGGAATAATAAAAAATGAGTGATTTTGAAGCAAATCAATATATTAATAATATGTTTAATAATATATGTTCGCACCAGGCATTATTGGCGAAATATAATAAATATTTTCTACTACAATTATCGGTATCAAATAATATTCCAAATTATAATGAAGTTGTTGATAAATACAAATGTAATGCGACAAATCATAATAATCGGATTTTAAATAATCATTTTCCAGACGCAGGATTTGATCTCTTTACTACGGAACAACTTGTTTGTCATGGCGACTCAACAAATAGAATTAATTTCTGCGTTAAATGTGCAGGAACAATTGTATGCGATACGAACAAGGCATTTCCTTCTGGGTTTTATATATATCCACGCTCAAGTACCGGTAGTAAAACTGGGCTACGATTGGCAAATAGTGTTGGTATTATTGATTCAGGATATAGAGGGGATATTATTGGTGTGTTTGATAGTAAAATAACTGAAAAATTGGACCCATTTACTTCTCTCGTTCAAATATGCGGACCTTCTCTGATACCAATTTGGGTAAAATTTGTAGATAAATTAGAATGCGATACAGAGAGAGGAGAAGGTGGATTTGGATCAACCGGTGTTTAAAAATTGACAACTAACGACAATCGTGCCGAAGGTAATAATTTGATTATATTATAATATGATTATAATATAATTTACAATGGGTTCTGGTTCAGCTTCAATGAAGATAAAAACAACAAAATTTGAATTAACAATTTATGTCATTCTCTTTATTATATTTATTGTGACATCATATATTTTACCACAAGTTGTTATTTTTCTATTTACTATACCATTTGGTATTGGAATACTTCTTTTTGCTATTGCGTTAGTTACATATTTTTATCGTAATTTAGGATTTGGAATATTATCCGTTTTTGTTATTTTATATGTATCTATTTATCTCTCTATGAAGACGCAAACAGAAGGTAAAAAAGAAGGATATAATAATAAATCGCAATCGCCACATAATAAACACTTACAAAATGGATGGACCCCAGAATTAATTCATCAATTTAAATCATATCAAAAATCACATAATCCAACTTATAATTTCGATATGAATATCATTCAACAACAAGTAAATTCGGAAGAAGTAAAAGAGTATTTAAAACAGGGATCGTGGAAATGGTCTCCAGAAATTCAACATTTATATAAAGCACACGTAGAGAGAGAAATATCAATTAGATACAATCCAAACTCCGCACTGGTTAATGCGCAAAAAATATATAATGAAGTCGCAATCAAAGAACTCCTTTCGTGGAATACGAAAGAAGGGTATTTCATATTAAATGGCGCGACAACGGGACATACAAAAAACTTACCAAAGAATATAAATAATACTGTTCAATGTGATGCTACAAATGGCGAATTAATGCAAGTAACAAACCGAAAAGCAAATGGCGCTCCTGGATTTATGGTTCAAAATTATACGCCAATACAACCCGAAGCTTTGCCTTCACTTATTAATGGATTTTCATTTTTAAAAGAACCATGTAATCCTTGCGCGATATTAAACCAAGATATTATTTCTTATAATTGCCCGTTTTCATTAAATATTGGCGATGGTGGTAATGTAAGCCCTATATGGGCCCATTTATGGGGTATTGACGGCGACGATAGTGACAGCAAAAAGAAGACCAAAAATAAACGAACAGATTACGTTGGCGTTAATCTTAAACATAAAAATAATAACAAAAAAAAATAATAACAAAAAAAATAATTGTATTCGTTATTCGTATCGTCTCGTCGTTTATATATTATTATATTATTATGACAGAATAATATAATAATTATTTCTTTGTTTTGCTTATCCATCCATTATTGCTTTAATAATTTGGTTTAATAGAACTGAACGCACGCATTGGCAAAGTAGGCATTAGTTGTTCTTCATTTTCATCATATTCTTCAATTTGCGTTTGCTGCGTGGAGGCCATTGGTTGACTACACGACCGCATAACATCTTGTTGTCTTGGAGTTGAATATGCACGATTTACTGGATGAGAACTTAACATTCGCACTGGCGAAGAAGCAATCATTAATTCATCTTCTTTTAGACATAGACCTTTGTAGCAAGAAGTTGGAGCTTCTTCGTCTTCTTCATCATAATCCCAATTAAGAGTTGCACCAGCAGCATATTGTCTTTGTGGCATTCCTGCGTATTGTCTTTGTGGCATCCAATTTGGCACAGTTGTCGTTGCTGTTGGCACATCCGACACATTATAACTTAAACCTCGCCCATTTGCGTTTGCTCTTGCGATTGTGAACATATCGCTATAATTTGTTCCAAGTGTATTAATAATAATAACAACATCATCGTGAATACCAACAAAGAATGGATCTTCCGTCAACTGAAATAACTCCATATATCGCTTCAATTTAGCGTGATGAGTATCAAGCCGCATTTTAAAATCCGCGATATGCGGTTTCTGTTGCGATTCATATAATAGTTCCTGTGTTTTTTGTCGGAACATATATTTACTCAAATCGGCGGAACCAATCCGCGTCGCACATTCAATAAATTCTCTGTTCATTATACAGCAGCAAACATCAACATCAACGCCAGTCACTTCAACAATTAAATCATCAGGTAATAAACAACGCAAATGATATACTTTATTTGCTTCACCCGTAAGCGAACCAATCGTAATTGAATGATCCCATGTATTCGTTTTGTAATTATATATTGTTCCTGATTCATTTTTTACACGAATAACTACATCAGTTAGTGCCCTATATAATATTGTATGAATTATCTCGCCAAATACAAGCCCACCCTTTTCAATATTATCAATAAAATAGTATTGTGCGTTCGCATTATTTGCCATAGCATTCAATATTAAAGCTGAATGATCATAACCGAACCCAATAAAGGTATTTAAGAATTGAGGGTCAACATAACTTGACAAACACTTTGCATCGCAACTACCGATATTGGCTTGCCCGTCTGTCGTAAATATATGAGAAATAATGAAATCAGGATGCTGCTCCCGAAACTGTCTCATTTCAACATTCGCATGTTGTATCGCCAATTCAATATTTGTTCCATTTCTGGGACGCATCTTTTGCAGCAAACATAATAGCGTAGTTAAATTATCAGCAGTTACCTGCTGTGGCGGTATTATTGTTTCGTGTTTATCATCAAATCCATTTACTTGGACCCATATTTCTATATTGGTGGAATTGTTTGCAAAGAGGGTTAATATATTACTAATTGTATGAATTGAATGTTCCATTTTCGTACAACCATCAGCGCATCGTTCCATCATTGAACCTGATATATCATTTGTAAATAAAACAAATATGGGCGTATTATTAATTGGCGTTTCTTGAACCGCAATATTAATTATTCCAAATTTTGTATTTATATTTGTATCTTCGTTTTCATTTTCATTATAATTTGGCACCAACGCACGAATTTCTTCTGGTCCGTTATATTCTTGACTGCGAGTTAAAATCGGAAGTTCAACAATATTATCGGCGGCAACAACGACAGACGTTGGAGTATTTTCAAATATATTGTCACGAATTGTATCATGAAATTGAATTGTAATTGATTGGATTGAAGAAACCGATGTCATTTTTTGTTTGTTATAATTACTCTAATGATTTTTATTTTTAAATCAATTTTTATATTATAATTTAAATAGAATACTTTTTATACGTATATATGGAATCTAACCAAGTTGTTGATAATGTGCCTTCTGTTGGCGAGATTAAACAAACGCTGCTTAATACCAAAATTGTTAATGAAAACGTCGCATTAAATGTGATTGTTTCTTTTCTCAATTTAGCACAACGAAGAGGCGCATATTCAATTGACGAGGCTTCTAAAATTTGGGAGTGTATTTCTATTTTCAATAAATCCAATACTTAAAAATGCAGCGGTAATTATAGAAGGAAAAAAGAAAATATTTCATTATAATATATAATGAAATATTTGGGTAAAACATTTAATACTTACATTATTTTAATTATTTTCATTAAAGTATTATTTGTAATTTTTGCTATAATAGAGAGATATTATAAATTAAAGGTTAAACAAAGTTTATCAGCTTCGTCTACGTCTTCTACCGTAACGCAGCAATATGCGTTGAAATATAATTGGGCGATTTATTGGAAAAACAGACTTGAATTTTTATTTGTGATTTCAATGGCAATTGTATGTATTATTGTGTTTTATCCTTTTTATTCGGATACTGTTTTTATTGACAAACATACACGAATATTGCTTTTTGTGTATGGTTTTATCATATTACTTACTGCGAATTGGAGTATAATAGATAAACTTCCGCCATGGTTTATTCAATTTCAAAATTTAATTGGTAAAGGTCAACAAAATAGCACAACATAGCAATAGAAAAAAGAGAGAAAAATGCAGGGTAAAGTTAGTATTGTGAGACAATTTGTAAATTCAATTATTCTTACCTCTATATTAAAGTCTTGCTTGGTCTTCTGGGATCTCCGCCTGCTTTTTATACTTACCTTAAAATCTTCATCTTAATCTTCATTGTCTTCGTTGTCTTCATTGTCGTCGGGCTTTATTTATGCTTCATCATCGCTCCACGCATCTTTCATTACAATTTGTAATGC
>Ga0194059_1000940_pt1 | contig 12905 bp, 13 predicted proteins | sample SepL6211m_MetaG_FD_163426 | JGI IMG/M metagenome (GOLD analysis project Ga0194059, IMG submission 163426) | Anoxic zone freshwater microbial communities from boreal shield lake in IISD Experimental Lakes Area, Ontario, Canada - Sep2016-L626-11m | ecosystem: Environmental > Aquatic > Freshwater >... | reverse complement strand
CAGGGCATGGCTTTCCCAGCGTTCCCGCTACATTTCGCCTTGGGCAAGGTTGTTTCAACGGATCAGCCCCAAGCACCGCGAGAAACTCCACCTTGAGAAGCAGCTCTTTACTCCTGGTTCCACCCAAGGTGTCATCTCCCTCTCGCATAAGATCAGCGGAGAGATCAGGGATCTCTATGGCTATCCGGAGAAGCAAATCAGTCTGATACGGAATGGTGTGCCCACCCGCACTGCAACAACTTCTGAGGAACGCGCTTATGCCCGCAAAGAACTTGGCATTCCGGCTGATGAAAAAATCGCCCTCTTTGTCGGGACAGGATGGGAGCGGAAGGGGCTTCGATTTGCCATCAGGGCTGTGGAGGGACTGAATGATCCAAGGGTGAAGCTCCTAGTCGCGGGCTCTGGATCTCAAAAGCGTTACGCCTCGCTCTCGGTTCGCTTTCTCGGCGGAGTTCGAGAGATGAAGATGGTCTATGATACCGCGGATCTCTTCCTCTTCCCCACGCTGTTTGATCCCTTCCCTCTGGCAACGCTGGAGGCCTTGAGCGCGGGTCTTCCAGTGATCACCACGGCGGCCAATGGAGTTTCGGAAATCATGACTCCGGGAGTGCATGGAGAGGTGATTGCCGAGCCCTCCGATAGTTCAGCGCTCATCACCGCCCTGCGAAAGTGGCTCGGTATCCTCAGTGACCCGGTTCAGGGGGATCAAGCGCGCTCCGCCTGCGCCGCTCTCACCTCCGAGTTCACGCTAGAACGAAACTTGAGGGAGACTCTTGCCGTCATCCGCGAGGTGATCGCGGAACGGGAGTGACTTGTCAGGAAATTCGCTGAACCGAGACCTCGACGACCATCTTGCGCGTACCCTTCCCACGGAAGGTGCCTCCGACGGGTCGGATGTCACCATAGTCACGTCCCACCGCCAGCTTCACATAGCGGGTATCAGCCTCTCGCCGATGGGTGGGATCGTAGCCCTTCCAGCCGTAGCCGGGGATGAAGACCTCGAGCCACGCATGGCTCGCCTCGATCTCTCCCGGTAGTTTGTGTTGGTTCAGGAAGTAGCCGCTGACATAGCGGGCCGGGATACCATGTGTCCGCAGGAGCCCTAACATCAGGTGAGCAAAGTCCTGGCAGACACCCTGCTTCTTCTTGATCACCTCGGTTGCGCGGGTGTTCACGTTGGTGGAAAGCGGGGTGTACTTGTAGTTGCGGTGGATATATTCGCCGATCGCCGCGGTGTCATTCCAGACATCACTGACTCCAGCGGGCAGTGCGTCAACGGCCTCCCTCCAGACATCGGCCTCAAGAGAGACAAATTCCGAGGCATGCAGGAAGTCGAAGTGCTGTTCCTTCACCGAAGGGGCTTTCAGGCTCTTTAATCCCGCCTCAGGAACAGGGCCCCGCGTCTCGGGGATGGTCTGAACCTCGGATTCCGCCAGAACCTCGAGTGATTCATGGGGCTGGGGGACATCGAAGTAATGAACGCAGTTGGCGTAGAAGTCGGGATAGTCGCGCACGGAGGAAGCCGGATCGATCTTGAATTGGAAATCCTTACAATGCTGAAGCGTGTCGGTGATCGGCTGCAAGCGCGCCTCGTTGAAGCTATCCTGCACCGCCCCCTCGTAGGTGTAACGGGTGAGATGGGAGATCGAGAGAAGGATCGGCTCCGTCCATGGAACCTTTGCTACTTTGACTTCCGGCGTTGGGGAAGATTGAGGAATCATTGCTGTTGCTGCATCTGCTGCTGGTGAAGAAGGATCTCCGCCTGCGTGTCCACGGGCGGATGGTGCATGTATTCCCGGTAGATGTGGTCGTCGAGTTGGTCGAGCGTGGTCTGGACGAGTTGGAGGAACTGATGAAGACCGGTATCAAGGATCTCCTCGATGGTCATGAAATTCATGTCGGAGAGAAGCTTTCCGAATGCCCGTTCTTCCGGGCTCTTGTATTCGCGGCGTTCCTTTCCACTCAGGCGGTGCAGATCCTCGTCGAGGTGCTGCATGCAGGCGCGGATCGAGCGGGGGAAGGTGGGTGAGAAGATCAGGAACTCTGCCACCTTCTTCGGAAGGATGTCCTCGACGTGGAAACGGCGGTAGGCCTCGAGTGCACTTGCCGAGCGCAGGATCGCCTGCCACTGGGCCGCATCCACAGCGCCTCCCACATCCGCCACGCTTGGGAGCAGGATATGGTATTTCAGATCGAGGATGCGCGAGGTCTTGTCGGCGCGCTCAAGGAACTTGCCAAGATTGATGAACTCGTACCCCTCGTTGCGAGTGAAGGTCGATCCCGTAAGTCCCTGGAAGAGGTGGGAGTATTTCTTGATCTGCTCGTAAAATTCATGGGCTCCTGTCTGCCAGACCTCGCGGGCGTTACTCGACTTAAGGAAAAGATAGCACTCGTTGAGCGTCTCGAACATCTCTAGCGAGATCTGATCACGGACCTGACGCGCATTCTCGCGCGCAGAGAAGAGACAGGAGATGATAGAATTCGGATTTTCCTCCCTGAAAGTCAGGAACTCAGTGACGCTTTCGCTATCAGCTTTCTCGTAGAGCTGGAAGAAGGTCTTTTCATTGCCGGCCGAGCAGAGGATGGGGAGCCAGTGCTTCTCGAGCTGATCATCATCGAAGTCCGCAAAATCCAGCATCAGCTGGAGATTCACGTCGAGCAGCCGGGCGACATTCTCCGAGCGCTCGATATAGCGGCTCATCCAGTAGAGGGAATTGGCCACGCGTGAGAGCATGACGAGGCTGTCACGACGGTTCGAAATCGGCTTCTGGGCCGTGGGGATAAGAGGTTCACTCATGCGGAAAAGGGGTAGCTGGAAAGGATTTTTTAATTAGGAATCACTATGGAGCACCCAGGTATCCTTGGAGCCACCGCCCTGCGAGGAATTCACGACCAGCGAGCCCTTGCGGAGCGCCACGCGGGTGAGGCCCCCGGGAGTGACGGTGATCTTTTCCCCATAGAGGATGTAAGGACGTAAATCGACATGGCGCCCTTCGAATCTGCCCCCCGTCTCGGTGTTGCACCAGGTGGGGTGACGCGAGAGGGAGATCGGGTGTTGGGCAATGAAGTTTCGTGGATTGGCCAGGATCTGCTCACGGAAGCTCTCGATCTCCTCCTTGCTGGCCCAGGGGCCCATGAGCATGCCGTAGCCGCCCGCCTCATTGGCTGACTTGACCACGAGCTTCCCAAGGTTCTCCAGGATGAAGCCACGATCCTGAGGCTCGCTTGCCAAGAAAGTGTCGACATTCGGCAGGATCGGCTCCTCGCCGAGGTAATACTTGATAATTTTCGGAACGAAGTAGTAGACCACTTTGTCGTCGGCCACACCGGTTCCGATGCTGTTCGCAAGGCTGACATTGCCTGAGCGGTAGGCATGGACGAGGCCGGGAACTCCCAAGAGAGAGTCGGGTCTGAAGACCGTGGGATCGAGGAAGTCGTCGTCGATCCTACGGTAGATAACGTCGACTGGGACGAGTCCCGAGGTCGTGCGCATGTAGACGCGTGCATCCCGGACTACCAGATCGCGTCCCTCGACGATGGGAATGCCCATCTGGCGAGCCAGGAAGGCATGCTCGAAGTAAGCACTGTTGAAGACTCCCGGTGTCATCAGGACGACGTTCGGCTGTGCACTGCCGAGCGATGGAGGAGAAACGTACTGGAGGACCTTGCGTAGATCGGCTGCGTAATTGTCGACCGGTTGCACGCGGGCGTTACGATAGAGATCGGGGAATGCACGCTTGAGAGCCGCACGATTCTCGAGCATGTAACTGGCACCCGAGGGGCAGCGGAGGTTGTCCTCGAGAACGAGGTAGTTTCCGTCACGATCGCGGATCAGGTCGGTGCCGCAGACATGGACATAGATATCTTTCGGAACATTGAATCCCATGAACTCACGGCGGAAATGCTTTGCCCCTAGGATATAGTGAGGAGGAATGATCCGGTCCTTAAGGATCTTCTGGTCGTGATAGATGTCGTGCAGGAAGAGATTGAGAGCGGTGATCCGTTGGATAAGCCCCTTCTCGATCCGCTGCCACTCGGTGTCGGGGATGACCCGGGGTACGAGATCGAAAGGAAAAATCCGCTCAGTTCCTTGATCGTCGTTGTAGACCGTGAAAGTGACTCCTCCGCGCATGAAGGCCAGATCGACTGCCGTCTGCTTGCGCCGATGCTCGCCGCTATCCAGTAACTGGAGTCGATCGGCCACACGCTGGTAGTGGGGCCTGACACCACCGCCCCTCTCCGTGAACATTTCGTCAAAAAAGTCTTCCGTTTCGTAGTTGTCCAGCAGCATGGGAAAGTTTGTTAAGGTTAATGCCTGATGATGGTGATGGAAGTCAGTTCCGAGTTCTTCAAGAGAAGAGGGAATGAATAAGAGAAGCAACTAACGGGCCAAGAAAAAGGGGATAATCTGAGAATTATTATTGCTGAAGCAAACCACTGATTTTTAGCTGGTAATCATCGCGGGCATTGAGTGCCTGAAGACATCCCTTGCGGTCGATCAGCCAGAGCGTGGGGATGGTGTTGATCCCGAGGCGACGTGCGATTGTATTATCCCATCCTTTGCCGTCAAAGTAAGTGGGCCAGGTGACATTCAAGGACTGCATCGCCGAGCGGAGATCGGCGCGATCCCGGCCGAGGCTTATGGTCACGACTTTCAGTGACGGAACTTCGGACGCATACCGTGAGAAATACTGCATCCAGACCAGAGAAGGGGCTGATTCCGCAGACCAGAAAATCAGGGCGACAACGTGTCCTTTTTCCTTGGAGAGATCAAATGTTTCCCCCTCCATTGTGGTGAAGCGGAGATCTACCGGCTTCCCAAGTTGGTCGAGTCGTTTTCTGTCGTCCTGAAGACGCCATGTGAGGCTCTCCTCCCTGCTCAGGGTTAGAGCTTGCTCGATGAGCTTGGCTTTCACTTCCGGATGGTTGTCGCAGAGAGCGGCTGCCTCTGCCAGAAGGCGTGGTGCCCGTCTATCCTGAGGAAATTCCGATGCAAAAAGGCGGGCGTAGCTGGTGGCGTTCTCGCGCCGCTGGTCGGCTGTGTCACCCAGATTCTGCCATTGGAGGGAAAGACGGCGAAACATCGTCTCGGCACGTTGGGAATCATCGGGGGCTTGCTTTTCAAGAGTCTTCAGCTTCTCGAGTGCTTCGGTGACTGCGGGAGGGTTACCGTCCAACGACGCAAACTTCGCTTGTGCCACGGCGAGTCGCACCTTGGATTCGTAGGCATGGGGGTCCTTGGGAGATGCTTTGACCTCCTTGGACTCCTTGAGGAAGGCTTCATTGGCGGCGATCTGCGCCTCGAAGTGTGCCTTCATGGCCAACTTCGCCTTCCTAGGATCGGGTGAGAGGCGTGTCACTGGTTGGTCGAGATCGGTCACGTGAGACCAATCAGCGTGCAAGGTTCCAATTTGTAGAATGGGTAGAGTGAGTAGACCGATCAGAAGCAGGAGCACTCGTCTGTAAGGTATCGTCATGGAATGGTTGGGGCAGTGATGGAGGGAGATGTCGTTCGGGGCTTCCTGAGTGTGAGATAGACGGGGCAATGATCGCTCGCCTCACTCCAGAATGACGGCCGGGCAATGCCGGATTGACCGGAATCAACCTCCCCCTCCAGTTTCTTGGAGACCATGATGTAGTCAATGCGCGAGTAGACGTGGGCGTATGACCAGAACTCCGTCCAGAATTCCCCGCGGTCGTCCGCAAGGGGCAGGGCCGTCAGGCTATCGGGCCACTCCGGTTTGCCCGTGATCTGCCAGATCTCCTTTTCATTCTTCGTGTCATTGAAGTCCCCCATGAGTACCAGTCGTGCCGAGGGATCCGTACGAAGGATATCCCTCACATAACGCCTGAGATACTGAGACTCGGCAAGGCGAAGGTCTGCCTGATCATATTCCGCAACTTCCAACTTGGCCTTCAGATGGACGCAGAGAATACGGATCCTCTCTCCTGAGACTGGTTCAACTGTGACATCCAGGATACCGCGAGGACTATGCAAGGTCACGCCGTTCACTCTGAGCGGCAGATCGTTCTGTGAATGATGCTCCACGATGGGGATGCGACTGAGCAGGGCGACATGGCGACTGGTATCGGCGGCCTGCAGATACTCACTGTAGGGGAAATCAAGTCCGGATTTGCGGAGACGCCTTTGCAGGTCTGAGAATTGCCCCGACTCACCCATCTCTTGCAGGCCCAGAACATCGGGCCGGATCGATCCCACCATCCGGACGACCGCATCACGCTCGGATTCCGGCTTGCCAGCCTTGGCCCGAAGCTTGCCGTCGATCCGACGCGGCATTGTGATGTAGTTCTCCACATTGTAGGAGGCGATCCGGAATCCATTCGTCCCCTCGGCATGGAGCGAACTGACACAGCTTAAAAAACAAAAGACGACCCCCAGAGCAGAGATCGTCTTCATGAACCAGTCTTGGAACTCTCTATCGATTCTGACGTTCCGATCTTCAGGCAGGTTTCTGCTCGTCCTTGATAGGAGCCGGGGAGGCTGGAGTGGCTGGATGGGATTCAGCGGAGACGATAGGAGTGGATTCAACGATCGCCGGAGTGGCTGGAGTCGTGGGGGATGCAGTTGGTTTTGCGACTTCCTTGTCGAACTCATCCTTCGCCTTTTTGAATTCATTCACGCTCTGGCCGAAACCGCGAGCGAGTTCCGGCAGACGCTTGGCGCCGAAGAGAACCAGGACGATCACCAGCAGAATGATCAAGTCTGGGCCACTCGGGATACCGAAGGCCAGAATAGGGTGGAAGCCGAGCATATGTGCGATCATCTGCATAATCTATCTCCTAACACTCCCTGCGATCCATGCAACAAAAAGTCCCATCCTTTGTTGAGTTAGCAGCTTGCGGCTGCGATCAACTTTTCGGCGAGATTGTCAGACGGGCGAATTGGCATTAGAAATAAATCCGACCATGGCAGCACAGTTCCGCGATTATTACGAAACCCTTGGAGTCTCCAAGACCGCCTCTTCCGATGAGATCAAGAGTGCCTTCCGCAAACTTGCCCGCAAGCATCACCCCGATCTGGCCAAGGACAAGAAGGCCGCTGAGGAGAAATTCAAGGAGATCAACGAGGCCTACGAGGTACTTGGTGACCCCGAGAAGCGCAAGAAGTACGATGAATATGGCGCCAACTGGCAGCATGCCGGCAACGGGTTCCCTCCCGGAGGAGGTGGAGGAGGTGGGGGAGGTCGTGGAGGTGCAGGAGGCTATGGAGGAAATTATGGAGGTGGAGGCGATGCCTCGGAGTTTCACTTTGGTGGGACGGGTTACAGCGATTTTTTCGAGCAGTTCTTCGGCACACGACGCGGTAGGGGATTCAGTGGCGGTGGTGGAGGAGTCGATTTCGAGGAGACTCCGCAGCGTGGTCGCGATGTCGAGGCCGATATCCTGGTGACTCTCGAGGAGGTGCTGCACGGGGCGACCCGTCAGATCTCCTTCCGCAAGGGGAACTCCACGGACATCCAGACTTACACCGTCAAGATCCCGAAGGGTGTCCGCGAGGGTCAGCGTATCCGGCTTGCCGGACAGGGAGGTGCAGGCGGTTCGCGCGGCGAGGCCGGTGATCTCTACCTCAGGGTTAAACTCCAGCAACATCCCGATTACCGCTTCGAGGGTTCCGATATTTATTACGAGGCCGATGTTCCCCCTTGGCAGGCGGTACTCGGCGGTGAACTTACCATCCCGACGCCTGATGGGAGAGCTAAGCTCAAGATCCCTGCAGGCACTCAGAACGGCCGACAGTTCCGAATTCCGGGGAGAGGGCTTCCGGGCAAGGAGGCTCGTGGGGATTTCTACGCGGTGATTGAGATTTCAATTCCCGAATCGTTGACACCTGACCAGAAAGAGCTTTGGGAGAAACTCTCCAAACTCGGATAACGATTATTCTTTATTCTCAATTTCAGTTTTAAGACTGCAGGTTTCATCCTTTTCCCGTTCCGTGTCCCATCTCGACTATCCCGAATCCTTCCGAGAACTGGTCCGCCAGTTCCGAAGGCTTCCCGGGATCGGTCCGCGGAGCGCCGAGCGGATCGCCCTCTGGATGATGCGTTCCCCTGACGCCAAGTCCGAGCAACTGATCTCGGCAGTTTCCAAGGCTCGAGAGAGCCTGAAAACCTGCCGTCTCTGCGGCTTCTTCGCCGAGTCGGAAGAGTGCTCTCTCTGCCGGGATGAGGCTCGTGCCGGACGCGAACTCTGCATCGTGGAGACGGCTACCGATATCCTGCCGTTGGAGCGGACGGGAGTCTTTCGCGGGCGTTACCATGCTCTCGGCGGGAAACTCTCACCTCTGGATGGCATCGGGCCTGAGCAACTCCGGATCGGTGAATTGCTCGAGCGCATCGGCGATGAGCGTCCCTCCGAGGTGATCCTGGCTCTGGGTGTCGATGTCGAGGGTGAGGCCACCTCCCATTATCTGGCCGAGATGATTGCCCCGACAGGCGTCCACGTAACACGGATCGCACAGGGATTACCCGCTGGCGGGGGTGTCGATCAGGCCGATCAGATCACGCTCCACCGTGCCCTCGCAAATCGTGGTGCTTACGGAAGCAATGGGAGCAATAAGTTATTTCCTTAAGATTTCCTCAAGTATTCATGATTTCGTCCCGGTTACTCCTGCTATGCGTTTGTCTTTTGCTGACGGTTTTTTCCTCCAGTGGGATAGCTGCCGTCGACGATCGTCTCAATCCGCTGGTGACTCTCATGATCCAGAGGCTCCAGTTATCACGTGAGGTGGCCTGGAGCAAATGCCAGGCGGGGATTCCTGTCGCCGACCCCGTACGGGAGGCACGGATACTCACTGATCTGAAGGTCGCCGGAAGGCAGGAGGGACTAACCTCCGAAGAGGTGACCAGATTGTTCATTCCCCAGATCGCCGCCTCGCGCCGCTATCAGGAGGAACTGATCGCCGGATGGCGTTCAGGTATCGATGTGCCCAAGATTAAGCCGCTCGACCTTGCCGCTGAGATCAGGCCGCGGTTGGACAAGCTGAACCGAGAAATGCTCCGTCAGTGGGAGGTAGTCTGTCATACTCACCTGGACTGGGCCGACCGCGAGGAAGCGGAGCGGATGCTCCGGGATCGGGGAATCTCACCCGATGTCGCCAAGATCGCTGTGAGCCCCTTGGGAGGTAAATAAGCCGCGATTGATTCTCCCGCAGAGGCGCGGAGGCGCAGAGAATTATTCTTCTAGGCCATTCACACAACGCGTGATGCCACTCTTTAAGACTGCCTCTCCAAAGTTCAAAAGGTAACCCAGCTTTATTCCGGTCAACCTTACATAAGTCTGAACCTGCTTTCTATGTGCAGGCATGATCTGTTCAACAGACTTGAGCTCCAGTAAAACCATCTTTTCAACAATGAGATCTGCCCGAAATCCCTCTTCAAATTTGACTCCCTTGTAGAGAATCGGAACGGGGACCTACCGCTCCACTTTCAGTCCTGCCTCATTCAACTCCCGGCACAGCACGATTTCGTAGACGGTTTCCAGGAGTCCCGGTCCGAGCTCCCGATGAACCGCAATGGCAGCTTCAATTATTTTGGTGCCAATTTCATTTTCCCTCATTTTAATACTCTCTGCGTCTCAGCGCCTCTGCGCGAATTTTTTTCTACTTTCACTTTTTAACTCCCTTAACCTTTTATCCCATGGCCACTCCGAAGATCGATCCAGCTCTCCATCAGGAGCGTAAGCCCGACTGGATCAAGGTACGCCTTCCATCGAATCCCGTCTTCTTCTCGACCAAGGCGATGATCGCCGATCTGCGCCTTCATACGGTCTGTGAGAGCGCCCAGTGCCCGAATCGCTGGGAGTGCTGGAGCGGAGGCACCGCCACCATGATGATAGCCGGAGATCGCTGCACGCGGGCCTGCGGATTCTGTGCGGTCGATACGGCCAAGCCCTTCGCCCTAGAGGAGGACGAGCCGGAGCGGGTCGCCGAGGCGGTCCGGCGGATGAATCTCAAGCATGTGGTTGTCACCGCCGTTGCCCGCGATGACATTCCCGACGGCGGCGCGGAGCATTTCGCCCGTACGATCCAGGCGATCCGTGACATGGATGCCTCGGTCATCATTGAGATCCTGACTCCCGACTTCAATGGCAAGGACTCCTCCCTGCAAACCGTGGTCGATGCTGCTCCCCATATCTTCAATCATAACCTCGAGACTGTAGAGCGTCTCACGCCGATGGTTCGCTCCCGGGCAAAGTACCGCCTCTCGCTTGATTTCCTGAAGCGCGCTCGCGCTCTTGCCGATTCGCGCGATCAGAAAATGGTGACCAAGAGCGGCATCATGCTTGGTCTGGGCGAGCAGGAGAACGAGATCTTCCAGGCCATGGATGACTTACGTGAGGCCAATGTCAGCGTGCTCACCATGGGCCAGTATCTCCGCCCCAGCCCCCAGCATCTGCCGGTTGTCGAATACATCACCCCGGAGACATTCAACCTCTACGGCGAGATCGCCAGGAAGAAAGGATTCACTCATGTGGCGAGTGGTCCGTTGGTACGGAGTTCGTACCATGCATCCGACTTCAATCCGATTGAGGGTTTAGCCGAGCAAGCAGGCCTGAATAGTTAAGGCTCAGTTTCGGTTTTTTGCAAAAAACAGTTGCGGACTCTTTTGGTTTGCTATACCGAACAAATGAACGGTATATGAATATCAGCATGAATCTCACCCTACGACAGAGTGAAATCCTCTCTTTCATCCGCGACTGTGCGGAGGAGAGGGGAGGTATCCCCTCGGTTCGTGAGATCATGGCCCGTTTTGGATTTAGCTCTCCGGCTACGGTGGCTAGCCATCTGGACCTCATGGAAAAGAAGGGTGCTATTCGTCGCGAGGCAGGGCGTTCGAGGAATATCATCCTTCCCGATCGTGAGCTTCTAAAGTCCCGTCCGGAACTTCTCGAAGTGCCCCTTTATGGGATGATTCCCGCCGGTATTCCCGAGGGCCAGGAGCAGGAGATGGATCGCTGCATCACGGTCGACCCCGAGACGATCAAGATTCCCCGGAATGCGAAGACTTTCGCCCTTGAGGTGAGGGGAGACTCAATGATCGGTGCCGGGATCCTAGACCGCGATGTCGTGATCCTGGAGCATGCCGAACCTCGGAACCGTGATATCGTTGCCGCCCTGATCGATGGCGAGGTCACACTGAAGCGCTACCTCGTGGAGGGAGGTATTCCCTTCCTTCGTGCCGAGAATCCACTCTATCCCGATCTCATTCCGGCCCGGGAGCTTCTGATCCAAGGAGTCTTCCGAGCGCTGATCCGCACCCATCTTCCACGTTAACCCAATACCCAATACCCATCACCAAACACCACCATGAAGACCGCCACCAAGTCCACCATCCGATCCACCGATGAGCTCTGGCAATGGGCTGCACTCAAGAGATCCGCCTCCCTTGCCCCAAAACGTTCGATGACGAGCAGTATGGCCCGTCATTCCTCTTCGATGGCACAAGGCATTCTAAACCGTCTTTACGAGATCCTTGGAGTGACTTCCAAGTCACGGAGGTAAGAAATTTTATCTCGCGCGGAGACGCAGAGGCGCAGAGATACTAAATTGGAATAGAAATGAATATCGACCTGACAATTGATTCAATAATTCTAGAACGAGCCAAAGAACTGGCCCTCATGAAGAATATCAGCCTGTCGTTTTTGTGGAGACACTTCTTATCGATGAACTAGGAATTTCTACGACATCTAAAAAGCTCTCCTTTATCCACAAGTGGACAGGACGTCTGAACTTAAGGAGTCCTGATGGACAGTTTGCTTACTTGCAGCAACGTTACGAGATCTGAATTTGCCCTGCGTTATCAGTGTTTGATTATCTGGCTGTTGATTCGCATCCGTTACAACTTCCTCTATGCAGGATATTTTTTTTTTGTCCTAATAGTCCAAACACCTGCAGCCTAAATCCCTTCCTGCCACTTCCGTGGCGGCATCAGTTCGACTGATCCGTTGTGGGCTGATCCTGATCCTTTGACTTATCAGGTTTTTCGGCCTTTTCAGTCTGGTCATTGGAGTCTTTGGATTCTTTATCCTTTTCCTCTTTCGAGCCGTAGACCTCTTTGAGGACTTTACCGATGAGTGGCGCAGCGTGGCTGCCTCCATGAATGTTGTTATCGCCGGGTTCTCCCTCATAGACGGCTGCAAAGGCATACTGGGGATTCTCTGCAGGAACGAATCCCGCAAACCATGCGGCAGTTCGCTGCTTCTCCTTGTTTCCTCCACCACCCCATTGGGCGGTGCCTGTCTTCCCTGCGACATGGTATCCCTTCACCTGCGCGTGGTGGGCCGTTCCCTGTCCATCTTCGGTCACGGCCACGAGAGCTTCTTTAAGCGTCTCCATATCCTCCTGCTTGATCTGGAGGTCATCCCGGAGACGGTCAGGGTAGGCTGAGATAACTTTGTTATCGATGCCCTGGATCTGCTTCACGAGCCGTGTCTGGTGAAATTGTCCACCCGTCGCGATTGCCCCGTAAGCCTGGGCCATCTGGAGAGGGGTGATGACGATGGCCCCCTGTCCGATGCTCATGTTGGCGACATCGCCCTTGAGGATCTTCCGCTTCTGGGTGCGTAGCATGTATTCATCGGTGGGAATGATACCGCCCGTTTCGGCTTTGAGAGGGATACCTGTCTTCTTCCCGAGTCCTAGACGCTCGGTCCAGGTGATGATGTTTTGTGCCCCGATCTTGATGCCGGCCTGAATGAACCATGTGTTGCAGGACTGCGTGAGCGCCTCGACAAAATTCAGACGACCCGCATTGGTCTTCTTCCAGTTGTGAAAGGTGAAGTTGCCAATATCGATCGCGGTAGGGCCGCTGTAGATATCGGTGGGGGTGAGTTTTCCAGACTGGAACCCGGAGAGTGCGACAAAGGTCTTGAAGGTGGAGCCAGGC
>Ga0194059_1000936_pt1 | contig 12929 bp, 13 predicted proteins | sample SepL6211m_MetaG_FD_163426 | JGI IMG/M metagenome (GOLD analysis project Ga0194059, IMG submission 163426) | Anoxic zone freshwater microbial communities from boreal shield lake in IISD Experimental Lakes Area, Ontario, Canada - Sep2016-L626-11m | ecosystem: Environmental > Aquatic > Freshwater >... | reverse complement strand
ATGCAGCGATTCTCGAATCTGAGAATCCAAATCTCGAGAATTAAAGAGGCTGAGAGAACGACTTTCGACCACGCACCGGCTCTTTGGAACCACTAATCCAGTCTGGTCCGGTCTCGTTTGATATTCGAAGAAGCAAGGCGATCATCACGTAGTTGGCGACGAGAGAGGAACCTCCGCGGGCAACAAACGGCAAGGTGATCCCTGTAAAGGGGAGGATGCGGAGAACCCCAGCCATGATGAAGAACGCCTGGAACCCCAAGATGATCGTCAGTGCAGTTGCGCACAGTCGAGCAAAGTCTGAGCGTGCCCGCTGTGCGATATGAAGTCCTGCTCCGACCATCAACGCAAAGATGATGACCAGGATGGCTGAGCCCATGAATCCGAGCTCTTCGGCAACAGCGGTGTAGATCAAGTCGGACGTGAGAAACGAGACGTAGAGCCCAGCGTTGCCAAGTCCTAAGCCGGAGCCGCCGACGCCACCAGATCCCAAGGCGTACCAGGACTGCACGAGTTGGCTTCCCCTGCCGTCAGCGAGCGGCCATGGGTCGATCCAAATAGAGATACGCGCATGGAACTGAGTAAAGAAGTGTGCGGCGAGAAATGCTCCCACGGCTAAAAGGACGAGACCAAGCACGATGTAAGAGAACCGACCCGTGGTGATCCACAGCAAGGTGATGAAGAGCGTGAAGAGCAACATGGCAAAACCAATATCATTCTCAGCCCCGAGAACGACGATCGAAAAACCCCATGCGATGAGAATGGGCACAAGTGGCCTCGGGTCGAGGACGAGACGGTCACGAATTCGAGCCGTCGGAACCGACAAGAGCTCCTTGTTGTCAGCGAAGTATGAAGCGAAAAAGATAGCGAGGAGGATCTTTGCAATCTCCACTGGCTGGAACTGAAAGAGCGTCCCAAAGTGCACCCAGAGACGAGCGCCGTTAATGGAGGTCCCAATGACGGGGAGTAGGGGAGCAAGCATTAAGAGGATGGCCATGCCCAAGATGAGATACCGATATCGATCGAGGTCTCTACTTCGGCGAACGACCAAGAGGGTAGCGACATACAGCAGAGCTCCAAGAAGCGTCCAGGTTGCCTGTTGCTGGGCAGCGGGTGGATTCCAGCGAACAATTTCGACATAGCCAATCCCGTTCAGCATGGCCGCTAACGGCAAAAGCACAGAATTCGAGTGTGGGACCAGCCATCGATTTGCCATGTGGACCCCCAGCGTGAGCGCCAGGACGATGCCGAGAAAGGTCAGGGTGTGTGGCGGGAGTCGGCCTTTTGAGCCCATCTGTGCCAAGAGGTAGAGCAAACAGGTGATTGCCCACGCGAAAACCAACAATCCAAGTTCAGTCCTGCGCCTGGGTTTGGGTATTCGTTGGAAGGAAGGAAACATTGAGTGACGAATGTGACCATTTGCTGTGGCATCAAAAGCAGTCGTGGCCATTTGTTGATCGTAGTGCTGGGAGTAGGATTAGCAGAGGTACCCCCACGAGGACCAGGAGCAATCTGTGGCAATTGAGCACCCAACCAGGCCAGTAGACGCATCTCATTCGGGCTCTGAGCGAGATACGCCTGTCTCGGTTGAAGAGTTTGGGCCTGAGCGATTTGGCAATCGCGAGCTCTCCCGTCTGGATTTCGGCGCGCGACTTCTGGACCTTGCGGAGGACCCATCGGTGCCCTTGCTTGAACGGGTCAAATTCGTCGCCATCTTTTCGGGCCTCCTTGATGAGTTTTTTCAGGTGCGAGTGACCGGCCTAGAAGACCAAGTTGTCGCTGGGGTTCGTACGCGTTCGGCTGATGGACTTCGACCAGCCGAACAACTCTCCGCCATTCGAGAGCGAGTCCTCGAATTGGCATCACGACAAGATCAAATCTTCCTTGGCGGTCTTGTGCCAGACCTCGCAGAAGCAGGCATTAATTTTTCGGACTTTGGTGATCTCGACGAAGACGATCGCGTCTTTCTCGATGACGTCTTTGAGCGACAGATCTTCCCGGTTCTCACACCACTGTCCGTGGATCCCGGACATCCGTTCCCTAATATTTCGAATCTCTCTCTCAACTTGGCAGTGCAAGTCGAGGACCCGAGCACCGGCGAAACTCGAGTTGCTCGACTGAAAGTTCCACCAATCCTTCCCCGATTTATTGTGATGCCCGACGGTGAACGATTTATCGCACTTGAAAAAGTCATCGCCGCTCACCTTGGACGCCTCTTCCCAGGGATGAAGGTTGGTCACCACGAGACGTTCCGAGTGACACGCAACGTTGACTTGACGCTCGAAGAAGATGAAGCAGACGACCTTCTTGTGGCTCTTGAGTTGGAACTCCGCCGCCAACGCTTTGGTCGAGCGGTGCGCCTTGAGATGACACAAGAGTCATCTGATGAGATCAGCGGGTTATTGGCTCGAGAGCTTGATCTCTCGCAAAAGGCTGTCTACGTCATGGATGCCCCATTAGATCTTGGGGGGCTTTGGGCGCTCCACGCACTAGATCGCCCGGACCTCCACGCTGAGGGTTGGAGTCCAACAGTTCCACTCGAACTTCGAAGTAGCGAGTCAGAGCCTATCGATATCTTTGCGGTGCTTCGAGATCACACCGTCTTAGTGCACCACCCCTACGAGTCTTTCTCGGCGACGGTTGAAGAGTTCATCGATCAAGCGGCTAACGATCCAGATGTGCTTGGCATCAAGCAGACGCTGTATCGGACCTCAGGTGACAGCCCGATCGTCGCTTCTCTGGTGCGAGCTGCAGAATCTGGCAAGCAGGTCGCAGCACTTGTGGAGCTCACTGCACGATTTGACGAAGCCGCCAACATCAACTGGGCAAAGACATTGGAAGATGCTGGCGTTCACGTGGTCTACGGCGTCATGGGATACAAGACCCACTCGAAGACGGCGCTCGTGTTGCGACGAGAAGGCGAAGATATTCGTCGCTATTGCCACATCGGTACCGGTAATTACAACTCGAAGACGGCACGGATCTACGAAGACCTTGGGATTCTCTCTTCAGACCCTGATTTGAGCGCCGACGTCGGCGACCTTTTTAACTTTCTGACAGGGTTCAGCCACCAAGGCGTGTTTCGCGAGCTCCTTGTCTCGCCCGGCTCTCTTCGACCAGGACTGATTGAGCGAATCAAGGAACAAGCCGCTCGAGGGCCTGAAGGGCGCATTGTGATTAAGGCAAATGGGCTGACCGATCCCGCCATCATCGACGCACTCTACGAAGCCTCCCAACATGGCGTCCCCATCGATTTGGCGATTCGAGGCATGTGCTGCTTGAGGCCCGGGATACCGGGGCTCTCAGAGACAATCAGCGTGCACTCGATCGTGGGTGAGTTTCTGGAGCACTCGCGTATTTACTGCTTTGGGCATAGGAGTGACAACGGAGGGCCGTCACTCTTCTTAGGCTCTGCAGATCCGATGGAGCGAAATCTCGATCGTCGGATTGAAGCGCTCACGCCCATTTACGACGATCGATTAAAGAATCGACTCTTGGAAATTTTGCGACTGACTTTTCTCGATGACACCAATACCTGGATTCTCGGTCCAGATCGTCGGTGGAGACGATTGACCTCATCGACTGGTTTCAATGTGCAAGCGACACTCAAGGAAACTGCTCTGAAAGAGAACCGTCCCTCAGCAACCCCCTAGGTTGCTTCGGCGCCTGGAAGCAGTGCTCGTCGACGACTGTCGATACGAAGCGAGATATAGGAGAGCCCCCCGAGAGGGATAGGGAGCCAGAAGTTCACGAGCCTCCAAGAAATCACAGCGAAATACGCAATCGCAAACGGCACACCAAATCCAGCCAGTGCAGTACTCAGTGTCAACTCCACCACGCCAAGCCCACCGGGCGTGATAGGTATGGCGGCCAAAATATTAGCGAGACCGTAGGCCACCAGGAGATCGACGGGGCTCACGACTTGGCCAAACGCAATCAAGATCACCCAGAGGCACCCGGCGTCGAAGAGCCAGTTCGCAGCAGCCCACAGCAGTGCCTTGCCGAGAAGTTTCCGATTCGAAAAAAGAACGACGAGTCGATCCGCCAATTTTTGGAGAAGATCACTGACGCGGTCTGGCGTCAAGAAGGGGAGTCGCTCAGCAATCTTTCTCAACCAATCATCGGCGTGTCGCTGACCTCGGGTCAGCAAGATCACGGTTCCAGCAAACGCCGCAAGGAGGAGGACGCCGAGGATCGCGACGTAGCCATAGACCGGTTTGGCTCCGTTGAGAGGAATGGAGATAATCAAACTCAGCCAGAAAATGATGTTGAGGACGACGGCTGAGCCCACTCCCTGGGTGGCCAGGCCAAATGCAGCAGTCGAACCCGAGACGTTCACGTCGGTCAAGAGGCGATAGCCAAGCGCACCTCCTGCGGCGGTTCCTCCGGGAACGACGTGGCTTACCGCCAGTGAGGACATGTTGATCCGGAGCATCGTCCAGTGATTGGGAGGGTCGGGAGCAAAAACTGTTCGAGAGAGTTCTGCGTACGCCAGAAGTGCGGCGATCTCAAGTGCGATCGCCAGGACAAGAAGGGGGACATTGACCGTGGCGAGGATATGAACATTGCGACGGGCCGAGGCGAGTTCCGGCAGGAGGAGGTACTCGAAGACGAACAGGAAAATAACCGCAGATAGCGTGTAGCGAACTTCAGGCCGGAGCCATCGCTTTTTTTGATCCAGGGCCTCTGGAGTATCCGGAGATTCTTCTCCTGCGCTCTCCGTCATGACTCCATGTTTCCACGCCATCCCGGGGATTTTTGCCATACCAGGGCGCCGAGGGAGTACTCCTGCTCTCTTCCCCTACTATTTCAAGGGTGAACGTCCTTGTTGTGATTCCTACCTACAACGAAGCAGAGAACATTGCGAACTTCCTCGGCGTGATGCGAACGGCGGTTCCTGAGGTTGACGTCTTAGTCGTAGACGATGGGAGTCCAGACGGAACGGGGGCGATCGTCCGACGTGAAGCCGAACGATTGGGTGCAATCTCACTTCTCGACCGTTCTCAAAAAGATGGCCTTGGGAGTGCCTATCGGGCGGGTTTTGCCTGGGGACTTGAACGAGGGTACGACGCCTTTGTCGAGATCGATGCTGATTTTTCCCACGATCCAGCGGCCCTTCCCTCACTCCTCAGCGCATCTGAACAAGGCGCAGGAGTGGTCATCGGTTCTCGATACGTCAAAGGCGGTTCCATCCCAGCGTGGTCGTGGTACCGCCACCTCTTGTCATGGGGAGGCAACAAATATGCGTCCGTTCTTCTTGGACTCAAAGTGGCAGACGCCACGGGAGGTTTCCGGGTGTATCGCGCAGAGACGCTTCTTGCTATGGACTTTCCCTCCGTAGAAGCTGATGGGTATGGATTTCAAATCGAAATGACCTACCGAGCGCGCCGGGCGCGTCAGTCAATCAAAGAAGTCCCGATTGCCTTCAAGGATCGAGAAGTAGGCGAATCGAAAATGTCATCAGCAATCATTGTCGAAGCGCTTTTCCTCGTGACAAAGTGGGCCGTTGAAGACCTCTTCAAACGGGGATGGGCTCCAGCGGCTTCTCGAAATTAAGAAATTTGCTCGAGAACTGATGGCGTGCCAGGCAGGACTGCATCGAGAATTGACGACAGTTTTGCATTCGTTTCACGGCTCTCACCTTCAGGGGTTGAGCCCTGAACGATTCCCGCCCCTGCAGTAATCGAAAACGATGGTCCATCAAGAGTTATCCCACGAATACCGAGTACGAACTCACCGTTACCGTCCTGGTCAAACCAGCCAAACGCACCACCAAAGAAGTCTCGAGAAAACGGCTCGTGTGCGGTAATGACGTTGAGGGCACTCTCTCGAGGAACTCCGCCAATTGCAGGTGTTGGATGGATTGCCGACAAGAGCTCGACCACGTGGGCCGGACCAGTTGCACCTTCGCTACAGACGCCTTCAATCCTGGTGCCGAGATGAGCCACGGAGCGCAACTCCACGATCGACGGGGTGGCCGGGACCTCAAGTTCAGTGACGAAAGGGGCGAGACGCAACTGAATATCGGCCACGACGAAATGATGCTCCGCTAAGTCTTTGATGGAATTGGTGAGTTGAGACGTATCAGATTGAGGCTCCTTGAGCGACAAGGTCCCAGCGAGCGGGTGACTCGAGACATGGGAGCCATCTCGTTCAATGAGAAGTTCGGGTGATGCTCCAAGCATTCGCAGGCGAGCAGTGAGTGGAAATGCATAGAGCGTGCATGATGGCTCACGCCTGCGCATCCTTTCAAGGACGAGTCCAGGGTCAATTTCTTCTGCACACGTCACGCGTAAGCGGCGTGCGAGGACCACCTTTTCAAGATCAGTCGCTGCGATCAACGCCAGGGCGTCATCGACCATATTGATGTAACTGCCGTTGGCAGCAGAGTCCTGAACGCTCAGTACGTCGTTGAGGGGCGCACGCTCAGTGACGTCGGTGGCCTCGTAGGCGTCCAATGTAGAGTTCAGCCTGTCGCTCAACTCTTCTTCTGTCGTGGCAATCGTCACGATATGACCGCCAGTTGGGCCGAGGGTGATCTGCACAGATGGGATAACGAGTCGAGCAGGTGTTGATGATACAAAGCCGAGTGCCAAATGGGCACGCAACTCTGGGTTCACAGGCTCAGAACTCTCAACCATCGTGACCTGTGAGAGAAACAAACTGGCACGGACTGAGCGACTCTCGAGGTCCTCATCCTCTCGGTCGCCCCACGCGATCTCGCCGAGTCCCACTCGAACTGAATGCTCGTCGGCATGGACAATTCCCTGCTGAGCGCCCAGTCGAATCCAACGTTGTGGGTCCTGATCAGTCAGCGGAGTTCTTTTGGCGAGATAGGTCGTCATCCAGCAGATCTCGTGGCGGTGAAAAGTTGACTCAAGCCACCACTCAAGAGGTGATAGTTCACGCCGGAGAAACCAACGGCATGTAGTCGAGACCGGATCTCCTCTCCTTCAGGCAAGTAGGCGGTTGATGCGGGGAGGTAGCGATATGCAGTTCGATCGCTCAGTAGTCCTCCGATCGTCGGGACGATTTTCTCAAACCATATTGAGTAGCCAAAACGAATTAGAGGATTCTTCGGAGCTCCGACTTCTAAAATGCTCAGGCGACCTCCCGGTCGGAGGACTCGTGCCATCTCGGCGAAACAAGCATCGAGGTGGGTGAAGTTTCGCAACGCGTAGCCACAGATAATCCCATCAACGCTGGCGTCACGAATTGGAAGACGAGATGCGTCACCGTGAACTAGCGGACCAGTTTCGTGAGCAGCGCTCAACATTCCGAAGGATAAGTCAACGCCAAAGGGCACAAAGCCATTTTTTTCAGCCGTTCTGCTGAGATCTCCCGTTCCACAAGCGAGATCAAGAATGAGGCTTCCAGGCGCGAGTCCGAGTGATGCGACGGTTCGCCGACGCCATCGGGCATCAAGCCCGAAGGTCATTGCCTTATTGACGAGTTCATAACGCGGAGCGATGGCATCGAACATTGATTGAACGACGTCAGTCTTTTCCTCAGCGCTCGGGAGAATATCTCCCTTGGGTTTGGCCATCGAAGGACTATGAGTAATAGCGATAGACGACTTGAGCAACACACGCTGGCTTCGGTGCACCCTCTACTTCGAGCGTCGCGTCGATGACAACTTGGACGCCGCCCTCAAGCGTGGTGACTTCGGCGATGCCTATACCGAGTCGGATTCGAGAACCAACGAGAACCGGTGAAGGGAAGCGCACCTTGTTGCATCCGTAGTTGACTCCCATTGACATCTTCTCGACCAAGAAGACCTGATGGATCAGAGCCGGGATGAGCGACAACGTAAAATAACCGTGAGCGATGGGACCGCCGAAAGGACCCTTCGCAGCTCGCACGGGATCAACATGAATCCATTGGTGGTCGTCGGTGGCGTCAGCAAAGAGATCAACTGATGGTTGGTCAACGAGTTTGTAGTCGCTGTATCCCAAGTGGGTCCCCACCATGGAGTCGAACATTGCGAGATCATCAATTACTACGGTCATTTCAATACGCTCCCTCTTTAGGCTTCTCAGAGAGAGCGTAGCGAGTCGCTCAAGGGGCCCACCCCTCTCAGCGGAAATAGACCCTTCTGTAGAGTCGGCTCGCCGGATGGAGCAGGAGAGCAACCAGAAAAACACTGAAAAGTAAGTTCAACATCGACGAGAAGACAAATGGCGAAAAATAGAACACCAGGAGTTGGAGGAACAGATAACAGATGCCTGCTCCAAGAGCCAAGAGGTAACCCCATTTTCGGTCGTTGGCGATGCCAAAGGCGCCAACCCCTCCGAGAATAACGATCAACTCGAGGATTGAGCCCCCAGAGATCAGCGTGAGAAGTGCGATGACCGCATTGAGGTACGAGAACAAGACTGCGCCCTGCAGGGTTTGAGGCTGAGATTGGTTGAACCACCGCTTATCCTTCATGTCTCTATTCTTTCAGGCCCAGAGGCCGCCGGGTGCTCACTAGGATTCAAAGCATGGACAATTCTTTGATGGGTCACGAAGAAGAGCATCGCGATGTTGCTGCTGGGACCCAAAGAGCGGCCATTTTCGGCATCAGCGACGGACTTGTTACCAACGTGTCGCTCATCCTTGGTTTCGCGGGGGCCAATCCAAGTGCCAGTTTGGTGCGCCTCGCTGGAATAGCTGGGCTTGTCGCAGGAGCCTTTTCAATGGCGTCAGGCGAATACCTCTCAATGCAGGCGCAACGAGAGCTCTTTGACCGAGAACTCACCATCGAGCGAAAAGCACTCGCAGAGAACCCAGAGATTGAACGCAAGGAGTTAATTTCGATCTACAAGAGCAAGGGCCTCGACGAGAAGTTGGCGATGGACCTAGCGGACGCGATGATGAGAAACCCCGAGATGGCCCTTGAGACCCACGCTCGAGAAGAGTTGGGAATCGATCCTGGAAGTACGGGTTCACCGTGGGCCGCGAGTTGGATCTCCTTTCTTCTCTTCTCGGTTGGAGCGTTCATCCCGCTCATCCCGTGGCTGTTTACGGGCGGGACCACTGCGATCATCATTTCTATTGTCCTCAGTGGGATTGCTGCACTTGGGGTCGGTGCCCTTCTCGGCCGCTATACCGGACGATCAAAGACGGTCTCGGCCCTGCGCCAGCTTGGTGTCGCAACCCTCGCCGCTGGTGTCACATTCGGAATCGGGCGACTCGTGGGAGTCTCAACGCTCTAGGTAGCAAGTCGCCAGAGTTGATCTTGCCATTGGATAGTGAATCCCGTGGAGTCGTAGAGATGACGAGCTCGCACATTCGACTCGTCAACGTAGAGCATGACGTGATTAAGGCCAATAGTCGACATCCAATTCAGTGACGCTGAAAGGAGAGCTCGGCCAAGCCCCTTCGGAGCATTGTGAGGGCTCACAGCGATGACGTAGATCTCGCCAATGCGACCCCAGGGATCATCATGAACTTTGCTCCAACTAAACCCATTGATCACACCCTGATTCTCACTGACGAGAAATCCTGCCGGGTCGAACCACGGCTGGGCGAGTCGGACGCGTAGGTCATCGTCGCTTATATTTCCTTGCTCTGGATGTTCCACAAATGCCTCTCGATTGAGGGCAAGCCATGCGTGACGATCGGTATTCTGATTGAACTCTCTCATGACACTTTGATCGAAAGCTTGCTCGACGGAGGGGAGAGGGAGCGCTCGTGACATACGAAGGATCGTTCGCTCAAGCTGCCCACCTCGAGATGCGAGATCGAGAGCATCTCCACCTTCCGTGACGCCATGGATCCAGAGAAAACAAGACGAGCCGATCTCGCGAGCCCGAGAGAGCACCGACTCAAGGAGCACCTCATCAAAGCGATCGGCCAAGAATTCAACCTCGTAGCGTGCTTCAGAAAGAACCCCTTGCGCGTAGCGAAGAGTTTCCACGTTCTCTCCGGTGATGAAGTGGTCCACGCCGTTCACAGAAGTGAGGCGATCGCGTGCTTGTTCGGTCAATGCTTCTCGAGAAAGTTCGAGGCCAAAATGAGTAATTGCCGATTCGATACGCGCACGTTCCGAGTCACTGAGCCGTGATGTGGCTCTTGGTTGATCCTGCTCCATGGACCAAGGGTAGCGAGGTGATTCACTATCCTTCGGTTATGGGCAAATCACCGGCACGACTCGATCGCGCGCAGCGTGTCGACGAACGCCTGAAAGAGGCCTACCCAGGAAACGCTCGCGAACTCTGTGCCCTTACGTTTGAGACGCCGTTTCAGCTCCTCGCAGCAACCATTCTTTCGGCCCAGTGCACTGACGTTCGAGTCAATATGGTGACTCCTGTGCTTTTTGCATCCTTCCCAGATGCACGATCCATGGCGGCTGCCTCGCAGGATGCCGTGGAGAGCATCGTAAAATCCACGGGATTCTTTCGCTCAAAGGCAGCGCATTTGATTGGCATGGCTCAGCACGTGATGCATGATTTCGGCGGCTCGGTGCCGAGCGACTTAGACCAGTTAGTAACTCTTCCCGGCGTGGGGCGCAAAACAGGAAATGTTCTTCGGTCAGTGGCCTTTGATCTTCCTGGCCTTCCGGTGGATACTCACGTTGGGCGCGTGAGCCGACGCTTGTCGCTGACGTCGCAGCAAGACCCAGTGAAAGTTGAGCGAGATCTCAATAAGCTCATCGAGCCGTCCCAGTGGGGTGGCTTCAGTTTGAGGCTCATCCTGCACGGAAGAGCGGTGTGCGACGCTCGGAAACCTCGATGTGGCGACTGTCTCTTAAGCGATATTTGCCCCCAGAAAGGGATCTAAGCGCCACGACGAAAAGCGCAGGGAGAAGTTAGGACGGTCGCACGCTCAAGAGCGACGCAGTTCAGCACTTCGAGCAGCTCGACGGAGCCGTCTGAGGGAGCCCACGATGGAGCGCTCAAGGGCTACCAACTCAGCGTCAACGCCGTCGACCGTTCCATTGCGCTCAACAATGGCTGAGATCCTTGTGGCGATATCTTCCAGGCTTGCCAAGAGAGATGAGAGTTCGGGTGCGTCGTCCACGCATGGATCATGGCCGACAAGTGAGCCGTCCGCCACTCGGGGACCCTGACTCGCAGAATCCAACGATACGATAAGGGGATGCTTTCGATCATTGACGTGCGAGGACAGCCTGCCTCGCTGTCTGAGTTACTGCCCAAACCAGGAACCCCAGGAGGCGAAGTAGCTGAGAGCGTCGCAGCCATTATTAGCGAGGTTCGTACAGGCGGGGACGCAGCGGTACGACGTCTCACGGCTGAGTTTGATGGCGTCATACGCGAGTCACTGCGGATCTCTCCTGACGAGATTTCTCAAGCAGTTGCAAGAACTCCACAGGCCCTGTTGCAGGCGCTCACAACTGCTGCAGAGCGTATTCGGGCCTACCACGCCCACGAAGGGGGCCAGGCCAGTGTGTTCGACGACGGACTTGCACGAGTCGCTCACCTAGACGTTCCAGTGGATCGTGCCGGTTGTTACGCCCCGGGCGGCAGGGCGCGCTATCCCTCATCAGTTCTGATGTGTGCAATTCCAGCGCAAGTAGCAGGAGTCGCTGAAATTGTGCTCTGCGTTCCTCCAAATTCGCAAGGTTCGATCGATGACGTCACGCTCGCTGCGGCATCGATTGTCGGTATCGACGAGGTCTACGCCATCGGGGGAGCCCAAGCCATCGCAGCTATGGCGCTCGGGACCGAGTCACTTCGCCGTGTTGACGTGGTCGTGGGTCCGGGCAATGCGTTTGTCGCAGAGGCGAAACGCCAACTGAGTGGCGAGGTCGGCGTGGCTTCAGCATTCGCAGGACCCTCTGAAATTGTGGTGATCGCTGATTCGACCACACCTCCCGAGTTCGCAGCGATTGATCTCCTCGTCCAGGCAGAGCACGGTCCAGACGGCATGGCGTGGTTGATCACCTGGGATCCTGGCGTGGCAGAGGCGGTAGAGCAGGCAGTCAACCAGATGGTGGCGGATTCTCCGCGTCGAGATGATCTTCTCGCCACGATGGAGAAGAGCGGCATCTGCGTGCTGGTTGACGGACCACGACAAGCAATGGAGGTCTCAAACATTGTCGCGCCAGAGCACCTTGAGATTCTCGTTGAGGACTACTCAGAACTCGTTGGTCTTGTGAAAGCCGCTGGCGCCGTATTTTGTGGTCTCAATGCGCCTGCGAGTTTGGGGGACTATGCGGTTGGGCCGAACCACATTTTGCCAACAAATCGAAGTGCTCGCTTTTCGAGTGCCCTGCGAGCTGACGACTTTCGCCGCCACATCCACGTCGTTGAAGTGACGAGTGATGGCTTTGCCACACTTGGACCTCTCGTCGAAGAGATCGCTACTGCCGAGGGATTGACTGCGCACGCCGAGTCGATTCGGATACGCCGATGAGCGTTCCTTCTCGCCGTGAAGACCTTGTTGATCTCGAGGGATATCACTCTGCCTCCGTTGACGTTGAGGTGCGCCTCAACACGAATGAGTCTCCATTCCCGCCGCCTCCAGCTTTTGTAACCGCGCTCCAGAGCACACTCGCCGAGGGCGCACTCAATCGATATCCAGATCGTGCAGCACTCGAACTTCGCCGTGCCATTGCCCATTACGAAAGCGTCAGTGTGGAAGAGATTTTCTGTGGCAGCGGCTCGAACGAAGTTCTCGAATGTCTTTTGTTGGCGTTTGGTGGCTCTGGGCGGACCGCTCTTGTCTTCGAGCCAACCTACGCATTACATGGACACATCTCGAGGATCACTCAGACGTCACTGACACGTCGCCAGCGAGGAAGTGACTTTGCTCTCGACCCCACGCAGGTAGAAAAGGACGTCATTGAGGTTCAGCCATCACTTACTTTTCTGTGTTCTCCGAACAACCCGACGGGCAATGCTGAGAGCAACGATGTCGTACGCTCCGCACTTGAGGCGGGAGATGGTCTGATCATCGTTGACGAGGCGTATGGACAATTCTCTTCA
>Ga0194059_1000934_pt1 | contig 12944 bp, 5 predicted proteins | sample SepL6211m_MetaG_FD_163426 | JGI IMG/M metagenome (GOLD analysis project Ga0194059, IMG submission 163426) | Anoxic zone freshwater microbial communities from boreal shield lake in IISD Experimental Lakes Area, Ontario, Canada - Sep2016-L626-11m | ecosystem: Environmental > Aquatic > Freshwater >... | reverse complement strand
GAAATGCCGCATCGTGGCAACTTCATGACCATGCACAAAATCGAAGGGAAACTCGACCCGGCCAGCTGCTATCGCTGCCACGGCAGAGCAAATAACGAACGCTGTGTGGCGTGCCATAAATAGGAGAGGTGAAAAGATGCCCTCAATTTCAGCTTTGACCAGAATATTTTTTGTGTCTGCAGCGTGCTGTGTTCTCTTTGCCTGTGGCAAGGCGAATGATCAGGCACCAGCATTAAACAGCGTAAACAAACATCCGGACACATGGCTGACCGGACATCGGATTGCATACCGGTTGGATCAGAATCAATGTCGAGGATGCCACGGTACGGAACTGAAGGGTGGCATTACCAAAATTGACTGTTTCAACCAGGCAGGGGTAGCACAATGCCACGCAAATGGGCATGGTCCGCGTGCGATAGTTCATCCCGTCCCCTTTAAAGGCACAGCTGATCTCAATAAGGCCCATGGTGCCTTGGCCAAAAAAGATCTGACCATCTGCCAGGATTGTCATGGACAGGCTGGTGGGGCGGGCAGTAATCCCCGTTTCAATCTTGTTTATGGCTCACTGCCGGCTGGCTGTGAATCATCCGGATGCCATAACCCGAAAATGGCACACCCGAAACCGTGGCAAGCGCACTCCTCATCGGGCAATCAGTCAAATGCCTGCGCCCTTTGCCATGGTGCCAATTTTGAAGGAAGTGCTGCCAACGGTGCGCCATCATGCAAGAGCTGTCATACCGGGCTCACTGCAGGAGTTGTCCCGATGGCCGGGCAATGTGCCTCTTGTCACGGCAATCCGCCCAACGGAACGGCTACACCCAACAGAGCCGGTTCCCACGCTGCTCATCTGGCTCTTCCCGTCATGTCCGGCAACTGCGCCGCCTGCCATACCGGAGGGGGGAGCGGAACGACTAACCATTCTACCACACTGACGATGGCCTTTGCCGCCACCTTCGGCGCAACGGCATCTTTCAATGGCAATGACAACACCTGCAGCAACATTACCTGCCACGGTGGCCTGACATCACCGGTTTGGGGAACAAGCCTGGATGTCATTGCCAACTGCACAAAGTGCCATCAGCCAGCAGTTGCATATCCCGGTTATCATACCGGGCAACATACAAAGCATCTGGAAAAAGGTATTCTCTGCACTGACTGCCATGATATGACCGATCAGTCGGCCCATTTTGCCAATGTAACAACACCTGTTTTTGAGACTCCGCCGTATTCAATGCTGCTTAAATATCTCAACTACAATCAGACCGCTCAAAGCTGCTCGGTAAGCAACCCTCCACCGCCAGGAGTTCAGTTTACCGGCTGTCACAGCGGCACAAAAAGTTGGCCGTAACGTATAGAATTTCGTAATGCTGCACCACTAAGCGTTCCCTTATCGGGGAGGACATAGTCATGACCGTTTTTCTGCATAGATTTATTTTTTGTTCTGCTCTCTTGCTGGCGACCCTGTTACCGGGAGTTAACCGGGCATTAGCCGCCATTGTTCCTGATGTCACTGCGTTCTCGTCCATTTCATCGGGTCTCAGTACGCCGGTCCGGCTTGCTGCTGACAGCGCCGGTGCCTTGTATGTGGCTGATCCCCGTGGCGGCGGAATCGTGAAGTTTGCCAGTAATGGAAGCTATACGGCAACGTATTCTGCATCGGCAGGCATTCTAGGTCTTGCAATTGCTTCAAATGGAGAAATACTGGTCAGTCAGGGCTCCTCTGTTGCGGTGTATACCGCTGCCGGGCTCAACAAGCAGACACCATTTGGAACATTCGGGAAGGCAAATGGTATTGCCGTTACAAAAACAGGGAAAATATTTGTCGTCGACAGTCTGAACAACAAGGTAAAGATGTTTAATGCGGATTATACATCAGCAGGTGAGTTTGGTGCGGCCGGTACCACAGCAGGAAAGTTCCTGCAGCCAACCGGTATCGCCTACGAAAAAGGAGCCGATCAGCTTGCTGTTACCGATACCCGTAACGGTCGGGTCCAGTTTTTCTCCACAAACGGGCTGTACCTGAAAAGCATTGGTTCTTTCGGAGCCGGTCCTCTCAAATTCACTTCGCCACAATCGGTGTCCTTTGAATACGGCGCAGACCAGACCACTCTCAAAAGAATTTATGTTGTTGACGCATATCAGAGTACTGTTCAGGTTATTGACGGCAGTACCGGTGAGTTTGTCCGTTATATCGGTGGTTATGGCGTCATTGACGGCAAGTTGATAACCCCGTCTGACATCCTTTTTAACAAGAGCAGCCAACTGGTTGTCGCCAACGGCACGGGCAAGCTCTCCCTCTTTGGCGTTGCCGATCCTTCAACCGGCCCATATCTGCAAATTAACACCATTCCCCAGGCAACAAATCTCTCTACATTGACAGTTTCAGGAACCACAACCGGGACATCTGTCACGGTAAATAGCGTTCCTGCTTCAATTTCCGGAACAAATTGGAGCGCACCGGTTTCACTTTCCGTAGGCATAAACAAAATATCGGTAATTGCAACTGACGCAAGCGGGCAGAAAACGACGCTAACAACTTCTGTAACTGCCAGTGCCCCCGCCTTAAATCCAGTGATTGTTACTGTTTCGCCGGTATCTTCGGTGACTTCACAGGCTGTTCTGACACTTTCAGGCACTGTTACTGCGGGAGCAGTCGTTACCGTTAATACTATACCTGCAACTGTCACCGGAACTAACTGGAATACACAGGTTACGCTTAAAGCCGGAGCCAACTCTATTGCAATATCAGCAAGCAAATCAGGAATGGATACCAGTACGGCAGACCTGTCTATAACCCTTGATACGAGCGTACCGGTTTTAGCGACACTTCTTCCCACGTCAGGCAGTGTTTTCAGCTCACCGCTACTGACTATTTCCGGCACCGTCAGCTCTTCGTTTGCAACAACGATCATACTTACCGTAAATGGGATAACTCAGGCTATTCCGGTTAGTGACGGAGTTTTTTCAATTCCCGTCGCGCTATTGATCGGTGGTGACGGCAAAGGCAGTAACAGCATTTCTATTGCTGCTGTTGATTCATTTGGAGCAACAAGCCAGACTTTGGTAACTTCCGTCGTGTATAATCCACAGGCTCCTAATATTACCATATCATCGCCGGCAGGTGCCGTGAGCGGAACGGCCACATATAAACTGGCAGGAACCGTGTCTGCAGGCAGCAGCGTCACGATAAACGGGACTCAGAATGCGACGGTCAGCGGCACCGGATGGAGTGCCGATGTATCGCTTATCCCCGGTATAAACGGATTTGAAATCAAGGCGACTGCTCCCTCAAGTTTATCAACGACCGCAATGACTTCAGTAGCGTACTCTCCCGGAGTTCCTTCGCTCTCAATTACATCGCCGGCCAAAGATATGCCTGTCGCAACGACAGCAGGCATCACTTTTTTCGGGACTGCATCTCCAGGCGCTGTGGTCACCGCACGGGTAAACGGTACTCCTGCATTGGTAACAACTACAGCATCAGGTGCTTTCACCGTTGCCCTTCCCGTTATGGCCATCGGAACCTATACGGTCACGGTGAGTGCTACAGACAGCACCGGAGCAACTTCATCCAGTTCCAGGACGATCGTCTTTGATCCAACACCGCCTGAATTTATTTCAGTGTCAACGACCCCCACAACTATATCAGTCTCTGCAGCGATTTTGTCCGCTAAAGACAAAAACGGCGCCGTCGGCGTTATTGACTATTCAACGGGGAAGGCTGTTCTTACGTTGCCGGTTGGTAGCTACGACCCGACCACCCTCAATATCCAGGCGTTTTCTCCCGCAGGTTTGAGCAGCAGAGATGGTGACGCCAACCTTGATGGTGTCGTGGATATTGCCGATGCTCTTAAGGCCTTGAGGGTACTGGCGGGACTTGATCCGCAGCCGTCATTTGAGCAGATGCTCCATGGCGACGTCGGCCCGGTAGTAAGTGGTGCCGCTACGGTAGACAGTAAAATACGGATGTCAGATGTTATCGTGATTCTGGAAAAAATTATCGGCCTCTCGTCGTGGTGACTATGAACACGGTGCCGGGCAACGGAGTACTTATGCGAAAAATTTGTTCAGGTATTGCGCTGTTTCCCCTGCTGGTTTTTCTTCAGGCGTGTGGAGGCGGGGGAGGCGAAAGTGTTGTGCCAAGCGCACAAAAAACTGCCATGGTTGAGTTTGCGGTATCTACGCCCAACACTGCCGCAAGTGCCCTGACAGAGGGTGTTACTATGGTGGCAAAACTTCCCGCGGGAGTTACCGTTGCAACTGATACGGCAGGTGGTACTACAATCAGCAAGGCTTTGACCGGAGTTAACAACTTTCTGGTATATCCTGCTCCAACATATGTAGCTGCAAATAATGAAGTAACGATCTATGCAACTAACGTGAGCAACGCCGAGAGGAATGTTGTTTTTGCCAGACTTATCTGTGATGTCAAGCCGGGCAGCACGTTGACTGCAGCACAATTTTCGTCGATTACACCAACGAAATTTGAGCCGATAGGCCCTGGAGGATCGGATCTTACGCTGATTAACCCGCCCGTCGTCCCGAAAATTACCGCCACTTTTGGATATTAACGGTATGAATTGTTTGAAATCATGGATTGCACCCAAAGACCGTTTGTTGTTCATGTTGTTCAGGAGTCAACTATGAAGAAATCGACATCAATTGCTCTGATTGTTTTGGTACAGGCTCTGTTGCTAACTGTTGGTGCATTTGCGGCAATAACAGTGTCTCCACCCCATTACGACGAAGCTTCCGGTCTTGTATGCGCAACCTGCCATACAACACACCTTGATCTTGGCAGCACCGGCTACAACAACGTATGCCAAAGTTGTCATCGTCCAGGGGACGCCGCTGCAGGGGCCAAACCGATCACCCCGGCAGATGCCGCCAACCCGTTCGGGAATCACTCAACAACGGGCATCTCCAAAATGTACCAGACCTCGCATCGCTGGGATGGTTCTGCTAAAAGCGATGCGGCAGGGGCCAAACCTCCCGTTCAGGCACAAATGACGACCTCCGGACTGCTTTCTCGTACCGCCGGACAACTTGCGTGTGTCAGTTGCCACAATCAGCACTCCAATGCCAACGGTAAATTTTTGCGGATGGCAAATGATCAGGATCAAATGTGCCTTGATTGCCACCGCAGCAGGAATACTGCAGATCAGGCCAAAGGGACGCATCCGGTAGGCGTTGATTATCAGCAGAAAGCGGCGTTAAATCCGGCTGGATTTAACACCCCGCCGGTTAACGCCAATCCGGCCAACCCCTCTTCAGCCATGAAACTTCTCAACGGCAAGGTATCTTGCAGCACGTGCCATGGCGTGCACACGACTGATTCTCGCAGCGGCACTGTTGACGGCAGTGCTAATTTCGCCAATTTGAGCAGTGGCGACGGCAATATTCTGCGCACAGACCTCCGTGGTAAAAGTGCTGGAGCCGGTTCTGACAGCTCAATAAATATCTGTACCAACTGCCATGCCGGTAAAAAAAGTCACAACCTGAAAGGACAGGATATACAGTGTGTGGATTGCCACGGCGCACATGTGGAATTTGACCAGAACGACCCGAGCGGCAGTAAGGGTATCAACATTAAATTGATCCGTCGGAATGTTAAGCCTGGAGCATCCGGTTCCGGACATATTTTTTACCGCTATACCGGCAGTCAGCGAGAGTATAAAAATGCCGACAACACCGGTGTCTGCCAGGGATGCCATGCTGTCCCAGCAAGTCCGAGCGAGCACAGCAGTAATGACCCGAAGGTGTGTGCCACGTGTCACTATCACAACAACAGCAATGGTTCCTTCTCTGGCGCCTGCAATTCTTGCCACGGCTATCCGCCTGCCACAGGCAATCATGCGTTCCATGTCAGTAGTGGAGCCAGCGGAAAGAGCATGGCTTGTGAAGATTGTCATGGTGTAAAAACCGACACTACTCATAATAACAAGTCGGTTAACTGGGCACTGAGTGGTCCAGCTGCAGGTGGATTGTATAAAGGTTTAGCCGTTGGCAGTACCGGAACTCCCATGCCGAGCGCCAGCTATGGCTCCTGTTCGAATGTTTCCTGCCATGCCAATGTCTACGGAGCCGGTACAATGACAACGCCTGTCTGGGGTACCACTGCCGGCTGCTCGGCGTGTCATACGACGCCGATTGGTTCTACCGGCCCTGCTACCGGCAGTCATGTCAAACACAATAATTCCGATTGCTCGCAGTGTCACGCCGGAGCAACCACCAGTGCGGTAGTCCCGGCACTTAATCATACCGATGGCGATATTGACGTAACCAACGGTTACCCCGCTAACGTTGCCAAGCACACAACGGCAAGCGGCTTTGGTGGTCGTACCTGCTCAACTGCATCGTGCCATGCCAACGTCTACGGGCCAGGTACTGCAACTACTCCTCCCTGGGGTACTGCTGTTGCGGCCTGTTCCGCCTGTCATACGATTCCAATCGGAGCAACCGGCCCTGCCACCGGCAGTCATGTCGTTCACAATGACAGCACGTGTACCCATTGCCACAATGCCGGAACAACGGCAACATCCGCTCCCGCTACCGGGCACGCCAATGGCAGCATCGACGCTACCAACGGCTATCCGGTTACGGCAAAGCATGCAGCGGGTAGTTACACCGGCACCTGCTCCACCGCAATTTGTCATGGTCAGGGAGCGCCTGCCTGGGGAGCTACCAGCACAGTGCCGGTTAATGGTTTCCCTTACTCAGCGGCACAGTGCGGTAAATGTCATGCACAGGAAGGTACTGTAACAGCGGGGGCTCCATTCTACTCGACAGCAATCCCGAAGGTGACGCTGAATACCAATGCGAAAGTCGGAGCCCATACCGCCCATCTGGCAAGCGTTGACAGACTTCACCCTGTACTCTCCTGCTCAGATTGCCATGGCACGGTAACTCTTGGCGATCCGACCCATATGAACGGCGCGACCACTTTTGTATTCAGCGCACTTGCTAAAACCGGCAATTTAAATCCCTCATACAATCCTCTTACTGGCACTTGCTCCAACGTTTACTGTCACGGCGCTGCCATGCCGAGTGGTATTGTAAGTGGCTCCAATACAACACCACAGTGGAATAACCCCAATTATCTGCCGGCGACTCTTACTGTGGCCGGCTGCGGCACCTGCCATGGCTTCCCGCCACCATCATCGAGTCATTCTGCGGTTACAATTCCGGTCGGATTCCCGTCGGCAACCGTGGCGATCGGTACGACCTGCAGTTGCCACGGCAATATTAATCCGACAGGTAATAGCTATGCCACTATATTCGTTGATCCAGCAGTTCACATAAACGGTACACTTGATGGTGGTACCTGCAATGCCTGTCATGGCTATCCACCTGTCAGTGCGACGTTTGTCGGTGCAGGTAAACAGAATAACTGGTCCAGTGCCCGTATCGAGGACTACGTCGGCGGTGGTGGTGCCCATACAATCAACGGCCACGTCAGCAAACTTGCCAAGCACAATGATGGTTTTGCCTACTGCAGCAAGTGCCACTCTCCGAACGATCATAAGACGAGTCCGCTTGAGTTTAAACCGAGCAAAAACATTAAAGTCACTATCGATCAACGCTATAGAATGGAAAGCACCAAACAGGCGCGCTACACATCAAATCGTCTCGATGGCACCTCTCACATTGCCGGAAATTGTTCCAACATCAGCTGTCATTTCGGCGCAACACCGGCATGGAATCAGAGCCAATAACTGAGTTAACGGTAATTTTTACCAGAGTCAGCATATAGAGGAGTACTTTATGAAACAATCACACTCAGTAGGGCGAATGGTGTTCATGTTGGTTGGAGCGATTGCAGCTGCAATGGTGCTCTGCAGCGCCGCTCCGGTTCAGGCGAGTTTTCTCAATTCGTGTACATACTGTCACGGTATGCCGCCAAAGGATGGCGTTCGTAAAGGCAATCCGCATTACGACTCCGTGTCGAGCTCTTTCTCCGGCAACCACCAGACCCATGCCGCCGGGGCAGCAGATTGCTCTCTGTGCCACACACCGGTTGCTCCAACCGCTTTTGGTCACCAGGATGAGCATATTGACTTCCAGGCAAACATCAACACATCTCCCGCAATCGGACAGTATAAGGTCGGCGGAGTTGCGGTCGTCTTCAAGAACCAGACCTCAATACCGGTACTTGGTTCCTGTTCGAGTGTGAATTGTCACTTTGAAAGTCAGACACCCGTGTGGGGATCCGCAAAGCTTGTTTCACCTGCGGGATGTGCTACTTGCCACGGCACACCTCCAAGCGGCGGCGCAACTGGTACAGCTGGCAGCCATGCAAAACATGATACGTATTACACAGGGACAGCAAATTGCGTCAAATGCCATAGCGATCATACCGCTGAGGCAAAGCCCTTTGCCCATGCAACAAGTGTTGGTCGCGTCTTGAATATTCAGATTGAAGGAGGCGGTACGTATTCAGGTACAAAAACAAATTACCTCCCCAGTCAGAGCGCAAGCCAATCCTTTGGAACTTGTAACAGTGTGTACTGCCATAGTTCTGTACAAGGCCCTGCCGGCACTGGATCCATAACATATCAGAACCCTGCCTGGGGAAGTGCTACTCCCCTGAATTGCGGCAGTTGCCACGTCAATATGTCCTCCAGCGCTTCTGCAACCGGCAGTCATATCAAGCATGCCCAGACTGCACAGATCACCTGCGACAAATGTCATAGCGGGTATACAGCATCAACAGTCACTACTGCCACTCATGTTGACAAAAGTATCAACCTCGATTACACGGGAACGACAGGTGCAACTATATCCTCAACGATTACACCCGGCACTGCATATTCAAGCTGTACCACCAGTTACTGCCACAGTACGGTTCAGGGAGCCACAGGAGCAGGCAATGGCACGGGCCAGTCGGTTACATGGGGCGGCTCTGCACTAAACTGCGGCAGCTGTCACGTTGATATGTCAACGAGTGGTTCTGCTACCGGCAGTCATATCAAACATGCTCAGGCGAGTGGCTATAGTATCGCATGCAGTGTCTGTCACGGGACAGGGTACAGTTCAGCGACGGTCGTGTATCCAGGTCATGCAGATGGGTCTATAAATCTCGGAATGACCGGCATTATTGCACCAGGTACAACCTACAACAAAGGCACAAGTTTTGCGCCGAAAGCCGTGTATGGAACATGCTCTAACAGCAAGTGCCACAGCAACGGTCAGGCAACTCCGACTTATGCCTCACCATACTGGGGTGGCGCTGCGGTCACCTGCACCAGTTGTCACGACACCAAACGCTCCAGCATGACCGCGAGTACACTTTCCGGCAAACATGACCGCCACTTGAATTACTCGACCAACTCGGCACTCGGCCTCGGCAACAGTTTTAACTGTATCGACTGCCATGCCAAGACGGTCAGCGGCAATACTACCATTAGTGACAAAACCAAGCATGTTAACGGCATGGTTGATTACTCGGGAGCCAGAGCGGGCAAAACATACAGCGCAGGAACCTGCAGCACGGTTTATTGCCACTCAAACGGCAATGCGAGAGGTGCAACTTCTCTGGTGTATATCAATATGACCGGCAGCAAAACCTGGACCGGCAGCGCCTCATTTACCTGTAACGGCTGCCATGGCCGGTCGCATATCATCGGATCGCCGGATTACGCGAGCGGCGCTCCTGGCAGTGCCACAGCCAACAGTCACCCGATTCACGTTACAGCCGCCGGCATTACCGATACCACCGGCTGCACCAACTGTCACGCCAAGACAGCCGATGCCGTCATTCCAAATAAATTCAAAAATTATACCGCCAACTCGTACCATATCAACGGCAACCGCGACATCTACTTCCGGGCCAGTGCCGGTGGAGCGGCGGCGAGCTTTAATGGCTCGACCTGTTCCAGCACCTATTGTCATGGCGCTCTTTCTCCTCAGTGGGGTACCTTGGGGAGCCTGACCTGTGCGAGTTGCCATAGTGCCAACAATTTATTGCCAGGCGCTCACCAGATTCACGTAACGACAACGCCAATCGCTTCCAGTTACACTAATATGTCCGGCAATGTCAGTACGACGAGTAATTACCGTTTCAGCTGCGCTGCGTGCCATAAAGGGCAGCATGCTAATGGTCCACCGGCAAGCGCCAATGGCAATGGCGTGGCCGAAGTATTCTATGGTTTCACTTCTTCCACCATGAAGGGGAGTTATGCCTATGGTGCCCTGGGTGGAACTGATAGCAGTACCTTTAAATGGTCAACCGGTGGTGCCGGTTGCAATACGACCTATTGCCATAGTAACGGCACTAATGTAAGCGGCTCGAACGGGGCCTCAGCTGTAGCCTGGTCAACTATCGCCAGTACAGGAACTTGCGTTCAGTGTCACGGTGACGCAACATCCCTGACCACTGGAGCCCATGCGAAACATGTCAGTGTCGGCGGAAAAAATCTGGGTTGCGTCGAGTGCCACGCCAAGACCGTCAGCGGTAATACCGCCATCAGTGACAAACGCAAGCATGTCAACAAGTTCAAGGATTATTCCGGTCTGCGTGCCGGTGGCAGTGCCAGCTATAATTTGTCAACCAAGAGTTGCAATAACGCCTATTGCCACAGTGACGGCAAAGGTACCAAGGTGGCAGTTACCTGGACAGGCGCAGCCGCTTGCGGTTCTTGCCATGCTGCCACATCACCGGTTATCGCCACGAATGCCCACTTCACCCACTTTTCAACGGCGTTCGGGCCCAAGTATTCACGTGTTGAAAACAGCTGCGCTGCCTGTCACACCTATACGAATGATCTCGCTGCGACTCATGTCAACGGTATGGTTGATGTTAATACAACAGGAACCAGCACCTGTACCAACCAATGTCACCGCAATGCTTCGCCTCTCTCTGGCTGGGCAACAGGAACACGTTTGGCCTGTGAAACCTGCCACGATGGCAACGTCTCCTACGATGCCCGCTTCACCAATATCTCGGCTCCGCGTAAATCCATGACAATTTTCACGCAGACTGCAGCTCATGGCAACTACGGTACCCCTTCCAAATACGTTTGTACAACGTGCCACAGCAATACATCCAGCCATATCGACGGCGTTCGCGGTTCGACAAATCGTCTCGGTGCCACATATGAATCCAACCAGAACGGCCTCTGTTCATCATGCCACAGCAATGCTGCCACAGTAACCAACGCATTACGCAGAATTACGCTGAGCCATGTTACAACACTTGGCGGCACCGCCACAGCGCTCTGCTCCAGCTGCCATAACGTTCATGGAACCGCAAATTATGCCTCGATAGTCTCATCAATCACTGTCGGTGGGGTGTCGGTTGCAATTTCTCATCCGGCTACCGGGACTAACTTCATTAACACGACCACAAATCGAGGTCTCTGCCAGGTCTGCCATACATTGACAAACCACTTCCGTAGAGACCTGGCTGAGTCGGGAGCTAACAGTGGCTATAACTCCGCAGGAACCGACCATAGCGCTTTTACTGCAACCACGAATTGCCTCTCGTGCCATACTCATGATGGAGTATCCGTCGCTTTTGCGCCAAATGTCAGTGCCATGGCGTGCGACAGCTGTCACGGCTATCCACCGGTACCGCGGAATACAAATGTTACTATCAACACCTCAGGAAATTATCTGAATGCCAAGTTCCAGAATTATACCGGCGGTGGTGGTGCACATGTTGTGAACAATCATGTCCCCAAAACGGCCATTGCTTCTGATGCCTGGTCAGCTAACTGCACCAAGTGTCACAAGGAGAGTGACCACGTTCCGTCACCGACCAACTTCAAGCCCAGCAGCAACATCAAGGTCAACATTGATCAGCGCTACCGTTTTGTGTCGACAACTCAGGCGAAATACTCATCCAACCGCCTGGATGGCAACCTGCACGTAACAAACAAATGCTCGAACATCAGCTGTCACTTCGGGGCAACGCCGGCCTGGAATCAGCGCTAACAGTAACACACGGGCGAAGCCGACACATGCTTCGCCCGTGAATGAATAACTATCAAAGGCAGGCGAAGCAGATGAAGCTTGCTTAGCCCCTACTCAGAAAATGCATCAGACTGATAATGAAGGAGTAGACTATGGGATATATCAGCGCACAGCAGACACGGTACTCGCACCTGATATCAGGATTTTTCTTGCTTGCGATACTTTTGGTCAGTGCCGGTAGTGCCACTGCTGGCACTGTTATTACCGCGTGTAATGACTGCCACGGAATGCCTCCAAAAGATGGTACTCGCAAGGGTAATCCCCACTTCCGGTCATATTCCAGCGCCACAGTCGGCAGTCACCAGAAGCATCTCGCTGCTAGTTCGCTCCCTAATGACTGTGTTGTCTGCCATGGTACCGTCGTGTCGACATTTGATCACCAGAACGATGTAATTAACATGGCTGCGCCCATTTCCGGCGGTTCTTACGGTAAGGGTGTCTTTTTTAACCTGACTTCAATACCGGCCCTCGGTACAACAGCAAAATGTTCCAATGTAAGCTGCCACGCCGACCCTTATAGTGCTGGTACTGTGACGACTCCGATTTGGGGAACCTCCGCAGGTTGTGCCGCCTGTCATACTACGCCGATAGGCACTAATGGCCCTGCCACCGGCAGCCACACGACAGCAGTCGGACACGCTGTCGCCTGTACCACCTGCCACGCAGCCGGCACCACTGCGACAACAGTACCGAGCACCGGCCACAACAACGGCAACATCAACGTCGTCAATGTCGGCTACGCAACGCTCAACAAAGCCAAAGGCACTGCCGGCGTCAGCTGTTCAACAGCTATCTGCCACGGTTCAACCTCACCGGCATGGGGTGCCAATACCGCCAATGACATCTGCACCAAGTGCCACGGAACCGGTACCGTCACTGTAACCGCTGCCAACCGCGCTGTTATTGCTCCTTCCGATGCCGCTGGAGTCGGCACCGGTAAAGTAAGCGCCAATGCTAAAATCGGCGCTCAC
>Ga0194059_1000931_pt1 | contig 12960 bp, 15 predicted proteins | sample SepL6211m_MetaG_FD_163426 | JGI IMG/M metagenome (GOLD analysis project Ga0194059, IMG submission 163426) | Anoxic zone freshwater microbial communities from boreal shield lake in IISD Experimental Lakes Area, Ontario, Canada - Sep2016-L626-11m | ecosystem: Environmental > Aquatic > Freshwater >... | reverse complement strand
GTGTTGGATTAGGGCAACCTAAAAGTGTGCTTCACGAGTTAACGGAAATGATTGTTGCGTATCTTCAGACTCTGGAGAACTAGCCGATACTCATAAAAGATAAATCTGTTACTACAGAGCGCGAACCATTCGTATCGATTACGCATGCGTTCCTAAAATCGGCGTTTCGCGTTCCAAACATTTACTGAAACCCCAGCCACTACCCCATCTACATTGGGTTTTGGAATTACGCACCAGCCTCACGAAGGCAGGGGGATGGTTCGAAATGTGGTGCGAAATTCGCCGCCACATCATGCATCACCATCATTAATGCTAGTGGGGCATGACCACAGAAGGACCTATTTTGAATGCTGCACTGCAGTTGATTCACGGCGAGCCATGTAAATCACTACTAGGCCGATGACACCGAGAAACACAACACTTGTTCCGGTCGTTCCAATTCCAAGACCACCATCAGCCTTGGCCTGGGACATGTAATCACCTATCGATGCGCCAAGAGGCCGAGTGAGGATATAACCAGCCCAAAACATTGCTATTGCGTTTGCGTGAAACACTTTATGAGCAACTGTGACAATCACGATGAGGCCAGAGAACAAGAGAGCGGATTTCCAATATCCAATATTAATCTTCTCTGCAACCAGATCTCCTGCTGCCGTACCTAAAGCAAATGTGAACAAGATTGTCAACCAATAGAAAGCTTCACGTCGTGTTGTACGAATGGAATGTATCGACAATGTGTGTTCTTTGACTTGCCATGCGGAAAAGACGAGAGAAAGTATGACAGCGAAGATTGTGGTTGTAGCTACGAGGCTTACGTTGAATCTGTCGGTGAGATTATCTGTCACCAATGTGCCGACAACGCTAATTAAGACGACAGCGAGCCAATAGATACCTGGAACATATTGCTTTGACTTGAACTGCCAAATCAGTGCACCAACAAGTGCAACCGACGTAACGAGCGTGGTTCCGGTCAATCCGAAGTGCAATGTCTCATTCAAATAGTCCGCTGCGGTCTCTCCGACTGTTGTGCACAAAACCTTGATAATCCAGAACCAGACTGTGACTTCTGGAACTTTGTTTAGTAGGTGACTAAAAGTGCGATCTGTATTCTGAGACTTTTCCATAAGCAAAAACTACTGTCTGAATCATGAACACATATCGTGCTTTTAGCCAAGATTCATCCAAATCTGTAGCAAGAAAATGAAGTTCCAAACGTTTACTGAAACCCCAGCCACTACCCCATCAGCACTGGGGTTTGGAACTACGCGATTGAGGCGATGAACAACAGCGCGAGAACTACGAATGCGGGAGCATTTAACTTTGCGCCGGGAGGAGTTCTTGTGGAGGTCACGCTCAAGATGCGGCTGGCAACAAAACGCATTACTGGGTCGAACGCGAGGGTGAGCACAATCAGTGGGGTGAATCCTGGATAACGGAAAAACAGCACGTAAAGAAGCACAGCAAGAATGAGCTGAATTGCTCCCCATTGATGAAACATCGCAATGATGTTCTTTCCACCTTCAACAGAAGTGTCAATGCCTGCGATGCGTTGAGCTCCACCATCAGCTGCAAACAAGTGAATACAGCTACGCACCACCACCACGAATAAAAGCAGCGCTGCGACAATACGAACGAATTGAAAACCTTCGAAAATTGAAGGGTCCGTTGGAAATACTTTATTGAAATCTAAATTCATGAATTTCTCCTCGTCCTACGGTACGACAAGCACCCCGACCAGCCCAGAAATGAGCCCTATTCCCCTTCCGCCCAAAATCGGTCGTGTTGATTGCGAGTAGTCTGCCAATTGATACTGACGTTACATATAAGAGGTTGTCATGAACATGAAACAGAGACTTGATGATCTGCTTGCAGCAGGCGTAATGAATGGCCACGTGCCCGGAGTGGTTGCTGCGTTGGTAGACAAAGACGGGTTGACGTACCTCGGTTCAGCCGGTGAACGAACAATCGGTACAGGCGACGTCATGACTACTGACACTGTGGGCGCCATAGCTTCAATGACGAAGGCAATAACCGGCGCAGCCGTGATGCAATTGGTTGAGCAGGGTCATGTTGATCTTGATGCTCCTGCAGAAACATATTGTGCAGACCTTGCAACACCACGCGTTCTTGAGGGCTTCGATGATGGTGGACAACCAATCTTGCGTGATGCTCGTTCACAGGTCACGCTACGTAATTTATTAACTCACACCTCTGGTTACGCCTATGACTTTACGAATGCGAATCTCACCAAGTGGCATGCAGCGACAAACACCCCTGGTTCACTTTCGCGGCGATTCGATTCTCTGAAAACTCCACTGATGTTTGATCCGGGTACGAAGTGGCACTACGGAGTTGGCATTGATTGGGCGGGAATCATTCTCGAGCGTGTTACAAAATCAACACTTGCCGATTATTTCGCCGAGCACCTTTTAGAACCATTGGGAATGATTGATACCGGTTTCATATGCACGCCAAACATGTTGGAACGAAAAGCAGCACTGCATCTTCGTACTCCTGATTCATCTTTTATGTCATTTCAAATGCCACCAGCTGAGAATCCCGAATTTGATAGTGGCGGCGGTGGTTTGTTCTCAACGATGAGTGACTACGCACGTTTCATGCGCATGATTCTGAATGATGGAGAACTTGAGGGCACACGCGTTCTTGCCGCCGAAACCGTTGCCCAGATGGCTAAGAACCAGATGGGGGCCGTTCGCGTCACCGGATTGAAGTCTGCCAACCCAGGATTTTTCAATGATGCAGATATCTTCCCTGACACTCCCAAATCGTGGGGCTTATCGTTCATGATCAATGAAGAGCCACTTCCAAACGGGTGTCCAACTGGCGCCCTCATGTGGTGTGGTGCGTTCAATAGCTACTTCTGGATAGATAAGACAACCGGCATTGCGGGTTGTTACTTGAGTCAGGTACTCCCGTTCTTTGACGCTGGTGCATCTGGCCATTTCTTTGACTTCCAAAACGCGGTGTACGCCTCATAAACCAAATGAGCAGCGACGTTGCAGATTCTTAAAAGCTTCTGCGTTGGTTACGCAATTGCGTTCGTCATGACAGCTTGCCCAAGCATCCGTAGATTTGGATATCCATCGGCCACAGCTTTGCCCGTTGCTGCCCACCACTCACTTGCTCGAATTCGAGTCGCGAAAGACGCCCAATCTTCTATTGAGTCAAAATCGAAGACATAGTGCCTGCGATTCACATCGCCGCCGGCCATGGGTTCTAAAAGTCGCGGGTTCTTTGCCCCAAGAGACACATGAATAGCTGCTGCATCGCGTGACCCTTCGGTCAACAGGATTAGTGCAGCGGGAGTTCCCTCCCAGGTTGTGATAACTGAAATAGTCATTGTGTTTTCCTTAATAGATTGCGGTCAGAACGATCGCGATGGTAGCGACAGTGACAGCGAGAATGTAGATCTGGTACACAAGCCACGGTTGCTTGGACGCGCTTGATCCACTTGCTGTTTCTCTTTCAGCTGCAGTCAAATCTTTAGAGTCGCTCTGAAATACAGTTAGCGCATTACTTGTGAAAATCCAGGAGTTCACACTCATCAGAACTGCAACAAATGCAACCAATCGCTTGGTGCTATCTGATGCCATTGCAATATCAGCAAATACAATAATTGCAACAATTGCGACTGTGGCGACAATAAACAAGCTACCGAGGGCCATATCCAGCCGGGCAGTTGCGGTTTGACGGTTCTTAAATTCTTCCATGTTTATTTTCTTTCTCTCTTGTGCTGATGTGAGAGTGATTACTCAACAGCTTTAATTAGGTTGGCGAGAAAGTAACAGACCTACCTTGCGGTCACATTGTGAACTCGGCTTACCAGCCGTCGGTCACAAGTTCGTGTTCACCCACGACCCACATGTCATGTCTCGGCACTATGTGAAAAGCTTCTCCGGGCCCATAACTCGTGACGTAACCACTCGCGTCTAGAACCTCAAATTGTCCAGATACAACACATCCAATATGTGTCATTTCACACAAAGTTTCGCCAAGGGACGGTCCAATATCTACGGACCACTTCCAGCCAGGTGGAAAGACAAATCGTTCCTGTGAAGTACGTGTGACTGCGTAAGACGTTGTTTTCGTCGTGCCGAATTTTGACTCGGTGTCCGACAGATCATTTCCAGCAATCAACATGTCTGGCAACAAATCCTTGAACCAGTCCTCCAATTCATGAAAATCTTCAACTCCCAGATCTTGCTGAACCCGCTCTTTAAAACCCTTCATTGCAACGTGAGCGGAAAGAACATCACCGAGAGAACAATATGCTCGAACCACTTTTTGTATCGCTGGCTGTGAGTAAGGCGAGATGACTAGAAGTTCCTTGGCCATTGCCAAGCTTTCCCACATACCGCCTAATTGGTACCAAATGTCTGTGAGGGCAAGCACCGACCGCTCTAAAACTTCTCTCTGACGATCTCGAATCTCATTTATCCAAATTCTTTCAATACCTGGAAGTACGTCTAGTTGCGATATTTCATAAGCACATGCTGCTCGCTGTAGTGCCTCTGGAAAGTCGTGTCTCTTCATTGCACGTTCTGCATCTTCAAGCGCATCAACAGCTAAATAAAGGTCAGTTTGCGCTCCGGATGGCCATTGAATTTCGACGCTTCCATGGTGAGAAATGAGGATTTCCTTCCCATCTAGACCAATCTCTGTAAGGCCTTTACGAAGACGACTACACGTCGCATTCAGAACTGATTCAACCGACTCGGGAATATGGTCTTCCCACAGTGCATCAATGAGAGTGTCTCGAGCTATGGGACCTTTGGCGACTGACAGTCGCACCAAAATCATTCGACCAAGCACGCCTGCCATAGCTGCGCTTGGCATTTGCAATTCACCCTTACAGATGGAGACACGCCCAGCTAGTTGAATCTTTAGTGGCACCTGCGTCAGAGTACTTGCTAGTAAGTCATGCCTAAACCGCTACATCAGCAATGATGACTGGCTCGCTGAGGAATTGACAAGGTAACGACAAGGTAGAGACAAAGTAGAGACAAGGTCCTAGCAAGGTGCACTAGTTACCTTTGCCTACCAGAACACTCACAATTCCTACAGGAGCAACATGTACCTATTCAACAGAACAATCGAAACAACTGGCGAGATGGCCAAAATTGTCCCCATCTTGCACGACATGAAAAAAGCTATTGAAGCAGCCGGCGTCAATGCCACTATCTGGGTTGGCGGTGCCGGTTACAAAATGGGAACTGTCATTTTCACAACGCCATATGAAAACCTGGCGGACCGAGTAGAGGCAAATGCCAAGCTTGGTGCAAGCGAAGCAGTAGTGGAAGCAAACCAAAAACTTATTTCATATACACGCAACGTAGAACCAGACATGATTATTCAGTACGTCAAAGGCGGAACATTTGCAGCAACAGTTCCTGTCGGAGCAGTAGTCACTTTGGTTCAGTCACAACTTGCACAAGGGGCTGACTGGATGAAGACGATGGAATGGGCAATGGAATTAGCGGAACTGGATGAGAAAATTACAGGCACACAATCCAACTTGGGAATGGTCATGTTTGGTCCTTTGGGTGGATTTATCCACTTCAGTGGCTTTGCCAATGCAGCAGCAGCTGAGGCCGCATTAGACGCCAAAAGCGCAAACACAGATTGGCTGCCACTGTTCCTTAAGGGAACGCCATACGTACTTGCCGGATCTGTGATGTCTCGTCAGATGACAAAAATCGCGTAAGCGATCGATTTCGCTTCATCCCACTACGCCCTTTAGTGGTGGGATGAACCGAATCCCTCCGTTACCTACGGCGAATTGGCATCATCGTTTCGACTGGCAGTTGACAAGAGAAAAACTCATCAACAAGGCGAGCAACTTCTGCTGGCTTTTCTAATGGTAAACCGTGTGATGTTCCTGGAACCACAGCTAGCTGCGCTCCAGGAATGCTCTCATACATTTCACAAGTGTGAGACAAACCAAACGCGTCGTCATCGCCCACCATCACTAAAACAGGAATTGAAATATTCGATAAATCCTGGGTAGTCATGTTCGGTTCTGAACCCCACATCACTAATGACTTAGTGACGAACTCTTCAAAGTGATCTGGCCCATCTGGTGAATTTTCTATATACGCTCCGGCCATCATCTGCATGGCCGGACTCTCGTCAGTCAGACCCATATCAAGCCCAGCGTCATATTTGAAGTTGGCTCCGATAACCACTAACCGCTTCACCAAGTCGGGTCTGCGCATAGCAACAATCAACCCGATGTTGCCTCCATCGCTCCATCCGACAAGATGGCTTGTTCCACCAATTGATTCAAGAACAGCAATAGTTTCATCGGCCATTGCTTCATAATGAAAAGGCTCTGGTGTGTCCGCGACGGTCAAAGTAACTCACTCGATATTTATCAGCGAGGCCATCACCAACGTCGGTGAAAGTGTCGCTGCCATTTAAACCACCATGAAGCAGTTATACGGAATCAGTATTCTTTTCAGAAATTGAAGTCCATGTTGAGTGTCCGAGTACGTCGATATAAGTCATGAGCGAGACAGTACACCTGGTTCACCTTGCGATTACCTTGTCGCTAGTAATCAGTTGATTAGTGCCGTACTGTCCGAACATGAGTACATCACCACAAGCACAAATCGTCATCGACGCATTTGCAACTTTCGACCGTTTACAACCTGAACCATTCTTTGAGTTGTTCTCAGATGATGTAACTATCGTCGATGAAATCAGCAAGAAATGGCTTCGAGGAAAAGACGCAGCGATTGCAACGTGGACACCACTCATTGGCATCTTTCAGTCAAGCAAATCAGTAATTTCAGATATTCATGTCGACAGTGCTGGCGATGTTTCAATTGTGACATGCATGCTTGATCAAACGTATGTGCTTGACGGCCAAACTGCGACTATTACTGCCCCAACAACATGTCTTGTGCGCAAGGAGAACGGTGTGCTGAAGATCATCCTCCTGCACACCATCCCTTTCCCCGAAGACTGAGACACCTGAATTCGACTAGTGATCGGCGTAGTTAATGTCAAGTGCCATACTTTGGTATGGGTCGCAATGTCGTAGGAGTTCTCGGGACAGCAATTGTCGCGGTGTACGCCATTGTCTCGGGTCGTTGGGTCGCAACTGATGCAGAGTGGTATCGATCCCTTCCGCGTCCAGCGTGGCAACCACCCAGCTTCGTGTTTGGCATAATTTGGCCATACAACTTTGCAATGCTCATTGTTGCAACCTGGCTCGTGGCCAGTCGTTTATCAAGTACTCACCAACTGGTTTGGTTGACTTTTTTGACACTTAGTGTGATGGCCGCGCTGACGTGGGCACATTTGTTTTACGTTCCGCACTCGCTTCTTGCATCAGCCTTTGCACTCGTGCTCGCGACATTGTTTACGATCCCGCTTCTTGTCATTGCGTTTCGTGTGTCTCCCGCTCTCGGGGTTGCTTTCGTGCCGTACCAATTATGGTTAGCAATCGCTACTTCACTTGCTTTCGGTTACGCCTCGCAATAGAGACTTATTTACTCTTGCCCAGACGAAGATCTCTTGAGAAACCGCGGGTGCCATTGCGCATCACTGACAAGGCCGAGTTTCTTCTCTAAAGCCCGTGCAAGTGCAATCAACATCGCCTCAGAGTTCATTCCACCCACAAGCGATAGCCCAACTGGCAACCCTGCAACTAACCCCATAGGAATTGTGACAATCGGTAGACCCGCAATTGCTGCTGGTGACGTGACTGCCCCGCCGGCCATTGGGTGACCAGAAGTGAAGTCGGTCTTCCATGCAGGCATGTATGCAGGTGAGATCAATACGTCGTGTTGTTGAAGGGCGACATCGAGATTGTTGTGTACCCAGTCAAGGTTTCGCTGTCGTGCAGCGACGTAATCTTCGGCAGTTCGCCCCGACGACCTCGCAGCCATTTCGAAAATCTCTTGGCCGAAATGCAGCAATTCAACGTCAGCGTTCGCGCGGTTGAATTCAACAACTTCTCGAACTGACAAAGGTGCACCGTTTGTAGCACGTGCAGAAAGATAGTCGTCAAGATCTGAGCGCAATTCATGCACCAGAACCGTGAACTCATCGTTGTACACCTCATCAGGAGTTGCAATCATCTGTGATGCAGACACTTTTTGTGAAAGTTCCTTCACATATCGCAATACCTCATCGAATAAGGCATCAGTTGCCTTGTCCCCAGTGCGCCACGCGTCAACTACTCCTACTGATAATGATGAAACGTCGACCGATGCGCTACGTGACATCAATGACAAGTCGTCTTGCATTACCGCGAGCATTCTTTCTGCATCATCAACAGTGCGGGCCAAAGAGCCAGGAGTGTCTTGGCTTGCACTGACAGGCACAACACCATCGGTCGGGACGGATCCGACAGTGGGCTTGATTCCTACAACACCATTCAGAGAGGCAGGGCACACGATGGAGCCATCTGTTTCTGTACCGACCGCCATTGGAACAATTCCGGCCGCTACTGCTGCACCACTTCCCGACGATGAGCCTCCTGCACTGTGATCAAGTGCCCAGGGATTGGCAACAAGGCCGCCCACTGCCGACCACCCACTACTGGAATTGGTGCTGCGAATGTTGGCCCACTCTGACAAATTCGCAGCACCGATAATCACAGCACCCGCACGACGTAACCGAGACGCGACTGTGGAATCACCGCGAATGGGGACTCCACGTAATGCAAGCGAACCGGCAGTGCAAGGCAAGCCCTCGGCTTCAATATTGTCTTTCACCAACACGGGAACTCCGTGCAACAGCCCATCGTTCTTTTCATCGCGTGCCGTACGGGAAACCGCATCGTTGTCAAGAGCAAGCACGCTGCGCAGAGCAATGTCAGTGTCCGCGCCATCAATTTCAGCGCATCGCGTAAGGGCTTCTTCAACAGACATCTGGCTCATCGCACCATGTTACGACGCCCCAATCAATAGCCAGGTCTAGCGCGGTGTTCTGGCAGTTCTAGTAGAAGATCTCGACGCAATCACCAGCTATGCGGCACGGAAAAGTCTGTAGAGGTGTTCTGGCTGGGCTGGCAACAGCTAACCCAGTAGCCACATTGAAACGTCCATTGTGTTTAGGACATTCAATCTCAAGTCCGTCGACATACCCGTCAGCTAATGAAGCTCGTCCGTGTGTGCACTGAGAATCAACTGCGAATACTTGGTTATCCGAAGTTCTGACAATTGCAATCTTCACACCTTCGACCTCAACACATACAACATCATCGTGCTGGATGTCGTTTAGTTCGCTGACGATTTTCCAAGTTTGCTCGCTCATGGCACGACTCGGGAAAGAACGACTGACTGATCAGTACGTTGCTTTGCAAGAGTAGGAAAAATCTCCTTCATCGCATGCCAAATACTGCTGTGAGGTGAAGGCAACTGATCAGCGACTGCATCATGTAATGCAGGCAGAGCGTGATATGGAACTGTCGGGAAAATGTGGTGTTCTAAGTGGTAATTCATATTTAGATACAGGAAACGATTCACCCTATTCATCATGACCGTGCGAGTGTTTAAGCGGTGATCAAGAACATCTTCTGCGAGTCCAGCGTGTTGTGTAATTCCGTAGATCACCATTAACCAGCGTCCATAGAACGTTGGGAGGCCAATGAACATCGCTGGCAATACAGATCCAACAACTACACACCACACCGCAACACCAGCGAACAACAAAATGTAAAAACGTGACCACCAGAAACTGCCCCGCATTTCTTCGGCAGGTTGGAAATCAGCTTGTTCCGGGACTGCCCGTCCGACAGAGTTCATCAAGATTTTCTTCGTCTCAGCAATCACGGTTCGAATTGCAAAGAACTCAAGAAAGACATTCACAAGGGGTGCGCCACGTTTGAAAGCAATCTCGGGGTCGCGTCCTACGATGATTGTGTCGCTATGGTGACGAGCATGGCTCCAACGCCAACTGATTGGCTCTCGAAAGTCCATGATTGATGCCAAGTAATACACCGCATCATTGACGCGCCGTGATCTAAACGCTGTTCGGTGGCCGCATTCGTGCCAACGTGCATCACTGGCTGATCCATACAAGATGCCGTACACACCAAAAGACGGAACAGACCACCATGTGCCCCAGCATTGATATGCAATGAATCCTGAGCCCACAAGCAAAACCAACCACAGGGCGGTATCGCGAGCTGCAATTCCGTTACTTCGACTCATCAACGACTTCAACGTGTTGCGGTCAATGACAGGCTTGTACCAGTCCCCTTCAACAAGATTGTTTTGAGCGGCATTTTTAGCTTCTGGGCCGCCAACGGTGTAGTTGCGCACGCACCAAAACTAGTGGATTCACTGACCCAAGGTTTGACGCTGGGCGATTCCATCGATATCGACACTGAGTCACATACGGTTACCCTTTACGACGTCATGATTTTTCAATTCTGGGGCGCAACTGCCGAAGAAATAGATAGCCCAGTAGTCGGAGATCATCTCTGCAGCGATGCAACGCTGGTTGCAACGCGATCCATCACCATTAGCGCTCCTCCACAGGATGTGTTTCCTTGGATTCGCCAAATGGGTTTTGGACGTGCCGGTTGGTACAGCTATGACTGGCTCGACAATCTCGGGCGTAAGAGCGCTACCACCATTCACGATGAATGGCAAACAGTGACAGCGGGAGACAAGATTCCTTCTGGCCCCATTTCATTCACCGCTGCCGTTGTTGATGCGCCACGTCACTTTGTTCTGGAAATCAAATCCCTCGGCAAGACGTCACCAAAATTGCACTTCACTCTCGCGTATGAGTTGCGCGATGATCCGCAGGGAACACGTTTAGTGACACGTATGCGATCACGGATCAGTTTTCCGCTTGGTTCACTGTTTGAAAAACTCATTCTTGGCCCGGGCGACGGCTTCATGCTTCGTCGCCAACTGCTCACCATCAAAAAGAACGTCTCAGCAGAGGCTAAAAACTAGCGACTTAGGAAACAGTCAGCGTGCCCATCATTGTCGGATGAATGTGGCAATGAAATGAATACTTCCCGGGCTGTAACTGAGGCAACGCAACTGTCTTGCCAGACTCCACGTCAATACTGAATGACTCATCCATAAACATCAGATTGTGTTTGACAGAGTCATTATTGACTAGCTCAATTTGGTCCGAGGACGAAACTGAAGCGGGCACAGAGAAATCCATCTTTGCAATGGTGATCTGATCGACGCGAGAAGACTGCTGACTGGTACTGCCGGTACTGCTATTGCCGCTACCACAACCAAAAAGGATCATCGGCAACAGAAGCACTGGACGAAATCTCATGCACCAAATCGTAGCGTGCGATAAAAGTTCAATAAAGGAAGGAGATTCACTTCCATACGTCCCTCATTTTCATCAGTGTGACAATAGGGACACACCTCCGTTTCATGACCGCACAGAGCACCCGATAATGTCTAAAAGAATGAAAAAAGGCACTATTCGCGTCGGGCTTCTTGCTTATGGTGCAATCGGACACGAACACAACCTGGCAGTACAGAACACTGCAGGTCTCGAACTTCTCGCGGTGTGCGACACCAATCCCGAACGTGTGGAAGCAGCCAAGCAACTTGCCCCAGAGGCAACAGCTTTCAGTGATGCAATCGAAATGCTTGATTCTGGTCTCCTTGACCTCGTCGTTATTTCAACTCCACCGAATAGTCATTTTCAATGGGCCAAAGAATCACTGTTGCGTGGCATTCATGTAGTCCTTGAAAAACCAATGGCGCTCACTGCCGATCAATGCGATGAATTGATCGCTCTTGCCTCAAGCAAGAACCTCATGCTCGTGGTGTATCAGAACCGCAGATTTGATGATGACTTTGTCACCATGCGTGAAATCATTCGATCCGGCGAAATTGGTGATGTGTACCACTACGACAGTTTTGTTGGCGGGTATTCACGTCCATGCGACTACTGGCACTCAAACGCTGAGGTTTCTGGCGGTGCAATTTTTGATTGGGGAAGCCATTTCCTTGATCAGATTCTGAACATCATTCCCGATGATGTGGCTCATGTCAGCGGACAAAACCACAAGCGCGTATGGACCCATGCAACAAACGCAGACCATGCTCACGTCACCGTCACGTTCACGAACGGAAAACAAGCAACGTTTGTTCATTCCGATCTTGCTGCAGCTCGCAAGCCGAAGTTCTACGTTCTCGGTACCGAAGGAGCAATCATTGGTGACTGGGACCCTGCTGGCGAACCAGCTGTTGCTGACTTGCCCGCAATCTTGACCGTGCATCACATTGACGGAACCTCACGCATTGCTCCATTGCAGCCTCTTCAGCCACACGAGTTCCATCGTTCTATCGTTGAGTACATCAACAACGGAACTGCAATGGAAGTCAACGCATTGCAATCTCGCAATGTTGTGGCAATTATGCAAGCTGCCGAAGAATCAGCTGTGCAAAATGCAATGCCTGTCGCTCCGGTACTTCGTCGGTCGTAACAAGTGACCGTTAACTGGGGTTTCCTTGGTGCTGGCTTTGTAGCTAGTCGCGGTCTCGCCCCAGCCGTGCACGCATCGCGTGGAGCACACTTGTATGCCGTTGCCAGCCGCGATGAAAAGAGGTCTGCAACTCTTGAACCAGAACGCGTTCATGCAACGTATGACGACCTATTGGCTGACGAAAAGGTAGATGCTGTCTACATCAGTTTGTCAAACAGTCAACATATTGAATGGGTAACAAAGTCACTTGAGGCAGGCAAGCATGTCCTGTGCGAAAAGCCACTGGGGCTAAATGCAATTGAAACTGCAGCAATGTTCGATACTGCTGCGCGCAATGGACGATTGCTGATTGAAGCTGTTTGGGGCAGATGGCATCCACGATTTGCTCGCATGGTTGAACTTGTTGCCACAGGGGCAATAGGAAACATTCAACACATTGAGACCGCGTTCACTTTCACTTCTGAAATGACCGATAATTACCGCCTGAGCCCATCAATGGGCGGCGGAGC
>Ga0194059_1000927_pt1 | contig 13001 bp, 2 predicted proteins | sample SepL6211m_MetaG_FD_163426 | JGI IMG/M metagenome (GOLD analysis project Ga0194059, IMG submission 163426) | Anoxic zone freshwater microbial communities from boreal shield lake in IISD Experimental Lakes Area, Ontario, Canada - Sep2016-L626-11m | ecosystem: Environmental > Aquatic > Freshwater >... | reverse complement strand
AGTGAATGCTTGGGGAGAAGCAGCTAGTTATATGCCTGGAGGAATTAATCCTCTTAAAGCAGTTCAAACTGCTGCAGACTTTACAGGAATTCCTGGAATGATAAATTATGTTTCTGGTAATCCTATGAATTTATCAGGTGAAGAACTTGAAGCAGCAATGATGCCTGTATTAGGAAAAACTAGTGCATTAGGAAAAACTAGTGCATTATCAAAAGATGTTGAAAGTCTTTTAACATCAACTAAAAATACTCAACTTGCATTACCACCAGCAAAAAAATCTACATATTATGCTGATCTTGCACAAATTCAAAAAAATCTAGATATTTTATCTGGAAATAATAGATCTGCTGCTGAGAATTTTGAATTTCAACGTCTATTTGGAGCGTTAATAGATGAATCTCCTGCTGATATAATGTATAGAGGTGTAACTATGCCTGGAGTTCCTGGATCTAAAACTCATCGTGGATCGTCTACATTAATAGATTACAATGATTGGGATTTATCTAGTAAAGGATTTAGAATAATGGAAGATTATGCCACACTTCCTGGATTAAAGAGACTTCAGGGTACTACTAGTGATAAGATAATTTCAGGAAATTTTATTCTTGATACTCCATTCATAACTCCAGACCATTATGATGCATCAAGATATGCTTCTAAAGCATCTGTTGCTATTACAGATCCTGAAACAGGAAAACTAAAAATAACAGATAGAAATCTTCTACCATTTCCTCCTTATAAAGGAGATCATCCTACTGGAATGATTCAACAATTTGAACTTAATCCCAAAAAAAAATATAGAGGTATTTACGCTCATAATAATCTTATAGTAGATGATAATAGGATAGCAGAAGCAATTGGTAAAAATGTTGAGGATGTTACATTAACTGATACTCAAAATTATTTCAAAAAATTTGGAATTGATTATATTAGAGGACAGAAGAATGAATATCAAGCAATGCCTGGGCTATATCGTCCAACTACATCTACGCTTAAATATAAAGATGGTGGAGATATTACAAAAGATGATGCAGGATATTGGAATCCTAACAACTGGGGAAAACCTGTAGAGATAGGTAGTAATGATATTACAATGCAAGGGGTGAATCAGCCTCTTCTAGGCATCTCTGATACAGGAGATACACAATACATGGTTCCAGGAAAAGACTACAAATTTAAGGGCAAGAAGGTGAGAGAATATCCTGTTGCACAAAATGGATTAAGACAAGAACAAAAAAGTTTACAGAATTTAGATAATCTAACTAACTTTACAAACTATAACACTCCACAGAAAGGTGGATGGTTACAAAAATATTCTAAATAATTATCATCATGAAAGATAAGATTCTAAAAATTGCAGGAGTTAAAACTGAAAAACAGTTCTACGCTAAATACCCTTCAGAGGAAGCATTTATGAAGGTGCATGGAAAAGCTTTTAAGAAAGCTCAGATAGGTGCTGTCATCAGTGGTGGTGTGCAAACAGCAACTCCTAAACCAATTGATTTTAATTCTCTCTACGACCAAGCAGATATGACTGCTACTGGTCAAACAAATAAGATGAGACAAGATGAGGCATATAAACAAGCCAATCTTGCTGCTCAACAGAAACAGGCTAATAATAGTGGAGGTGGTGGTGATGGACTAGCTGGTATAGTTGGTCAGATTGGTAAGATGGCTGGTGCTAAGAAAGGTGCTAAGCTTTCTAAAGCTTTTGGTGGAAATACAATAAATCCTCTCACTGGACTAGTAAATGATCCATCTACAATGCAAGGTTTGAAATCTCCTTCTTTGCAATCTGTTCCAGGAATGCCATCATCTCTTGGTTATAATCTTTCTGGAAATGCAAGTGGTCAACAATTTGATCTTTCAGGTAATGCTATTCAAGGTCAGTCTGCACAACAACAAGTTTCTGGAATGCCTGGAGCTACTGGAGCATCTGGTAAAGGTGGTGGCAGTAGTGCATTAATGAGCACTATTAAAAAAGCTGCTGGACCTGCTGGAGATATTATTGGTGGTATACAAGAATTAAATGCTGAGAAGAAACAATTAGCACAATCAAAACAACAACTAGCAGTGAGTGATCTTTCTCGTCAGGTATCAGAACTTAAACCAGAACAGACACAGAGAAAGTATGCAAGACCAGAAGATATACAAAACACAGGAGAAGAATTCTTTCCTATATATGGAGTGGGTACAAACGTACTTGCTAGAAATGGTGCAATGCTACAAGATGGTGGACCAATTGGAGGCAATCCTACAGAGATACAAAACACATATGGCACAGGTAATTCTATATATGATGATCTTGGTTATGAACCATTGAGTGATTCAGAGATAGTAAAACAATATAGAGCTGGTGGACTTGTTCAAGCTCAAAATGGTTTTACTAATTTTATGGGTGCTGGTGGTACAGATATGGCTACACAAGCTGCTGGATCACTCTCTGGAAATAATGCTGGTTCCCAAATTGGTAAAGGTATAGGTAACTCTCTTAAGATGATCCCTGGAGTGGGTAGTGTAGTAGGAGCTGTTGCTGCTCCTGTACTTAGTGCCATTGGTGGAGCACTTGATACTACTGCTCATGGTATACAAAAAAATCAAGCTGCAACACAAAGAAACATCACTACATCAGCTCTTAATCAAGGAGTGAAAGGTATACAAGCACAGAACACATCTTTCATGGAAGATGGTGGTTGGATGAATCCAGAATATAATCCACAAGTGATAGCTAAGTTTGGTGATCATTCTGCACAAGATATATATGACTATGCTCATGAAGGAATGCAATCATTGAGAGCAGGTGGACATTTAAGATCATACACTGCTCCTAGTGAAGAAGCAATGCAAACATATGCTATGGGTGGAGAGCTTCAAACACATTGGGGTGGAGGAGCTGAAACTATCTCTCAGAATCCTTATCTTCCTGATGGTGGAGAAACTGTTATGTTCAGAGGTAACTCTCACGAAGAACGCTCTCCTAATGGAGAAACAGGAATAGGTGTTACATATGGTAACAATCCTGTAGAAGTGGAAAGAGGAGAACCTGCTGTCAAATTACAAGATGGCACAGGAGGAGACAGTAGTCTTGTTGTATATGGTAATTTACAAATTCCTAAATATGGAGTGGACATGTTAGGTGATCCTAAAGCTAAAGGTAAGAAATTCAAAAACTATGTAGCTGATCTTTCTAAGAGTGAAGCTAAATATAATAAAATACTTGATAGGTCTTCTGATAACTTAGATGAACTTGATGTACGTACACCAATAGATCAATTACAACTCTCAGCTCTACAAGCAAATCTTATGGGAGGTAATATGCATCTTGAGAATATTGCAAAGAAGAAAAAAGATGCTGCACACATTCAACAAGCTATTAATGATACAGCTCAAGAAAATGGTTTAGTAGCAGATGATCTTGCTAGAGGTAAAATAACAATAGACAAAGAAGCACAAAAACAATATGCTAGATTTGGTGGTAAGTTTGAATCAGCACAGAATGGATACAATGAACCAGCAAGTTGGAATATTCCTGCAAGGGTAAGTAATTGGGCTGAAGAACAATTAGGAAACTTATATGATGAATATGTACCACAGGGTACAAAAGATATTATTGAACCTACATTACAACATATAAATGATTTTAATATAAATCCATTTACAGCATTTGATCCAGAAGCTGCAACAAGAAGTAGAGAGTATGCAGAAGCTCATCCTGTAATATCAGGAATAGCACCAACTCCTTCAATTAGAGCAGGTGCTTTAGCAAGTCGTGCTGGAAAGGGTGCTGCAAGAGCTGGTGATAAAGCATTTGAAGAAGCATACGCTGTTGGTAAAAAAACATCTAATGCAGCAAAAAAAGTAAAAGGATCATCAGTTGATAATTATGTACAACCAACAGGTTCAGGAACTATAAAAACTCTTACACCAGCACAAGAGAAACTTAAGAAAACTGAGTTCTGGAAAACAGCAGGTGCATATGGTGCAGGAATAGGAGCAAGTGCATTAGCAGCTAAAGCTATAAGTCATTACACCACTCCTACATTAGAATCAACAGATGCTGCACATTTTAAAGCAAGTCAACAAAAAAGAGATGGAGATATGATTGATTATTATAAAGCTGCTAATGGTTTTAAGGAACCTGTTGGATTAACTGTTGATGAATTAAAAAACCTTGGACTAACTTCTACTTCAAGTAATCAACTACAATCATCTTCATTGGCTGGTAATGTAGATAGAACTAATTATAACTACTTAGTAGGACTTTATGATGAGGCTAAAAAACAACAAAGAGGACCTGCAGTTGAAAAGTTTCAAAGAGAGTTTAGTAGAATAGATCCTGAAAAAGCTAGATCTGTTTTATCACAATCTCCTGTTACAAATTATGGTAAGTCTCAAGGAATGACCACCCCAAGTCTTGAAAGTAATTATGATCAAATATTTGGACCAAGAACAGAAGCATATAGAAATAGTTTAGAAGCTCCTGCTGCTGATCAACTTATGCAACCTCGTGGTGAACTACTTCCTATTAATGCTAAACCTTTACCAAATCAATTAATGCCTATGATGAGTTATGCTCCAATGCCTAAAAAGAATAATGATTGGTGGATGAATTATGCTGATCAGGCATTGCAATATCTTAGACCAAATCCTAGAGTGGAACAACCAGATCTCACTCCTGAGATGATGGCTATGAGTATGAATCAACTAGAACCTGTTAAAGCTCAAGGATACCAACCAGATCTAAGAGTGCCTTATGATATATCATTCCAAGATAGATTGAATGCTAATCAAGGTGACTATAGAGCTACACAAAAACTATTAGGAGGTAATCCTGAAGCATTGGCTGCTCTTAATGCTCAGAAGTATGGTGCTAACTCGCAAGTGTTAGCAGATCAATTCAGAGCTAACCAAGCTATGAAGGATCAAGTGTACTCTGGAAACACACAAACATTGAATGATGCTAAGCTTAAAAATCTAGGTATATACGATCAACAATATACTAGACAAGAAGAAGGTAAATCTAAAACTAAGCAACAAGCATTAGAGGTGGTTAAATCAATCTCAGACAAGATAGCTAAACAGAAACAAGAACAAAGAATGTCAGATCTTAAATCACAAGAACACAACTACAGATTTGATTCTAAGGGAAGACCTATATATATGGGACCTTTAGCTAGATTCAATACATCTGGAGGTGCAGGACCTAATAGAGGCTTACAAGATATTCCTGAGGATTGGTTGAAATTATATGATGAGACAGGAGCTTTCCAAGGAACTAAGAAAAAACCAAAAAAGAAAGAGGATGATGAGACCACTAGAAACGGTGGAAAGATCAAATCTAGAAATGGTTCTATTGTCAATGCAATCAAAAATTTATAACCAATCTGATTATACTAAATTACTGAAATCCATTATATCTATTGGAATATATAATGATTCTTATTACATTTGAAAACTTAAAATACTATGGCTTCATTTACAGATAACATATCGACCTTCAACCCTTACATCTCTCAGATGCCTATCATTGATGAGATGAGTAAGATTGGTATGGAGAAACAGCAAAAATATGATCAGGGTGTACAAAAGATACAATCCCAGATTGATAATGTTGCAGGGCTTGATGTATATAGACCTGTAGATAAAGAATATCTACAATCTAAGATGAACGAGCTAGGTAGTAACCTAAAGACTGTAGCTGCTGGGGACTTCTCTAACTTTCAATTAGTTAACTCTGTTGGTGGTATGGTGGGACAGATTTCTAAAGATCCCACTATTGTCAATGCTCATTACTCCACTCAGCTAATTAGAAAAGGTCAAAAAGAATTAGAAGCTGCAAAGAAAGATGGAAAAGCATCTGTTCAAAATGAAGCATGGTGGAAACAACAAGTGGGAGATTATGGCAGTAGCACAGATCTCAAAACTACATTTAATGGTGAATATGTACCATACAGTGATGTAGATAAAAAGCTTAGAGAGATAGGTGAGAAGGTTCATGAAATGGATAGCTCTGTTGATATACCATATCAGAGAGACTCTGCAGGTAATACATTATACTACACCACTGATCCTAAGACTAAACAAACCACTGCATCCACTGATCCTAATTCTGGTGGACAACCTAGAGTGGATGATGCAATGCTTACCATTAAAACAAAAGGTAAGCCTGCTGAAAAGCTTTTGTCTAACTTTATGGATAGTCTTAATGAGAATGATCAAAGACAGTTAAAGATAGATAGCTGGTATCATTACAAGGGAGTGACCAAAGATGCTATACTAAATGATATTACAAATAACTATACCAATGCAAAAGCATTAGAAAATAGTAAGCTAGTTAATTTAAATCTTGAACTAACAACCAATACAAATTTAAGTGTTGCTCAGAAAAGTGCTCTTCAAGCAAGAATAAATGATATAAGTTCAGGATTACAAAATGGGGCTCTTGATAAAGTTTATCAATCACAAGTAGCAGAAGTTAATAATGCAAAAGATATTGAAGGATATAAATATAAAACTTATGTACAAAAGTCTTTAACAAAACTTGCAAAGGATATGTCCTATGAAAGTTATCAGAAAGAGTACAAAAGTAATCCATATGAACAAGCTAGAAATCGTACATTAGAATTACAATTCAAATACGATAATGCTAAGAGAGAACAAAACAACTTCAATCGTACATTTGATTTTAATGTTCTAAAGCATGCTGATGACATGGGCTATAAATTTGCAATGATGGCTATGAAAGGAAAAGACAAAGGTGGTTCAGAACCTGTTGTCCTTCCTGGTAAAATCTCTACAGAAGTAGATACACCATCTGTAGCAAAGTTACAAGGAGATATAGATAGTATAATGGGAGTACATACCCCAGGTCAACCTGAGGTGATGGGAGCTATTGATGAACTCAACGCTAAGTATGCTCCAGTTCTTCCAGGAACTAAATCTTTACCAGATACAAAAGCAAAGAAAGATTTTCTAGATGGCCTAGCAAATAGGGCTGCTACAGATCCAACATTTATATTAAAACAAAGTGCTGAGGTAAAAAATTACTTAAGAGAGAGACATGCTTATGAAATATTAGGTGCTCAAAAACAAGGTTTATATAATGAGGCAATTAAACAATCATCTAAATTTGATGCAGACATTGATAAGGTGTTAGGATCAACTGAAGGTGTCACTCTTTCAAATGGAGCTAAATATAGTGCAAAAGATTTATATGCTCTTAAGTCAGATATTACAAATTCATATACTACCAATACTCCAAGTATGCCTGGTAGTGCTATGACATCATCACCTACAGATGTAAAACTTGATGCAAAAGCTTTACGTGATAAATATAAAGGAACAAGAAATGCTCCACTTGCTGAGATGTTTATAAAATATTATAATCATGAACAGTTAAGTCCAGAAGAAAAGAATCTACTTGATAGATCTACAGCTATATCAAATGCTTTCAGACCCGCTATAGGAAAGATTGTAGATGAGAAACTTAAATTCCAAAGTGATTTTCTAGCAGAAAGAATGCCTGAGCGTCAAACACAAATAGGCACATTGAGTGGAAACAATAAAACAGACATGGATACTGTTGATAGACTTGTTGGAGCTAAGAATTATGAATTTGGTCAAGGAGGAGTTGATGTTACAAAAGCTAAAGACTTCAATGTTGAAACAATTAAGAAGATAAGAACAGATCCAAAAGCAGATGTACACTACACCATTAATAAAAAATATGATGGAAGTGCTGATCTTATTATTGAAAGTGGAACTACACATCAAGTGGTTCCTATGAATGCTACTGAGTTCAGAGCATTCTTTCCTAAGTATTCAAGAAGCAATCCAACTAGTCAGATTAAATATGATATTCTTGCTTCTCCATTTAAGAGTACAAATCCCAATGGTGTAACAGATGCTTCATCTGCTGTAACTGCTGGTCGTAGTGGATATGATATACCACAACTTGCATCAACTAAAATTGCTCCAATAGTTAAAATGGATGTTAATGGAAGTGCATTTAATAATGGTAGTGGTAGTGATCAGTATCAAGTGATACTATATGTAAATGATAATGGTACATGGCTTTCTGAAACATTGAATAATGACTATGTAAATGATGCAGGACTTCAAAGTATTATTAATAATATAGGCACTGAAACTGTTGATCAGATTTTAAAGAAACATAAAAAACAATCATAATGCCAATCCTAGAAAACGAAATTCCAGCTAGCACGTTTGATAAAACATATGTTCCAGAAGCTCCACTTGGTTCTCCTGAGATAAAACCATTGAATGCAGACATGGGTGGGTTTGAAAATTTTGGACAAACTGAGCATTCTAAAACAGGGCTTGGTCTTGAAGACTTATCAAAAATTCAAGTTGAGAATACAGCCAACTTTGATTCTCCTATTCAATTAGTTACAAGGAAAGAACTTCTAGATAATAAAAGATATGGCTTATATGAGAGAGGAAAAGATCTAGAGAATATATATGGATTAAATCAAAGCTGGACTTCTCAATTAGGAAATGGTATTGTAAAAATGGCTGCTACAGGAATTGGTACATTTGCTCAAGGCTTTGCTACAATTCCTGATACAATAAATGCAATTGGACCTGGTGGAAAAACTGCAGATTTATCTGGTGGTCCAGATGGATATGAAGCACACATTGATAATTGGCTAAAAAATATTGAGGATAAGTTTCCTAACTACTACACTAGATATGAAAAGGATCATCCTTTCTTAGCTGCTATTCCTGGATTTGCAGGATCTGCTAACTTCTGGGGAGATAAGTTTATAAAGAATCTTGGATTCACTGTAGGTGCTATTGGTAGTGCTGTAGTGCAAGATGCTATGGTTGGTATGGCAACAGAGGGTTTGGGTGAGGTTCCATTATTAAGTGCTCAGATTGGTAAAGCTTCTTTATATTTAAATAAACTATTTACAGGAACTAATGATCTTGAGAAAGTATTAAAGTTAGGAGTTGACTTAGGAAAGACAGAGAAACAGCTATTAACTATTGAAAGACTAGCACAAGCATCTGCTGCAGATAGAGTGATGAGCGGTGTTAGATATGGTATGAACATATATGGTTCATCAAGAACAGAAGCTGGTGTTGAAGCAAGAGATGGATTTAGACAAGTTAAAGAAGAGCTAACTAGACAATATAAACTTGGAAATCTTGGTGCAGATATAACTCCTGAAGAACTTGATAAAATAGAACGATATGCAACAGATGCTATGAATACCAGATTTGGTATTAACATGGCTCTCCTTAGTGTATCTAATGCTGTTCAGTTTGATAATTTATTTAAATCATTTGGTGGTCTTTCAAAAGGATTAACTAGTGGGTTAACAAAAGATATTCAAGAAGTTGGTAAAATTGGATTGAAGGAAGGATCTTTAGATGTATTTGAAAAGAAAACAGTAACAGGACTTCCTGCAAAGATTTGGGATTTTGTTAGACCATCAGTACCAACAATCTTCTCAGAAGGTGTATATGAAGAAGGTGGACAGTTTGCTGCTGAGAGAGGCACATATGATTACTACACTAGAAAATATAAGAATCCAGACAATCCTAAAAATAAAGAAAATTGGGACACACTTAATGAGGTGATCAAGTCTACTGGGTATGGACTACAACAACAGTTTGGTACCACTGAGGGTATTGAGAACATGTTCATTGGAGCTCTTACAGCAGTGTTCACTGATTCTGCTAAAGGTATATATGATAGATCTAAAGGACAGGGTAAAGATGCAAGATTACAAACTGCAATCAATTCATTAAATGAATACGGTCTTACAGGAATACTATCTAACAAATATGATAACACTCTTAATAGTGTTGGTATAGCTAAAGATATGGAAGATGCCAATGCTAATAAAGATGTATATAAATATAAGAATCTTAAACATGATATGTTCTTTGAGTATGTTATGTCACGTATACCTTCAGGTATGCATGATGTCACTGTTGAACAATTAGAAATGTTAAAGGGAATTAACAAAGAAGATTTTGAGAAAACCTTCGGAATGAATTTCACCAAATCAAATAAAAAGACTGTTGAAACATATGTAGACTCTTTAATTGAGAAAGCTAATGATATTAAACAAACAGTAGATTCTTTAGATGGTACATTTAAAAATCCTTTCAAGACTGTTGTTGATCCAAAAACTGATGAAGAACAAATTGAAAAGTTAAATCATGGTATATTTAATAGCTGGAAAAAAGACTTAGCATATTATGCTAGTGTTCCTCCTGATGTTAATAGTAGACTAGCTTCCATCAATGAAGACTTGATGAAGATAAATCCTCTATTAGATAATGATACATTAGCTAAAGTTACCAATAGAGATTCTTTATTAGAATTAGCAAAATCATATGATGAACGAGCTGATCAATTGGATGAGAGTATTACAAAATACACTAAGCCAATAGATAAGAAAAATATTAAAAACCAAATAAAAGATTTACGTACAAGATCTGAAAAAATAAATCTTGGAGTATTTAATGAAAAACTTGATTCACAATTGTTTAGTAGTATATTAAACTTTGAGTTGAATGGTCAAGATGCTACTAAGGATGATGTTGTTCCATTTGTAAAAATGGCTGAGCTTGCTCAATACAGCACAGATGTAAATAAACTAAACAAGTTAAAGAAAACAGCATCTGATCAATTTGAGGCTTTATCTCAAGAGAAAGGATTTGAAAAATATTTCCTACAAGCTAAGAAAATATCTGAATCAGAAGCACCAGAACTAGTTACAGAAAAAAAACCTGAAGAAACTCCTGAAGAAGAAGTTCCTACATATGAATTCAAAAATACTGCTGGAGAGAAAGAAGGTATTGATACAAACAGAGACTATGAACTACCATCTGCAAAGACAGCTAAAATAGAGCCTTCTGGTAAACAATTTAGAGTGACTGCTCCCGATGGTACATCTAAACTATATCCTTCAAAAAAGGAGGCTGAGGAAGCCAAAGCAGAGATGGATGAAGATCTTGCTGATCTTTCTAAAGTGAAAGTGATAGCTCTTAATCCAGATGGTACAATTAAAGTGGAAGATCGTGCTGGTAATATACAGAATATATCTCCAGCTAAATTAGAAGGATATACAAGAATACAAACTGAACAAGAGAAGCTTGGAAAGAATAAAGAAGATATTGACACACAACAAGCTGAGATAGAAGTTAAATCTGGAACTGTAGCTACAGGAGAACCTGTTGATATAGAAGATGTAAAAGAGGATAAGAAACCTGATGCAAGTATAGTGTTTCCTTCTTCCACTACAGAGAGTGAAACATTGAATGATCCTTCAAACTCTGCTCCACATGTAAAGAGAGGTAGAGTGTTCCTTAATAATTCTAAAAACTTCAAGAATAAAAAAGGTGAATCATTACAACTGTTTGCATTCCTTGTTACAGCTAATCAACAAGATGCTCTTGGACTTAATGGAATAGCTCAGCTTTCATTAGGTATGGAAGGAGTGGCTGCTAAAGATATAACAGGTATTGCTACTATGGAGGATGGAGTTATTCTACAAGTGTATGTAGAAAACGCTTCTGATGGTATTTTCTATATAGATGAAAAAGGAGAACGTATTGGAAAATTAGGAGAACCTGTTGATATAAACAAGGTGGTATTCCAAACTATGCGTACAACATCTAAGGAATATAATGCATATGATAAGAAAACAGGACAGACTAAATTAGTTCCAAGATGGAGAAATGGTCAAGAGCAACAGTTTCTAGCTGGTCTTGAATCTTGGAAATTAAAAAGACAAGAGCTTCTTGATGCTACTCCTGATACATTAAAAAAGACATTGTATAAATTTAAAGTGTCTAGAGGTATTGCTAGGATAGCTCCAAATAATGAAAAGAGTCATGTAGAAGATGTGCTAGTTCCTAAAGAACTTATATCAACGCAAGTTGGACTTATCAAAGTGTCTGATGATGGTAATATACAACATCAAGGAGAGAATGTTACAATAAAGTCAGGGCCACCTATATTACAATATAAGGATACATTACAGTTATTAAATAATCAAATGTTCTTAAAAGAACAAGCTACTGCTATCTACCAAGTTATTAAAGCTCTCTGTAAAGAAATAAAAGATAAAAGTGATGCTAACCAGAAAGTTATTTTAAATCCTAATTATATATCCTTCTTACAAAATGTTTTATTCTATTCTACCAAAAGGGTAGCAACGAATAGCATATATATTGATACAACTAATATGACTATTTCATTAGCAGGAACAAAGTATCCTATTTCTGATATAGCAAATCAACAAGCTGCAATGGTTTCTCAATTAGAGAAGGCATGGCATAATGTTAATAGAGAGTCTTTGAAAGATGATGTATTCTCTAAACCATTCACTACATATAAATACAATGCAGGAACAGATGAGTTAACTCCCATCACTTGGGATAACTATCAATCATATCTATTATCATCAACCTATCCTGATGGTTCTGCAAGAAGCATAGCATCTACACCAGTGGTAACACGTGTAGAAAAACCTACACCTGGACTTCCATATTCTTTTGAACAGAAGTATTCAACATTGCAAGCATTTGAAATGCCTGCTCCTCCTGTTGTAAAGAAAGAGAAGAAACAAAAAACAACACCTCCTCCTACATCTGGATATGAATTTGGAAAACCACATGAATTTGAAACTAGTAAAGGAAACCTTATATATACAGCCACTGTTACTGATGCTGCTAATAATGTAACTGCAGTAATTGATACAACATTAGAATCTAATAATAATATAATTAATGCATTTACATATGTAAATGGAAAACCTACAACACTTGTAGATGATGCAATTAAATTTCTTAAAGAAAATGACAGATCTATAGAAGGAACTCCTGAAGATTTAGTAAAACAATATCTTGAGAATGCTATTGGTGGAGGAATAAAAAAAGAAGAAGATGCTAGAAGAGCTGCTGCTGTTGTTGAACCAGTGCTAGAAGAAGAAGAAGAAGCTCCTTCTGATATAGAAGCT
>Ga0194059_1000917_pt1 | contig 13060 bp, 7 predicted proteins | sample SepL6211m_MetaG_FD_163426 | JGI IMG/M metagenome (GOLD analysis project Ga0194059, IMG submission 163426) | Anoxic zone freshwater microbial communities from boreal shield lake in IISD Experimental Lakes Area, Ontario, Canada - Sep2016-L626-11m | ecosystem: Environmental > Aquatic > Freshwater >... | reverse complement strand
AGGTAATCGACATTCCGGTAAGGGCTTCGGTTAATGCTTGCCATTCTGGCTGAGGAACTTTTTTGCGTGACGACACGATGGAATGCTTACCGGTTGCACTGACGAGAGTTACATGCAAAAGTATCCTATCAATCGGAACACCCTCGATCTGTCTTGCAAACACAACACCTTCAGCCTTGCAACCGAGAATTTCTAAATTTGATGGTAGCTTGACAGTCTCGGTTATATACCCGTTGAGTCCCAAGCGTTCCCTGAGAACCTTGGATTCTTTCGGAATAGTAACAGTAACGGTATCGGCTGTTTGTGCTTCTGGTGGTTGTTCTGTAACAGCTACCAAATCGCTTTCTGCAACAACTTCAACTTGCTCCGTGTTATCTTGGCAAACATCTGTTTCCGATACGGGTGGAACAATCGCGGAATCTACCGCATGCTGTTCTGGTGGTGGTGCAATCTCTACAGTGACTTTTTTAACAGTACCAACGGTCTTTTCCACATTGCCTTTTTTGCCTGGATTACGCTTAACATTCACTGCTGGCTTAACATCTTTCTTCTGGTTTTTAACGGCTTCTTTTTTCATAAATATCTCCTTTATTCAAGTATTTAACCTGTATTCAATCTATACGATTGCAGTAAAACGGTACAGGATAAAATACAATATTTTCATTATAATTTATTTATTAAATAAAAAAATAACGCACGAATACATGACAATCCAGAGAAAAATGTGGAATGCTGCCAATTGATTCATAGTCTATAGTTCGATTGCTGCGATTGAGGAGATGTACGGATATTCATAACAAACGGTTTATGTGTTAGGCGGGACAGGAGCCGATCAGCAACTATAGCTGGCGGCAAAACCGGGACAACTTGAGTATGCAATTAAAGAGGTTATTTTTGAGGGAATGAACGATGATGACACTAAAAGCAAATAAAAATAGCCCGTTGACACAAGCATTGCTTGAAACTGCCAACGATATGCATGGTATCGGAATTCTGGGTGACAATGCTTATGGGAAAATAGCCATGCGGCACTTGGGAATAAAGAAGCCGGAGATTGTTGAGCCGTTGGCGGCTGAGGAAATCCGTACCGATAAGTGAAAAAGTGCACAAGGTCCAGTCATGTGACGGTAGGGTACAATCGCAATTAGAGCGAGGAGCAAAGCGCCCGACAGGTGCAGCGCTTATTTTAATTCACCGCAAGGGGATTGAAGCGATTCTGTAACACTCACACTTACAAACTGTTTATGCCGCCCACCCGCTCCCTCGCAGATCCGATGAAGCGGTTATAAACTGCCGCCCTTCCAAAGTCGGCAGTTGTTATTAAAGCGCAACCAGAAGAATCTTAACTTTTTACTGAAAGTCGGGTTTCGCCCGAAGTTTCCCTTTGTAAACTGCGCTTAATATGGTATTGGATACTTTGCATCTCTGCGCTTCACAGGTTAAATGTTCCGTTTGGGAAGTTGACCGGCGCACACGCGTGTGGGCGGCCTATAACATAGTTAGGTGTAATAAGAATCCTCATGTAAACGGATAAAAGGAGCTCGTATGAATATCCCCCATCTTTTGCTTCCCATACTTACCGTATCAATAATATCTGGTTGTGCAAGCTCTGGCACTTCGTTTCCAAAAATATCGCATGAAGAAGCGGCATCATACGAAAAATCACTGACAGACAATTATGTCGCACCATCGCCATTGGACTTTCCGAAGCCGCTGTATAATCAGCCTGTTAATAAAAAAGTTGCATGTAAATTGCCCACATCATCAGACCAAATGCAACGAAGAAATTTTAGGCAGTTTTGGGATGGTGAATGTAAAGACGGATATGCTTTTGGGTTGGGCAGAGATATATCGATTTCTGATACACACCACTATGATGAAATAACCATCCACAATGGTACTGGTGAGTATAAAAATCAGCCTGTAATCTTTTACGACTTTGTTAATCATGTAGTAAAATATCAGTATAGAGGGAATGGCCCGTTAGAAAGTGCCACCTTTGCTGAGCAATATGCAATAAACAATAATACTTTAAATGTTAGACATACAGCTGAATTAGTGGATGAAAAAGGCAACCAGTGGGGTGTTATTTTTTCCCCTCTAATACCTGTGAAGACTTACCTAAATTCCTCAAAAGGCGTTGCTTTTGAGTTTGTGGATCGAACCAGTATTCCTGCAAAATCTGATGATATTGTTTATGAGGTAAATATCAAAAATTACAATGAGGTTCCTGGCGGAATAGGGATAATAAAATCTGGCGATGGACGCTTCAGACATTTTAAAATGGAAAATACGGGGCAAAAATCACTAGTCGAAATACCAAAATCTTATTTAGATCATATCGAAGCAAAACGCCAGGAAGTCTATCAAGCCATTCCTAGAATAAATCAGTTTATTGAAAACGTAAAAACGACTGAGCGAGAATATTTACATTTTGCATGTAATGGCAATTATAAAATCGAAGGTTTAGATAGCAGTACAGCCAATAAAGTTTGTAGCTGGAGAAATGATTTGCAACCAATGTATCAGGCAGCCATAGAAAATTCCAAGAAACAGTTAGAGGAGCGCCTTAAAATTGTTGAAAAAGCTGAAAATGAAAGGATGTTGCAACAACGAATAGCACAACAACAGCGTGTCATTGAACAGCAGAGAAATCAACAGGACACGAATGAAATCATCAATGGTCTCAACAATTTGTCAAATAGTTTACAAAATTCAGCGACACGAACGCAGCAATTTATACAACCCATGCCCATCTATCAGCCAACTCCGTCAGGATCCTCAGGCAGAATTAACTGCATATCAACTGGTCCACTAACCTCTTGTAGGTAAATATGTAAAAGCAGGGATCAAGAAAATGTTTAAATTATGCGATGTCAATTTTATGAGCAACGATATGAAAATTGATGTCTGTTCAATTGAAACTAAGCTATTTGAACCTTCATTAGTCACACACAATAATGAATTTATAAATGCTATAGAATATTTCATCGAAGAGATTATCAAATTTGAATCATCGGGTGAAGTTCGTAACAATTCCCCATTTGAAGACAATGCTGCTGTAAAAGCCGTAAACTCATATGCAAATATGCTATCCGAAAAAATAAACAACCAAGATGCCTTGCAAGTATTAGATTCATTAAGGCATGCTTTTGCAGCTTATGCTTTCAATGGCCTTCACCAATTATATACGCGCCAAGAAAATGAATGTTGGTATCCCAAAATTATTTTGAATGAGGTACTAACGCCAAATGATATTGATTCCTTACCTGGGATTATACGGCTATATAGAGGGTGCAGTGTTAACGAGTATGAAAGCAGAGATTACGGTCAAGCTTGGACAACATCCATTGATCGAGCTAAGGATTTTGCATACAACCATTATCAGGGACAAGATTGGTTCAACATTGAAGATAGAATTGTTTTAGAAACAAAGTATTCTAGGAATAATGTTTTGTTTTCAGACCAATCTATTGAATTCGAAGTTGTAGTGGACGTAAGCAAATTAGGTAAAGTAAATAAATACACATAACAAAGGCTACGCGCGGATATTTTGCCCTGCTGCGCGCCTCAAAATCCCGGTGAGCTGGTCGTTATTCTCTGGCCATAGCAATTCTAGTTCATTGTGCTTTTCTCGGAGTGTTGCCCCCCCCCATATCATTCAACTGAGCGGCAATTTTCCGAAGGCTGGGACCGGCAGAGGCAAGGCCGTCAATAGTTGCCCTTAAAGGAACAGCAATTAAAAACAAACAGATAGCTTCATACAGTATATCTGCTGGTTTACATTTTTTTTTGCGCCAATCCGTAAAAGTCTCTGAAAACAATCAATCCACTAATTATTACGGTTACTGCAAAATGAAAATAGATGAAATAAGAATTTCGAACTACCGCAGCATTAAGAACGAACAATCCATCATGTTCAACGTATCAACAACACTTATCGGCCCCAATAATTCCGGCAAGACAAATGCTCTTAGAGCTATTGCACTTCTATTCGGTGGTTACGATAACCACTTTAATTACAACCAAAAAATTGACCTCCCTTTTGATCGGACATCAAAACAAACATCTATAATTGGAACATTTAATCTTGACCCAAGCGAAATCTGGTTTTGGGATAAATATGACCGACTTCATGAACTTCAGGGAACTAGTAGAGAGAACAACACCGTCACTCTTTACCTCTATTTCACTACATCCAACACTCCCGTATACAATTTCTTTTCAAACATCAAAAGACCTGACGACAAAAAAGCTGATTACAGTAAAATTCTACGTACGCTAGTAACCGAATTTTGTGAACGTTTCCAAGTAGTATATATCCCAAGCGAAAAAAGCATTATTGACCTTTATAGACAACTTCTTTCCCCACGTGTAAGTGCCAAAGCTGCCGTAATTTTAGGTACAGCCATTCAAAGTTTGAAAGATGAATTAAAATCAATAGGTAACTCTATCACATCAACACTTATCAACTCCGGTGTAACAGGATCTACAGTACAATTAGAAGTACCTGATGACAATTTAGAAAACATTGTCGGTGAGTTTAGCCTTTCTATTACTGATAGTGTCAAGACTTCGTATATCCATAAAGGAAGAGGTGTGCAGGCTGCAATATTCTACGCAAGCCTTCATTGGGTTGATGAACGTATTCGTGAGGATGGTAAAACCTCAATATGGCTTATTGAAGAACCTGAGAGTTACATGCATCCTGAGCTAGCGAAACATTGCAATCAGATGCTTGTTAATCTTGCGACCAAAAGTATTACCGTTGTAAGTACGCACTCTATGCAGTTCATTCCAAAAGAGCCAACTGGAATTCATAGCGTTACTTTACTTGATTCATCCACTCAAATTAATCGGTTCATCAAATATGATGAAGCCTGCAATACTCTTAAGAAGTCACTTGGGTTACGTTTTAGTGACTACTATAGCCTTGGAGATAATAACGTATTGGTAGAAGGTAAATGGGATTCTCTTGTGATTCGAGCAACCCTTAACCATATCAAGAAAATATCCTCTAAAGAACTCCCTCATCTGTCTAACGCAGTAATAATCGAAAAAGATGGAACCACGGGGTTAGTTGGATTTTTAAAAGCAGTTTACGAACATGTTAGAAAAGAAGTTGCAGCAGTTACCGTTTTTGATGGTGATGACGCTGGGATCAAGGCTAGAAAAGAATTACAAGGATTTTTCAATGGTAGAGGAGAGTTTTTGGCGAACAAAGATTTTGTTTCAGTGCGTAGTGGTTTCCCGCTTGAAGGCATTTTTCCTGATGATTGGATTAGTCAGTGCTATACCGAACATTCAGGCTGGTTTAAATCATGGAGTGTAGATGCTGCTGGAATTATTGAACCGTTTTCAATTGAAGACAACAAAAAAGAAAATTATGCAAAATATATGAGTGATAAGGTTCTTAATGAGGTAAACCCCATCAGACTTGATATGTTGGTAAATCTGATGGATGTTATTGACAAAGCTTTAGCCAAACAACATGAAACATTAAAACGAGAAGCAGCATCTAAATAAAACATCGCTGTACCAGTTTATAAGTGGGGGGCTGTTAACTCTTGTGCAACATTCCAGCATTTCATTTACGCCACTTTACCTAAAACCAGGAACCAACATCCCTCTAGAGGTGCTGCAATTTACCCCCCCCCCCGCATTAATTGAACCTGCATCCCTCATGAGTGGCAGCAATTACACCGCCCGCGTTGATCACATCCCCCGCATTTGATATGAACCTGCGCGGAGTGATACCCGATCCACCACGGCATACTCATCACTCCTCCGCGCCCAAACGTGTAAGTTACTACCCCCATACTGCTTACGGATTGCAACGCCTATCTATCTGATTTAGCTACGATAAACTGATCATTATAAAATACCCTATATTTGTTGACAGTGAATGCGGAAACGGAAGAACCTGGATCACTCAGAAACGTTTCTATTCGATAACGGTAAAGGTGCATATAGTGAACGCCCTCCAGTTGATCTGGGTTGATCCTGATAACGCGCGTGGTCATATTTGTAGTATCGCGCATAACTGCATACGCAAGTGGATGCTACAAAAGCTGCAATGGGTGACACTAGGATCGATCCTAGCGTTACGCATTGCAGCTTTTGGTTTTCCGACCACTAAGCTGATTCCTCTTTCGTATTCATAGTCAACAAATAATAGGGTGAAATATTACACGTGTAAAATATCACGTATTCAGCATGTTACGGAAATTATACTGTAAGCAGTACCACCCCCGCCGCTTACTCATCACCGCCAAAATCATCAGCGTCAACGATAGCAAAGCCGTCTGTCTCGTCTGTATCGTCTTTCAGGTCGTCGGTGTCAATTTTCGATATGTCCAGGTTGTTAAAAGAACCGATACCGTTTCTGAATTCATCGAACCGCGTAAGCATGTGCTTGTAGTCCGGTTCTTCCATATACGTTGGTATCCCTTTAGTAATGAACCATTGTTCACGCAGTTGGGGGATCACGGACTTTATATCGATATCAATGAGCTGCTGTTTCTCCACACCGTTGATCAACTTGGTCTTGGTTTTCGTTTGTATTGTCGAAAAATATTTTGATTGAGGTTGAACTGGTTTCTGTGCCGTTGCATTCGGTTGAGCTGCTGTAATTTTATGTTCCATATCTTTTATTGCATCGTCAACACCCTGAAAATAGGCGTTTGCATCGTCCAGCCCTTCGCTGCCGTATTCCGCAGGATCAATGAATAGGAAATCAGGATGTGACAGAGCTGACGGAATATCTCTTTTGGGGTCACGTCTGCGTAAGGCACGTAGGATATGGAAATCTGCGGCAGTGTCTAGCGGTTCCGTCTTAAATGATGTGAACGGGTACTTTACATCATCCCATTCAAAGTATTCTGTCTTGGGGGAGATAGGGATATGTTTCATATCGAACGTCATATCCGCTTTTACATCGGGTAAGATTTTTTCTTGAGGGACAGTATCCGGGTTAGAGATTAATTCTGGTGGGGATACTGTAAAATCTAAGATTTTATCCGCTCTGATTTTATTGAGTTTCATAAAATACTTTTTATCGGCATAGCCTTTTTGCAAAGCTTTCAGGAAATCTTTAATCGGGTCAGGGGAATTATACTTATCGACTTGAACACCCATCGCCGCCATTTTCTGAAGCATATCCTTACGAGTCGGTGGCCCGATTTCAGCCCATTTCTTGTTCATGTCTTTGAGGGTTGGTGGACCTACAAAATCGAAGTCCTCTTTTAAAGGTTTTCTGCCGATAAGAAGATAGCCACGAGTTTTCAGGAAAAGTGACGTACTGCCGGAGGCGTCACAGCCGATAAAATCTTTATCGAAGCCACCATTTCTAAGTTTACTCTGCACTTGGTCGCACAAGTCACCATCGTTAATAACCAATTTGTCGCGTGATACTGGTGTAATGAAACCATCGGTAGTGATTCCATAACATTCATTGTTTTGCAATAACTCGCCCACGGTAGCCCGACAGAAGCCGGTTATGTAACTTGCCAGGGGGTAGCAGGTCATTGATGATACCTTTACAAATCGGTCAAAATTATGAGCTTTTATTGCTGTCGCAGATGCTTTGACCCCTTGTGCGGTCTTGCCGTAGAAGAAGTTTAAAATATTCTTATAAAAGAGCTTGTCAGATTCGTTGCTATCTTTACGAAGTTTCAAGAGTCGCAGGATTTCATCGGAAAACCAGTGAGTATCGAGCTTTTCAAATTCTATAACCCGATGAACAATAATTTTTTCAATAATATTGTTATGCTTGGCAACCCAGTATTCCGGCATGGTCAAATTCGATTTACCGCTTTTTGGGTAAATGATGCCGTCGGTATTAAAGTTTATTCGGACGCCGGGGAGTGATTCCGCCTCGTCAATTCGCACTGGGAATATTGGTTTTCCTTTGCGTTTGAATTGGAATGAGCATTCAATGCCGACTACTTGAAACGGGCCATCGTTATAGAGTTCGCGTAAACGTTTATTAGCAGAAGAGCCGGTTGTGACTCGTACCTTACTGAAATTGTAGTCGTTGAGCATGACAACTGAGGTTAAATAAGCAGAATGCAGATCAAGGTAATGTGCCTCTCCGCGTGGTCCGACACTTAACACGTCATTGCGGCCACCGTGGTAGAAATGTACAAATGCTTTGTGCGCAAGCGTCATTCCATTGTCATCATAACCGAGATATTCTTTCCAATCGTCGTCGTAGCGTTTTTTATACAGTCCGCGAAAGTAATCGCTGCTATAGCCGGGCATGCGCATGTGATCTTCAGCACTATCCCAATCGTCAGATTCCAGCATGCAGGTTTTGTATTTGTGGAAGAAATATAGATGTGCTTCGGCAGTAATAATGGAATCGATAATGGCGTATTCACAGAACGTTTTCGGATTGGTTTCCAGAAATTTAGCCATTTCTTTAATTACGCCGTCCGGCAGTTTTTTCTTTTCAATACCGATAGTCTTGCCAAGATTATCTAGGCTACCGGCTTGAAGTTTTTTGGAGTCGCCGAATTCAAGCTTGATTGAATGCTCTTTCGGTTTTGCAGTACACAATCTTCCGGTAGGGGTATGCGTTGGCGGTGCTATTTTGCAGGTTCGCAGTTCTGTAAGATCGCACCATTCATCGTTGCGTTCATTGATCAATTGAGCAAATGGCTTTATTGCTTCACCGGGTTTTGGTTTTGGCGGAGATACAGTCATCCAACCACTCTCATACACCGAAAAATGTGCATAGACCTTGACCGTTTTTAGTATCTCAGGATTTTTGATTTTGGGAACGGTTCCACGCAAGAAATCAACAAATTCAGCTTGTGATATGCGTAGACGCGTCAGGAAGATGAAGCCGAAGCGAACCCCCTGAAAATTAAAATACCATTGATGTGAAACGCAATTGGGTGGTGTGTTGCCAACAATTTTTTCCGTTACCGTGTTATAACCAGCGTCTGCGTATGATTGGGTTTCTATGTCATAGCCGACGAGCCAGGTAGTGTCATCGTCAATCGGTGTCTTTGTCTTGAATTCGGTGTTATTGATCCAGAGCGCGGATAGCTCGAATGGTACGGTAACGGTTTCATTTTTTGGTGAACCTGATGGGGGTTTGAGAACTTCGGCTGGCTCGATAGCAAACTTGTCCCCATTTATTTCCGTTTGTTTGAAGGTATAAACTCGGATCGATGCAGTTTTTCTGGTTTTAGCGGCTAGTTGCTTTTCATCCTCATAGATGGCATTGGCGAGTGTGCCCAGTTTCCTGAACATATTCCCTTTTCGACCAGATTTCTTTTTGGAGTCATCATCAGAGCTGTTAGAGCTGTCAGCGGAACTACTTGAGTCATCGCCCAGATAACGCGCTTGAACTGCTAATGCAGCGGTAAGTTTCGGGAATTTTGCAGAGTCAATTGGCATATTCGGAATCTATCCGTCAGGTTATGTGCTGTCAATGTTTATCGTAACTGCACATCCCGCGTCCGCAAGCGGGTACGTTAATCGGAATCTGATTCTGTAACGTAATCAGAAGGAATCTGTACCGATATCAGAAAAAGACTTAGGCTGGCACCGCCCTAAAAGGCGGGTGACAGAAAGAGACGAAACGGACTAACAGGCGCGCTGGTGTTGCGCGCAAGCTTATTGGGCTTGCCGCGCAGCCCGTGCCTTGACGTTGAAAATGCGGAGCGAAAATATTTTCCCGTATTTGTAAATGTCCGGCAGTTCCGCTGCTGGAGGCATTTTTGAATCAGTTTTTTTTTGCGGCTTGGCTCTGGCGTCTAATTCGCAACTTGCATATCAAAATCTCGGCACAACTCCCTTGAGTACATTATTGAAAACGGGGCGCGCGCGGTCCCGGCTATGAACCGGATTCTTTAAGGGACCGGACGGGCGCGTTAGCAAGGTATACTTGCAATTCATCCCATTCTATAGGTTCCCAGATTGTCCCAGAATTGTCGGATGGTTCTGTTTATGTAATCATATTCGTATGTCGATTCAATGGCCTCCAGTGGAACCCTGTGAATCCGAGTAATTTACCATGACTCATCAAATGAACATTCCGTGATGAGTACAGCGGCTTTTGTCGTCGCCAGTCAAAGTGGAACAGGGCGACGACTCGCCTCAAGATTATCTGTTGAAGTGACGGCCAATATTCGGGTGGGTGGGCGCGTCTGCATATTTCACTTTTATCAGATGCCCACGAGATTTTGAAATGGGAGACGTTTCCGGCTCACATTTCGGATGAGAAGACAGTAATTACCTCGCTGGCTTCGTTCCGTTATCGAGAGAGAGAGCAGCTTCACGCCATTCCTAAACATTCTGACCGAAATATTAAGGCCATCCTGCCAAAGTGCATGAGTGGCCTTTTCAGTTAACCGGTAACAGTCGTGCCAGCCACCACAACAGCCCTCGAAGTACTTCTATTCTCTCCGGTCGCCTAAATATCACTTCCGTAAGAAATATTCAGCGGGAGGTACTTTTTGAGCGAACGAAAATACTTGAGAGCTGACGAGATAGAACGTCTCCGTCAAGCATGGAAAAACTGGTACAGAGCGGATAGAAACCGACGAGCAAAATACTATTGGACTTTTTTGGTGATTCTCCATACCGGAGCAAGAATCCGAGAAGCACTATCTGTCATTGACGCAGACTTTTCAGAGCGGGACTGCCAGATTAAATTGAAACGGCTGAAACTGAAAAAATCACGGAAAAGCAGTAAAGACCTTTTCAAGATCATTCCTATCCATGAAACTGCAATGGATGAAATTCTTACCACCAGACTCCTTGCGGCGCAAAGCGGCATGCTCACTCCGTCATATCTTGGATTCTATTTCTCTTTCAAGCATTGCGCGAACATAGCTGGACTCGATAGCAAGGAACTGGCAAAACCGCATACCATGCGCCACAGCTACGCAAAATGGCTTATCGACCAGGGCATGGACGCTTCACGGGTCAAGAAGCTGCTGGGGCATGCGTCGCTAAATTCCACTCTGGTTTATCTGGATGAAACCCCTGAAGATATCGGTGAGGCTATGAGGCAGAAAGGTCTTTTACGTCCATGACTCCGTGCCTCCGGCGCACGTCAGGTATTATCTGCCAGCAAGTGTTCCAGAAAGTTTCTACCTGGAACACGGATGGTAGATTATGCCGTGCGCATCCGTGCCGACTGGAACAGCTGGCACAGGTTCCAGCCTCTTCGCCCGTCCTCCATTCAAGTTTCCAACGATCCCTTTTTTCAGCCGCAAAACGGATTCTTCGGCATTCGAGATTAAGATTGTTATCACTTCCAGAGGGATAACAAGTAATGGCGCCAGAATTCGCAGCTTTTCCTTACCTCAGCCTATACATCATCTTTATCGATTCCAATAACGCCCAGGCGATATTCATGAAGATTCAGGGATGCAAAACTGAAAGCGGTAATTCATCTCAGTTCATCGGCTATCTGATGAGGATAGGCGAAACAGGCCTTATTTGCGTATCTGAAATCATGAAAGACGTAGCATTTCAGCAGGATCTTGGAAAATTGCAGAAACAGCAGAAAGCCGATTTTATTTCTGAATTTGGCGACAAATTGGAGTGGTGGCAGAATAGGCAGTTGACGGGAAATGATTCTCCAAAAGTACATGCTAACAGAGCTAGGGTTTTAGCTCGTGCTGCTATGATTGATGACACAGGGCCAAAACGTAAAATACACCGAACCCCAGATCATACGCGAGTTCAGGAGGTGGTGCATTCAATTTCTCTGACTCAAAAGTTTCATCAAACAGCTGGTGGTAGTAGTGGCAAGGAGTTTATCGAACCACTGCCTAAGTCGTTGCTCACTGATCCTGACGGGGCAGAGAAAATCAAGGCGGCGGTTCTTGCTGTCAGAGATTGTTTTCCAGCGACTTTACCCGTTGTCCTTACAGTGCATTTCGACAGGAGCGGCCAGAATCCGCATATTCAGGGGTGGATATCAGAAAAAGCATGGAATATTGAGGCCGGATGCTGGGACAAGCCGCATGAACTGTTGGACACGGCGGCAGGACTTAAAAAACTGTGGGTGGAAGTTGCGGAAGCTGTCAAGGGTGCTACTGGTGCATCATTCAACCGTGACAAAGTTGATGACCCATTACGCCCGAAACGGACGGTCTTTCACCCTCGCACTGCATATTGGGTGCAGCAGTATAAGCATGACGTTCTGATTAAAGGTGATTTTCTACCTTTGGAGCAAAATCCGAAAGCGAGGGAAGCTGCACGGCAATTGATCGAGCAGGTGAAATATGACGAGAATAAACTTTTGGTGGAAACAAAGGCGGTACGGTTCAGTGATACTCTTTCCAGCGCAGAGGAAATAAGGGCACTGTTCAAGACGCAGGCAGGGGTTATGACAAAGCGGAAATCTGCACCGTCCATTACATCATCAGCCAAGGACGTAGCGGAGGCTATGGAAAAGATTGCACCAGTTAAGAGTAAAACCTCATCTATTAACGAAATCGCTGCTGCTATGAAGCATTGTGCCTATGTTAGTCAGAAAACCAAAACATCGATGGTATAGGAGATAATATGCTGACGCCGTTTTTGTTCGATCCAACTTCAACAAAATCAGTTGAAGAGCAAGTTGACTATAATGACAGGCTCAACGCAGAAAAACCGCATCGTACACGGAACATGAGTGCATTTCTCGACGATGAAGAGATTGATCTTTTCCAAGCTGGTTTTGATTCATTACCGGTGGAGGAAAAACCGATTGCGATATGGCGCAGTTGCTTTGAGGTCATCACACGGGCTTTAGTGTTTGATGAGGATTTTTCGCCGGAAGCAGCCGCTGAATTCATTACCAGCGGATGTGGCAGCGAGCGAGACATGCTACCGCGCATTCGTGAAAAGATTTCTGTCAGCAGCCAGGCTCCGATACAAATTATGCTGGAAACAGCGTCCGACCTGTATTACACGCTCACGAAAAAGATATTTGTAATCAGTATGGAACTGCATCAATTGGACTACCGCTCGATTTTTCCGCAAAGAGTTTGTGCGCATAATTCTGCACTTGTCCTGAAAAGGTTGAAAGACCCGCAGTACACGCCTAGTG
>Ga0194059_1000916_pt1 | contig 13062 bp, 13 predicted proteins | sample SepL6211m_MetaG_FD_163426 | JGI IMG/M metagenome (GOLD analysis project Ga0194059, IMG submission 163426) | Anoxic zone freshwater microbial communities from boreal shield lake in IISD Experimental Lakes Area, Ontario, Canada - Sep2016-L626-11m | ecosystem: Environmental > Aquatic > Freshwater >... | reverse complement strand
ATTATGTTGAGGACAATGCCCGGCGCTTAGTCGATCGAGAATTCAACCTCTCCTATACCAGCCAATTACCTCCTGGTAATCGGATTACAGACGGTCAATGGATTCAAGGCAGTGCGCCACAAATCTCGCTGGAGACAGGCATTGCTAAAACACTCAAACTCAAGCTAGGCGATCAACTCAGCTTTGAGGTTGCTGGTGAAAAGGTGACTGCGCCCATTACCTCATTGCGTAAGCTTGATTGGGGATCGATGCGCGTGAACTTTTTTGTCATCATGCCACCGGATTTGCTCAAGGGCTTGCCGCAATCTTGGATCACCTCTTATTACCAGCCACCCGATATTCAGAATCTTGATTTTGAGTTAACCCAGGCTTATCCAAATTTGACGGTCGTGGATGTCGCCGTCTCATTGGCGCAGATTCAGGAAGTCCTTGATCGCCTATCAATGGCCTTAGGGGTGTTATTCGCTTTTACGATTGCAGCGGCGATCTTGGTATTGATGGCAGCGATCGCAGCAACCCAAGACGAGCGCTTTAGAAATGCCGCCCTGTTAAAGGCAGTGGGCGCCTCTCAAAAAGTATTGGGAGGTATTGCGGCAGTAGAGTTAAGCATCATTGGTTTAGTAGCAGGCAGTTTGGCAGGTCTTGCTGCTGGTATAGCGGCTTGGGCATTAGGACGCTTTGTTCTTGAGATTGAGTTCAATGCCTTTGCGCAAGCGCTTGGTATGGGTATTGCCTTTGGAGTGCTGGCTTGCGGCTTGGCTGGATTTCGGTTTTGTCGAAAAATCCAGAGAGCTAGCGCGATTGAATGCTTAAGAGAAAGCATTTAAATACAAGACTTTAGTAAGAGTGCTTAAGAGAGTGTTACAGCACTCTTTGGTAATTCTACTAAGCGAGAACCAGCAAAGCGGTCTGGCAAACTTTGCCGCCTCAGCGGGTTGACACGATCGAGATAGGTGCTCAGCGGCCAGCTAAACAGCGCGACGGTAAAGAGCATTTCAATAATTTGCCATTTCTGTAGCGGCAATAAAGCCTGCAACAAGATGCAAGGCAAAATCCAGAGTGAGCCGTATACATAGCGCCAGAAGGCTTGGCGTCTGCTTAAAGTGTAGCCATTCTGATTGATCATGCGGATGCGCCAAGTTTGCATAGCAAGTGTTTGGCCTGATTTGCTCCAGTACCAAGCAAAGTAAAAACCCAGCACCGCGTAGAGATATAAAAAGGTCAACCAACTTGGTAAGGAAACGCCGAACAAAATACCTAACGCTAAATTAGGCACTAGGAAAGTTAACGCAACTACGCCCAGTAAAACAAGTTGCTCATAGAGAGTGCAAAAAACCCTGCGCCAAAACTGGGGGGAGGGTAAAGCATTTAACTCGGCAGGCGTCATAAGCCTTATTGATTGCTTTGAGTGCTAGCGCTCTCGGTGCTCTCTACAGGACTTTCTGGAGCGCTGAGCGTCAAAACAGGTTTTTCTTTAATGGGGTGTTGTTGCAAAGTGGGTGCATTGGCCGCGGTTGGCCTCTTCTTATTTTCTTCTGCCTTGGCTAACTTTTTCTTTTCTTCATCACTTAACTTTTGATACGCACTCCACGCCTCTGCTTTTTTCTCAGCAGGAAACTTCAGGCTAGAGAGATAGTTCTCACGAGCTATACGACGATCTTTTTGTGACAAGCTAGACCAACCGACCATTCTGGACTGTAGACGGGCTTGGTCTTGCTCCTTCATCCTTGGATAGAGGTTGGCAACTTGCATCCACTTCTTGCGACTTTCAGGAAGCATATAGTCCCAGTCACTTTCGAGCGGCGCTAGAATTTTTTGTTGTGCGGGCTTGAGACCTTCCCATGTGCCATCGGGCTTTTTCTCAGGGATACCAGTTGATTTGCTATGAGCACCATTTGCAGTAGAGCCGCCAGTTGATGAACCTTGTGCATTCGCTACAGAAATACTTCCGCTCAGAACGGCAATAGCTAGCGCAGCGTAGGCGCCGGCAGCAGCTGTCTTGAGGGTCATTGCCATTCTTGGTGAAGGCGAATTATTTACTTTGGATAGAACTTGAGCTATCAGGGCTAGAGTCAGCTATGCCGCCATTCTTCAGAAAGCCCATAAAGCCGCTGTCGGCATAGGCATCTGGTGGAACATCATCAGACAAGAGCGCTGCATCAACCTCAGCAATATCGTTAATGCGTGAATCTTCTTGCCACTGAGCAATACCGATCAGACCAAAAACCAAGACAACGAGTGGTGCAACCCAGCCAACGGTATCCCAGGTGGAGCGTGAGCCAAGCGACCAAGTTCCAGCAGAGCTCGCCAAAACTGGCTTCTGCATCCAAACTTTTTTGGCTTTTCTGACAGAAAGTGCTTTCATGCGAGCAGCGTAAAGGCGATCTTTAATACTGGCAGGTAGGGCTTGAGAGCCTTGACTGAGCAGGGCGGCACTAGCCCGGCCAAATTGGTCAGCTTGGGTCGGGGTTAAGAGGTCTTCGGCGCGGTTCACAGGGTAATTCCTTTTAATTTCAATGCTTTAGCTAGGGCTTGAGTAGCTCTAGAACAATGCGTTTTGACACTACCTTCGCTACAACCCATTGCTTTGGCAGTCTCAGTAATGCTTAGCTCATCCCAATAACGCATCAGGAAGGCTTCTCGTTGACGAGCAGGTAATTTTGATATTTCCGACTCTAATGCTTGCAGTAGTTGGCTGCGTTCTAGTTTATATGCCCCATCCTGGTGAATTTCACTGTCATCAGGGGCTGAAAGTGACTCTAAGGGGTCAAAATCATCGTTTTCATCCGATTTCTTCCCCATATTGGAAAAGAGGGTGACCCAGGTATTTCTGACTTTTTGCCGCCTAAACCAGTCATGGACACGATTTTGCAAGATTCTGGTGAAAATAAGCGGTAATTCGGCTGCTGGTCGATCCCCATATTTCTCTGCCAGCTTGATCATGGCATCTTGCACGATGTCCAACGCTGCATCGTCATCTCGCACGGCGTAGACCGCTTGCTTAAAAGCTCGCTGTTCTACGCTACTGAGAAAGTCGGATAGTTCTTGGGCTGACGCCATGCAAAGTATTAGACCTTAATCTGTAAGTGTTGAGCTATTTTAGGGGATTGCTATAGAATATAAGGCTTACTACCTAGGATCTCATTCAAGAAGTGGTTTTTTCCGGTAGCAGCGCCGTTCGAACTCGGGCCATAAGCAAGGGATAGAACAGACTAAACAATTTTTTGCCGAAAATTGCAAAGGAAGAAAGAAAATGAATACTAGCAGCGCCGAATTTTTAGCCACTAAAGCTAACAAAGACACAACAAACCCAAGCCCCGTAGCAGCAGCCCCAGAAATCATCGGTGCAGAGATGCTCGTGCGTGCATTGCATGCCGAGGGTGTGGAATTCGTTTGGGGATACCCCGGCGGATCTGTGCTCTTTATCTATGATGAAATTTTTAAGCAGGACAAGTTTGAACACATTCTGGTTCGCCATGAGCAAGCAGCAGTGCATGCGGCCGATGGTTACGCACGTGCAACCGGTAAGGTTGGCGTTGCCTTAGTAACCTCTGGTCCTGGCGTCACCAATGCGGTGACAGGTATTGCTACCGCCTACACTGATTCGATCCCCATGGTGATCATCAGCGGCAACGTGCCAACCTATGCGATTGGTGAGGATGCCTTCCAAGAAGCGGATACCGTTGGTATTACTCGTCCAGTTGTAAAACACAACTTCCTCGTGAAGGATGTGAGAGATTTGCCTTTGGTATTGAAGAAGGCCTTTCACATTGCGCAAACAGGGCGTCCCGGTCCTGTATTGATTGATATTCCGAAAGACGTTTCGGCGGCAAAGGCTCCATTCGTTTACCCAGAAACCTTGGAGATGCGTTCCTATAACCCAGTAGTCAAGGGCCATAGTGGGCAGATTCGCAAAGCTGTTTCTTTATTGCAAGAAGCAGAGCGTCCATACATCTATACCGGTGGTGGCGTGATCTTGGCCGATGCAGCCCCAGAACTCAAAGAGTTTGCTGACTTACTCGGTTACCCAGTAACCAACACCTTGATGGGTTTAGGTGGTTTTCCTGGAACTAGCCCTCAGTTCTTAGGCATGTTGGGAATGCATGGTACCTACGAAGCCAATATGGCGATGCAACACAGTGATGTGTTGATTGCAATTGGCGCGCGTTTTGACGACCGCGTGATCGGTAATACCGCTCACTTTGCAAGTCATCCACGCAAGATCATTCATATCGACATCGATCCTTCCGTCATTTCTAAGCGCGTGAAGGTTGATGTGCCGATCGTTGGCAATCTCAAAGAAGTGTTGCAAGAAATGACTGCGCAACTGAAAGCTGCTGGTCCACGCAAGAACGAGGCAAAAGTTGCCGCTTGGTGGGAGCAGATTAATGAGTGGCGCAAAAAAAATTGCCTCAAGTACGACGAAGCATCGCAAATTGTGAAGCCTCAGTACGTGGTTCAAAAGTTGTTTGAGCTCACTGGTGGCGACGCCATTATTACTTCAGATGTAGGTCAACATCAGATGTGGGCTGCGCAGTTCTATAAATTTGATAAGCCACGTCGTTGGATTAACTCTGGTGGTCTTGGCACCATGGGTGTTGGCTTGCCATACGCCATGGGAATCAAGAAGGCCTTTCCTGAGCAAGATGTTTTTGCCATTACTGGCGAAGGCTCTATTCAGATGTGCATTCAAGAGCTATCGACTTGTAAGCAATACAACACACCTGTCAAGATTGTGTCTCTGAACAACCGCTACTTAGGTATGGTTCGTCAGTGGCAAGAGCTCACCTATAACAAGCGTTATTCCAGTTCTTACATGGATTCTTTGCCAGACTTTGTGAAGTTGGCTGAAGCCTATGGTCACGTTGGTATGCGCATTGAGAAGAAGTCTGATGTTGAGGGCGCACTCAAAGAAGCGATTCGTTTGAAAGATCGTACGGTGTTCATGGATTTCCAAACAGACCCAGAAGAAAACGTTTGGCCTATGGTTCAGGCGGGTAAGGGCATTACTGAAATGCTGTTGGGTAGCGAGGATCTCTGATGAGACATATTATTTCTGTACTGATCGAGAATGAGCCGGGTGCCTTGTCCCGCGTTGTGGGTCTTTTCTCCGCACGTGGCTACAACATTGAAGCCTTAAGCGTTGCGCCAACGGAAGATCCATCACTCTCACGCATGACCATTGTCACGATGGGTTCTGATGATGTCATCGAGCAAATCACTAAGCACTTAAACCGCTTGGTTGAAGTTGTGAAGGTATTTGATTTGAGTGAAGGTCCCCATATTGAGCGTGAGCTCATGATGATTAAAGTCCGCGCAGTGGGTAAAGAGCGTGAAGAACTCAAGCGCACAGCGGATATTTTCCGCGGGCGCATTATTGATGTGACTGATAAAAGTTACACCATTGAATTAACTGGCGATGGCGCCAAATTGGATGCCTTTATTGATTCAATCGATCGTGACTCCATTTTGGAAACTGTGCGTTCAGGCGGTTCTGGAATTGGGCGCGGCGAACGGATCTTGAAGGTTTAATTTTTTAACTGATTACTGCATTAACTACATTTTCAAAAACAAGGAAAGAGCATGAAAGTTTTTTACGATAAAGACGCTGATTTGTCCCTGATTAAAGGCAAAAAAGTCACCATCATTGGCTATGGTTCACAAGGACATGCCCATGCCCTGAACTTAAACGACTCTGGCGTTAAAGTGACTGTCGGTTTGCGTAAAGATGGTGCTTCTTGGAGCAAGGCGACTAATGCTGGTTTGAGCGTTAAGGAAGTTGCTGAAGCTGTTAAAGACGCTGACGTTGTGATGATGCTCTTGCCTGATGAGCAAATCGCTGACGTATACAACAAAGAAGTTCACGCCAATATCAAGCAGGGCGCCGCTCTTGCTTTCGCACATGGCTTTAATGTTCACTACGGTCAAGTTCAGCCACGCGCCGACTTAGATGTGATCATGATTGCTCCTAAGGCTCCGGGCCACACTGTTCGCGGTACTTACTCACAAGGTGGTGGTGTTCCTCATTTGATCGCTGTTTACCAAGATAAATCTGGTTCCGCTCGCGATGTTGCTTTGTCATACGCTACTGCTAACGGCGGCGGTCGTGCCGGCATTATCGAAACAAATTTCCGTGAAGAAACTGAAACGGATTTGTTCGGTGAGCAGGCTGTTCTTTGCGGTGGCGCAGTGGAATTGATTAAGGCTGGTTTTGAGACTTTGGTTGAGGCTGGTTACGCTCCTGAAATGGCTTACTTCGAGTGTTTGCATGAGCTCAAGTTGATTGTTGACTTGATCTACGAAGGTGGTATCGCTAACATGAACTACTCCATCTCCAATAATGCTGAGTACGGTGAGTACGTTACTGGTCCACGCGTTGTTACTGAAGATACTAAGAATGCAATGCGTCAGTGCTTGAAAGATATTCAAACTGGTGAGTACGCTAAGAGCTTCATCTTGGAAAACAAAGCAGGTGCGCCTACTTTGATTTCACGTCGTCGTTTGAATGCAGAGCATGACATCGAAATAGTTGGTGCGAAATTGCGTGCCATGATGCCTTGGATTGCTAAGAACAAATTAGTCGATCAAACCAAGAACTAAGTAATCATTCAATAAGTAGCAGAAGTTTAAAAAAGGCTCAGAATAAAGATGATGTATCCACACCCCATTATTGCGAAAGAAGGCTGGCCGTATTTAGCATTTGTGGGAGTTGTGACTTTGCTTGTCCACAATCTTGGTGGTATTGCATGGTCATGGCCATTGTGGATTATTTTCTTCTTTGTTCTGCAGTTTTTTCGCGACCCGCAGCGCATTGCTGCTTTAGGTCGGGATTTGGTTTTATCGCCAGCAGATGGTCGTATTGTCGTTGTCGAAAAAACCAATGATCCATACGCAGGTCGTGAGGCTCTCAAGATTAGCGTGTTCATGAACGTATTTAATGTTCACTCGAACCGTAGCTCAGTAAATGGTTTGGTAAAAGAAATTCAGTATTTTCCAGGCAAGTTTGTCAACGCTGATTTAGATAAGGCGTCCACTGAGAACGAGCGTAATGCCGTAGTGATCGATGCTAACGGCCAAATTGTGACTCTGGTCCAGGTTGCTGGCTTAATTGCCCGCCGTATTCTGTGCTATATCCATGTTGGCGATCGGCTTAGAGCGGGTGAGCGCTATGGCTTCATTCGCTTTGGCTCTCGGGTAGATGTATATTTACCGTTAACAGCTGAACCTTTGGTGAGTGTTGGCGATAAAGTATTTGCTACAAATACTGCATTAGCTCGCTTGCCAGGGCTTGATTAACCATTACTGGGATCTTCTTTGAGTACATTTCGCCGTCGTGGCCGCATCGATCGTAGTCGCTTAACGCGTACTGCACGTACCGAAGATCAGTGGGCAGAGGATCTGGGCGATGAAATTGATTTTGAAGTAGAAGAATTGCACGTAAAGCCTCGCCCTCGTAGCAAGGGTATTTACTTGCTGCCGAATGCTTTTACTACTGCAGCCTTATTTAGTGGTTTCTTCGCAATCGTCAATGCAATGAATGATCAGTTTCAAATTGCCGCAATTGCGATTTTTGCCTCCCTTGTTTTGGATGGTATGGATGGCCGCATTGCCCGCATGACCAATACCCAAAGCGCTTTTGGTGAGCAATATGATTCGCTTGCTGATATGGTTTCTTTTGGTGTTGCTCCTGCATTAGTGGCTTACGAGTGGGCATTAAAAGATTTGGGTAAATGGGGCTGGTTGGCTGCTTTTACATACTGCGCTGGTGCTGCTTTGCGTTTGGCTCGCTTCAATGTGAACACGGGCGTAGTCGATAAAAAGTTTTTCCAAGGCTTGCCAAGCCCTGCTGCTGGTGCATTAATGGCTGGCTTTATTTGGTTGGCTGATGACAATAAGATTCCTGTTCGAGACACTGCGATTCCGTGGATTACCTTCTTTATTGCAGTCTATGCAGGCTTGACCATGGTTTCCAATGCCCGTTTTTATAGTGGCAAGGCTTTAGACGTACGCTATCGCGTGCCATTTGGGGTGATGGTCTTGATGATTTTGACTTTCGTCTTGATTTCCTCAAATCCACCCTTGACCCTATTTGGTTTGTTTGTTGTCTACTCCATCTCGGGTTACGTCATTTGGGCCTGGGAGCGCTTCAGTGGGCGCCGTTTTAGCTAATTTGGAATATTTAGGTTATATTTAATCCATGTTAATGAATTTCTCGCCTTTAACCGGCCTCCTTCTGCTAGCACTAAGCCTAAGGCTTGGGGCGGGTAAGGCCTGAGTTGATGAGATCACAGTAATTCATTAACCACCACATACCAGCCCCAGCAAATTGCTGGGGTTTTTGTTTTTAAGATTGATGTAAAAATTGAGTAGCAGCATATATCAGCAGTAATGAACTGGAGAGTAGTGATGAGCGACAAAATAATCATTTTTGATACCACCTTACGTGATGGCGAGCAGTCACCTGGCGCGTCGATGACCAAGGATGAAAAAGTCCGGATTGCCCGTCAATTAGAGCGACTCAAAGTGGATGTGATTGAGGCCGGTTTTGCGGCGAGTTCAGAAGGTGATTTTGCTGCCATCTCAGCGGTTGCTGCTGCAATCAAAGATTCGATTGTGTGTTCATTGGCTCGTGCCAACGACAAAGATATTGCGCGTGCAGCCGATGCGCTCAAGCCTGCCAATGCAAAACGCATTCACGTATTTTTAGCAACCTCACCATTGCACATGGCTGTGAAATTGCGCATGTCTCCCGAAGAGGTGTTAGAGCAAGCGAAACGCTCCATTCGCTTTGCCAGAAACTTGGCAAGTGATATTGAGTTCTCGGCTGAAGATGGCTATCGCTCAGAAATGGACTTCTTGTGCAGGGTAGTGGAGGGCGTGATTAATGAAGGTGCTACCACCATCAATATCCCTGACACTGTTGGTTACGCGATTCCAGAGTTGTACGGAGACTTTATTAAGACCTTACGTACTCGGGTACCAAACTCAGATAAAGCAGTGTGGTCTGTGCATTGCCATAATGATTTAGGTATGGCGGTTGCTAATTCCTTGGCAGGTGTAAAGATTGGTGGAGCTCGTCAGATCGAGTGCACCATTAATGGTTTGGGTGAGCGTGCCGGTAATACCGCTTTGGAAGAGATTGTGATGTCTTTACGTACTCGCATGGATTACTTCGACATGGTTTGTGGCATTGATGCGACGCAAATTGTTCCTGCGTCTAAATTGGTTTCTCAGATTACTGGTTTTGTGGTGCAGCCAAATAAAGCAGTAGTCGGTGCAAATGCCTTTGCTCATGCCTCCGGCATCCATCAAGACGGTATTTTGAAAGCCCGTGAGACCTATGAAATCATGCGCGCAGAAGATGTAGGTTGGGCTACCAATAAGATTGTGTTGGGAAAATTGTCTGGTCGCAATGCCTTCAAACTGCGCTTGCAAGAGTTGGGTATCACCTTAGAGGCTGAAGCGGATTTGAATGATGCATTCGTACGCTTTAAGGCTCTGGCTGATCAGAAGTCTGAAATCTTTGACGAAGATATTATTGCCATCATGTCAGATTCAGCAGCGGCGGAAGAAGGCGAGCACTATCGCTTTATCTCCATGAGTCAGCACTCCGAAACAGGTGAGCGTCCAAAGTCACGGATTACTTTTTCGGTAGGTGGGAAAGAAGTCACTTCTGAAGCTGAAGGTAACGGCCCGGTGGATGCGAGCTTGAATGCTATTGAAGCAACTGTGAAGAGTGGCGTTGAGCAATTACTGTACTCAGTCAATGCGATTACTTCGGGAACTCAGTCACAAGGCGAGGTGACTGTGCGCTTAGCTAAAGGTGGACGGATTGTGAATGGCGTTGGTACGGATCCAGACATCATTGCTGCTTCTGCGAAAGCGTATTTATCTGCCTTGAATAAGTTGCATGACCCAAGTCAGGTCAAACTCAATGCGCAGATGACGCCTTAAGATTATTTATTGAGGTCTGTATCTTTGTAGTACTTAGTGCCTTTGCCGGTGATCTCAGCGGCAAGGCCTGAGTCTGTGAGTTGGTACATCAATACACCCGGCGCAACCATAACTGCATCCTGGTAAGCCTCACCGCTATTCTCATACTTTGCTGACACGGTGGTTTGGCCACCAAAAGTCCAGCCTGAGTTCACAAAATCGTTAAGCGCTGCTTGAGTTTGGAACACAAAGATATTCTGAAATGACTTAATACCCAAGCCAAGCCCAGCTTGAACTTCGGCCATATTCATATAAACAGGTTTTTTAAATTCTTTGCTAATCACTACGCCACTGCCAGTTCCGCCGCCGGCGATGAGAATTTTCATGCCGAAGTTGCTGAAAGTCGCATAGCCAACCGCTTTTTCAATCGCTTCTTTGGCTTTGGGTTGGACCTTATAAAGGCTTGCCAGGATTTCTTGATTCTTTTTGAGAATGTCTTCCCGTTGCTGGGCAACGGTCTTATCTGGTCCAAAGATTGAGGAAAATTGCGCAAAGGAGCTGATCGGGAGCAGGGTTAATACACCATAGGCTAATACGCGGATGACTTTGGCTCTCATTTCCATTCCTTTGCTTTATGACAATAATTTAATAATTGCAGACTTTATACTCAATATAATTTCTATTATCACTTTCTAAGCCCCATGAGTCTATCCCTTCGATTTCTTATTTTTGCCCCACTCTTTTTCTTGGCGGGGTGTAGCAGTCTGGATCGTAAGGCTGCAGTGCCTGCACAGGAAATGGGTCAGGCGCAGATTGCGGGCCTATCTGGCGTGAGGTATATGGTGGCTAGCCAGTCCAGCATTAACCAAATGGCGAAAGATATTCAAACTGCGCAACTCAGCAGAAATAACGCCCACCTCAATGCACCCGCTAACTATTTGTCTTTGTCAGGCGGTGGTGATGATGGCGCTTATGGCGCTGGGCTTTTAATCGGCTGGTCAGAGCGTGGCGATCGTCCTAACTTCAACTTGGTCACCGGAATTAGTACCGGTGCCTTAATCGCGCCTTTTGCTTTTATGGGTAAAGAATATGATCCAGTTCTACGTCATGTTTATACCCAGATTGGGCCGCAAGATATTTTCATTGAGCGCGGATTTATTTCCGGGATTTTGGGCGATGGTCTTTCTGACACCACGCCTCTCTATCAGTTGATCTCTAAATTTGTGGACGAAGAATTTCTCAAAAAAATTGCCTATGAATACCGCATGAATGGGCGTTGGCTTTTGATTGGCACTACCAATTTAGACGCTGGCGTTCCGGTGGTCTGGAATATGGGCAAGATTGCCAGTATTGGCACGCCGGAGTCTTTGGAGCTCTTTAGAAAAATCATGCTGGCCTCAGCATCCATTCCAGGCGCTTTTTCTCCAGTGATGTTTGATTTTGAAGTCGCTGGTAAAAACTTTCAAGAGATGCATGTAGATGGCGGGGCTATTACTCAAGTATTTTTATATCCCAGCGCCTTGTCTGAGCGCGCAAAAGAACTCAATTTGAGGCTCCAAAAAGTGCGTAATGCCTACATTATTCGTAACGCCCGCTTGGATCCTGAATGGCGTGAAACGCAACGCGGTACTTTGAGTATTGTGCAGCGGGCTATCTCTAGCTTGATCCAAACCCAGGGGGTAGGTGATCTGTACCGGATTTATCACATCACCGAATTAGACGGCGTGGGCTTTAATCTAGCTTTTATTGGACCTGATTTCAAATTTCCCCATAAGACTGAGTTCGATACCGACTATATGAAGGCATTATTTAATTACGGCTATGAGAAGGGTCTTGGCGGCAAGGAGTGGCAAAGGTATCCACCTGGATATAAACGGGGTTTTGATGATGTTGAGCCTAAAAAATAGGCATTTCTCCTTGGATTCTTAATAATATCTATATAAATCAATGATTTATATAGATATTGAGATGCGTGACCCACTTTAGGTGCCCCAAAGCAGGGATAGAGGATTTCGGGTGAATCTGCTACAATTCGATGGCTTTGATTTGTAAAGCTTTTTTGTTTTATTTTGTTAATAACGCACGACACGAATTGGGTGAAAGCTCAGGTGTTCGCAAGTAAGGAGTATTAAAAATGGCAGTTGCAGATATTAAAACGGCGGAAATCGTCAAAGATAACGCGCGCAGCGCAAACGATACGGGTAGCCCTGAAGTTCAAGTTTCATTGCTAACAGCCCGCATCAATGAATTAACTCCCCATTTCAAGGCTAACGCTAAAGACCATCACAGCCGTCGTGGCTTGTTGAAGATGGTTTCACGTCGTCGTCGCCTTTTGGATTACCTTAAGGGCAAAGATTTGGGTCGCTATCGCGCATTGATTGAGAAATTAGGTCTCCGTAAGTAATTCTTATCGGTATGCAATGCCATCTTTCTTAGGGTTGTTTCTTAACAGAACCGGTCTTAAGCAGATGGCATGTTTTTTGGGCGCTTCAAGATTATTTGTGTAGGGGATTGTGTCATTCCAATGAGTTTCTGTAAGTTTGATTCAGAACCTCCCTGGAATGGCATTCCTTGTAATCTTAAATCGCTCCAGTGTTGTCGTGACACTGCTTTATCCCACGACAAGCGCAGTACTCATGTGGGTTCTGCGTGAACAATTTGGAGAAGATCAGAATGACTATATTTAAAAAAGCAGTAAAGAGTTTTCAATGGGGCAACCACACAGTAACGATGGAAACAGGCGAGATCGCTCGTCAAGCTGGTGGTGCCGTAATCGTTAGTATTGATGACACAGTTGTATTGGGTACAGTAGTTGCATCCAAGTCTGCAAAGCCAGGCCAATCCTTTTTCCCATTGACAGTTGATTACCTGGAAAAAACTTACGCAGCAGGTAAGATTCCTGGCGGTTTCTTCCGTCGCGAAGGTCGTCCGTCAGAAGGTGAGACATTGATCTCCCGTTTGATCGATCGCCCATTACGCCCATTGTTCCCAGAAGGTTTCTTGAACGAAGTCCAAGTGGTGATTCATGTGTTGTCTATCAACCCTGATGTTCCTTCTGATATTCCCGCTTTGATCGCTGCATCTGCAGCATTGGCTATTTCAGGCATTCCATTCGCTGGTCCAGTTGGT
>Ga0194059_1000915_pt1 | contig 13063 bp, 10 predicted proteins | sample SepL6211m_MetaG_FD_163426 | JGI IMG/M metagenome (GOLD analysis project Ga0194059, IMG submission 163426) | Anoxic zone freshwater microbial communities from boreal shield lake in IISD Experimental Lakes Area, Ontario, Canada - Sep2016-L626-11m | ecosystem: Environmental > Aquatic > Freshwater >... | reverse complement strand
GAATATTGGAGGGATCCTTTCGGAAGGAGAGTTCTTCTTCGACGATCTCCTGGATGTTGTCCAGGAACCAAGGGTCGATCGCGCTAATGGCATGGATCTTCTCCGCGCTGAATCCCGCGAGGAAGGCGTGACGGATGGCAAAAATTCGCTCGGCATTCGGAACACGAAGAAGCTTCTCGATCTGCTCGAGATCCCATGACCCGTCAGCCTTGCGTGGTTCGATGTCCTTCGCATCACAGCCAAGTCCGAAGCGTCCCGTTTCGAGAGAACGGAGGGCCTTCTGCAGGGCCTGCTTGAAGGTACGTCCGATTGCCATCGCCTCGCCAACGCTCTTCATCTGGCTGGTAAGGGTGGAATCAGCCTTCGGGAACTTCTCGAAGGTGAAGCGCGGGATCTTTACGACGCAGTAGTCGATAGCAGGCTCGAAGCAGGCGGTCGTGGTCTTGGTGATGTCGTTCTTGAGTTCGTCCAGGCGGTAGCCGACGGCAAGTTTCGCCGCGATCTTCGCGATCGGGTAACCCGTGGCCTTGGAGGCGAGGGCAGAGGAGCGTGAGACACGGGGATTCATCTCGATGACAATCTGGCGTCCGGTCTTCGGATCGACGGCGAACTGGATGTTCGATCCGCCGGTCTCGACGCCGATGGCACGGATAACGGCGAAGGAATCATCGCGCATCTTCTGGTATTCTTTGTCCGTGAGTGTCTGGATCGGGGCGACGGTGATCGAGTCACCGGTATGTACCCCCATTGGGTCGAGGTTCTCGATCGAGCAGATGACAATACAGTTGTCGGCTTTGTCGCGGATTACCTCTACCTCATATTCCTTCCAGCCGAGAAGGGAGACCTCAATGAGGACTTCGGTGGTGGGGGACATGTCGAGTCCCCGACGTGCGATGGTCTCGAGTTCCTCACGGTTGTAGGCGATTCCTCCTCCCGCTCCACCCAGTGTAAAGGCGGGACGGATGATGAGAGGATAGGTTCCGATCTGCTTCGCGATTTCGAAGACCTCATCAATCGTGTGGGCGGTGCCAGACTCCGCCACATCGAGGCCGATCTCGATCATGATCTGCTTGAATAGGGTACGGTCTTCGCCCCGCTTGATGGCCTCGGCATTTGCCCCGATGAGACGGACTCCATGTTTTTCGAGAACTCCGCTATGCACGAGCTCCATGGCGGCATTCAGCGCAGTCTGACCGCCGAGGGTAGGCAGGAGGGCGTCCGGCTTCTCCCGCTCGATGATCTTCTCGATCATCTCCGGGGTGATCGGCTCGATGTAGGTCCGGTTGGCAAACTCCGGATCGGTCATGATCGTGGCCGGATTGGAGTTCACTAGAACCACCTCGTATCCCTCTTCTGCGAGGGCCTTGCAGGCCTGCACTCCCGAATAGTCGAATTCGCATCCCTGTCCGATGACGATGGGGCCGGCTCCAATCAGGAGGATTTTCTTAATCGAGGTGTCTTTAGGCATGGAGTGCTACGTGTCGTAAAGTGTGTCGGTATCCCTCGGAGGAGGCCCTGTATTGAACCCTCCAAGGTACAGGAGAGTCAAACGTGGAGTCGTAGGAGAGGAGTAAAATCGTTCGGCGGCTTCTGAACCGATCCATGAATTCAACCCGTTATGAAGATCCCAAAGTCAGCGACTTTCTGGACATTAGCACCCACTCTCGCTAGTACCACACTCATGTCCGATAACCCAATCGTCCCAGATTCCAATCAAGAGAGTTTACCCGCTCCCCGTACTGGCAAGATGCATTTTCATAGCATGGAGGAAATGTCTCGAGACGACTTTGCGATTTTGAAGCAGGTGCATGAGGAGAACCTGGAGAAATTACCTGACCTTCTCCTTAGCCTGCTCAACAGTCTGGGTGGGGACGAAGCCTATCCGGTGGATCGCCTAGAGCACTCCCTTCAGGCCGCCACCCGTGCCCTGAGGGATGGTCGGGACGAAGAATATGTGGTCGTGGCGTTGCTTCATGATGTTGGGGAAGCGCTTGGTCCCATGAATCACGGCGAAGTCATTGGTGCCGTACTGCACCCGTTCATCAGCGAGGCCAATCACTGGATGCTGGTCAACCACCCCCTATTCCAGACCTACTTTTATGGGAGTCATGTTGGAATCGATCCCAATGGCAGGGATATCTACAAGGATCATCCCCACTTCGAGCACACGGCCGAGTTCTGCGCCAAATATGACGAGGTTTCCTTCGATCCGAATTACCCGGTGGAACCTCTAGAGACATTCATTCCGATGGTTAGGAGGGTGCTCTCGAAAAAGTGGACCGCACCCGGTCAAGAGAAATAAGCGGGATCTAATTTTTACGGAGCAGACTTCAGTCCTGCCTCGGCAAGCGCGTGACCAGAATGGTCGTGTCCCCTGTGTCCGGGATTAGGATGGCCTCTTCCAGAGATGCTGGAATCAGCATGAAACCGCCCGGTCTAAGGGTCGTGCCAGAGCACTCCACCTTACCCGTCAGGCAAGTGACGATAGAGAAGTCTCCTTTGCAGGCGATATTCCCTGGCAAGGGAAAGGATATCTTCTCGACATGAAAATAGGGACAGTCGGCAACAATGGTTCGAGACGCGGGAGTCAGCAATGGCTCGAAATCGTTGAAATCGATGGAATACAGCGATTCCTTGATGTGAAGATCGCGTGGCTTACCCTCAAGACCTCGGCGATTCCAGTCAAAGACTCGGTACGTCGTGTCGCTGTTCTGCTGAACCTCGACGATAACCAACCCTTCGCCGATTGCATGCAATCTGCCGCTCGGAATGAAGATGCTCTCTCCAGTGTGAGCTTGCACCTTGTGAAGCGTCTCTTCCACAGTCCCATCCAGGAGAGCCTGCTCGAACTGCTTGCGTGAGACACCTTTTTTGAGTCCGGCATAGACGGAGGCTCCTTTGGAGGCATGGAGAAAATACCAGCACTCCGTCTTCGGTTCCCCATTCAATGCCGTGGCATGCTCCACCGGTGGATGAACCTGGACGGAGAGGCGCTCGCGGGCATCGAGGAGTTTGATTAGGAGGGGGAAACGGGGAGAGGGGTTGGAGCTGTGCAGGGAGCCGAAGACTTCTTCACGGTTTTCTATCCATAATTCGTGAAGCGTCTTCCCCTTGAGGGGACCTTCATGAACCACGCTTTGCGCTTCAGGCCGGTCGACCATTTCCCAGAGTTCCCCTACCGGAACAGCGTGGGGGAGTGTTTTGCCAAGTAGGGTTTCGAAACGGCGCCCCCCCCAGACGCGTTCCATGGCCAGGGGTTCGAAAGTGATCGGAGAGGAATGAACCATGATATTCCTCTTACTATCCCCAAGATGCCTGCGATTGCCAAGACCATACGGTCTCCTGCAAGATGATCAGGATGGTCTCGACACGACGTAAACGCTCCTTAGATGAAATAACGGGGGTCCTTCTGCTTTTTGGGGGAATCCTACTCTTTCTCGCACTCTGCTCCTTCGAGCCAAGGGATGTTTCCCCCTGGCTGCCGTATGCGAAGCACGCTCATTCCTCGGAATATCCGGTAAACTTCATCGGTCGTGTGGGAGCGGATATTGCCGGCTTGTTTTACTTTCTCTTCGGCGGCGCCTCCTACTTCGCCTCAGTGGCCTTGGTGGGGCTCGGAATAGCCAAGTTCACGACGGAATTCCGACTCGGCATCCGCTTGGGATGGGCGCTTGTTTTTGTCCTGAGTTGGTCGACCTTGCTTGATTTGCAGCATCTCATTCTGAGTGACTGGCACGAGAAATTCAACATTCAGGGGCCCGGTGGATGGTTCGGACACCGGATTGATCTGGTGCTCGGGCGACATGTGCTTGGCACGCTCGGATCGGGTCTTATCTTCATGGCCCTTGCCCTGGTCAGCCTCATCCTGGCAACAGGATTCCATCCGATCCTGGCATTACGCCGTTTTTTTTCCTTAATCATTTCCATCACGGGAACATTCGCGGGGTTCCTGATCGGATTGATCAAAAAGCATCTTGCCAACCGGAAAAAGGAATCCGGGGTGCCGGAGGAGGTTGAGCCGCCACGCTACCGCACTGGCAATCGCCGTAAATCTCCCACCGCGGAAACCAAGGTCGAGGGATTATCGGATGAAGGTGTTTCCCTCGGAACGACTCCTCCTGTGGATCTCCCTTCACCCAAGATCATCGATGCCAGTGTGCCGGCGCCGGCTCGCAAGCCGACACTGGCCGAAGTGATGAAGGGCAAAGCCAACTCCATGCAGAGTGATTCGCTTCCTGCTTCCGGCGTCCTTGGCGAGTTGAGTTTGGAGGAATACACCTTGCCTGGCTTTGATCTTCTAGAGACCTACGATGATGAGGGGCACAAGCCCGCTGATCCGGCCGAGCTTCAAGGAGTGCAGAAGATCATTCTCGAGACGCTTGCCCAATTCGACATTGAGGCTTCTCCTGGAGATATCACCAAGGGGCCGACAATCACACGTTACGAAGTCTATCCCGCCATCGGCGTGCGTGTGGAGCGCATCTCGGCGCTGGAAAAAAACCTTGCCCGTGCCACACGTGCGGAACGGATCAACATTCTGGCTCCTATTCCCGGGAAGGACACCGTAGGCATCGAGATCGCCAACTCCAGTAAGGTGAAGGTGAGCATCCGCGAGCTTTTTGAGAGCGAGGCTTGGCACTCTACCAAGGCCGCTTTGCCACTTGCTCTCGGCAAGGATGTCTACGGGCATGCCATCATCGCCGATCTCGCCGCGATGCCACACCTCCTTGTGGCGGGCGCTACAGGAAGTGGCAAGAGCGTCTGCATCAACTCCATCATCACGAGCCTGATCTTCAAGCACACGCCCGAGACCCTGCGATTCATCATGATTGATCCGAAGGTCGTGGAGATGCAGGTCTACAATGATCTCCCCCATCTGGTGACTCCGGTGGTGACGGATCCAAAGAAGGTCCTGCTGGCATTGCGCTGGGTGGTCGACGAGATGGAGAAGCGCTATGGCATCTTCGCCAAGGTGGGAGTCAAGAATATCAGCGGCTTCAACAGTCGCCCCAAGCCCGAGAAAGCGCCCTTGACTGTGGTTGCGGATGGCTCTTCCGAAGGGGAGGAAACTGCCGAAGTAAGCGAGATCGCTAATGATCCCTTCGGTTCGACCACGGATGCCAATTTGGAAGGTCAGGAGGAACCAGCGGTGCCGGAACTTCCATTCAAGCCCGGTGACGACATGATCATTCCGGACCAGATGCCTTTTATCGTCGTGATCGTCGACGAGTTGGCTGATCTCATGCAGACAGCGCCTGCCGATGTCGAGGGGGCAATCGCCCGTATTACGCAGAAGGCGCGTGCCGCCGGAATCCACATGATCGTGGCGACACAGACGCCCCGCTCAAGCGTCGTCACCGGAGTCATCAAGGCGAATATTCCATCCCGCATCGCTTTCCAAGTGGCCTCGGGTCTCGACAGTCGGGTTATCCTGGACATGAACGGTGCAGAAAAACTCCTCGGTAAGGGAGACATGCTTTATCTGCCGCCCGGGAGCGCCAAGCTCACGCGGGCACAGGGTGTCCTAGTCACCGATGAGGAGATCCACCGAGTCGTTGCCAATCTCGCTATCCAGGCTAAGCCTGTCTTCGAGCCGAGCATCTCGGCCAAACTGGCCTCGAACACCATGCCGGAGGATGAGATCACCGACGAGGAGGAGGATCTTGTCGACAGGTGTCTCGAGATCATCCGTCAGGAGAAAAAGGCCTCCACCTCCATGCTCCAGCGTCGTCTGCGACTGGGTTACACCCGTGCCGCCCGCATTGTCGACATTCTCGAGCAACGTGGCATTCTGGGACCTAAGGATGGGGCGAAAGACCGCGAGATTCTCGTCGATTTGGATGGTTTGGACGACTGAGTGACTTATTCTTTCCGACCCTCATTATTCATGTTTTTTCAACCGATATCATCCGCCAGGCCGCTTGGTTTTCTTCTCCGTGAGGCGAGGCAGGATCTTGGGTTGAGCCTTGGTGAGGCATCACGGTTAACAAGGCTTTCTGAACAGGAGATCGAACTGATGGAGGAGGGGGGATTCATGAATCCCGATGTCGCCCGCATCCATGCCGTGACCTACGTGCGAGCTATGGGGTTGGATCCACTTTCCATCCGCGACTCCCTTCCCTCCATGCCGGAGCTGGCACCCAAGAACTGCCAGTATCTCTCCAATTACGCACGCCCTCTGAAACCTCCCTTCGAGTGGAGTCTGGAACTGCTGGCTCCTTTGGCTCCCCTGGGACGTGCAACCGTTTATCTCCTGTTGGTGACCACACTCCTGAGTACCTGGGGCGTGATGCGCCAGCTGTCACGTGTCCGATCCATTCCCTGGATCACCAGTAACGCCAGCCTCTCTTCCTTTTCTAGCAGATAATTTTCACCGATAATTTCCAAACGATGAGCACTACCCAGATTCCTGAACCCCGCAAGATCGGCCTGATCAGCCTTGGCTGTGCCAAGAACCTCGTCGATGCCGAAATCCTGCTTGGAGATGCCAAGCTCCACGGCTACGAACTCACGACCGAAACCGACGAGGCTGATGTCGTCCTTGTCAATACCTGCGGATTCATTGATCCGGCTAAGGAGGAGAGCATCAATGCGATTCTGGAGGCTAACCGCCGCCGTCTCCATGGTGCAAAACCCGGACAGAAGCTGGTGGTAGGGGGATGCCTTTCCCAACGCTATTCGAGTGATCTCGCCATTCAGCTGCCCGAAGTGGATGCCTTCATGGGTTTGGATGAGATCAAGAGCGCTGGCTCGTTCTTCGACCGTCTTCTTGACGACGAGCGTGAAGAGACGGGGGCCTTAGTCGAGGTCTCACGCCGTGCCGCCTACATTCCCGACTACGACACGCCACGTGTCCGTCTCACGGCTTCCCACACCGCTTATGTGAAAATCGCCGAAGGATGCAATCACCCCTGTTCCTTCTGCGTTATTCCGAGGATGCGCGGCCGTCACCGTAGTCGCACGATCGAGTCCGTGGTGAAGGAAGTCGAGGGATTGGTGGCTTCCGGCGTGAAGGAGATCAATCTCATCAGCCAGGACACCACCTACTATGGAATGGATCTCTGGGAGGAGAAGGCCGGACCTCGTCAGCCGGTCGATGAAGCCAGAGGCCCCGGACTTCCCGCACTGCTCGACGCCTTGGCAGCGATTCCGGGCGAGTTCTGGATCCGTCTTCTCTACACCCATCCGGCCCACTGGAGCGATGACATGATCACCGCTATCGCCCGCAATCCGAAGGTAGCCCGCTATGTCGATATGCCGCTCCAGCATATCCACGACGTGATGCTGGATGCCATGCGCCGCGAAACGGATCGCGGACATATCGAACGCCTGATCGACCGGATGCGCGCCGGCATTCCCGGACTGACGATCAGGACGACCTTCATTGTCGGGTTCCCCGGAGAAGCCGAGGAGCATTTCGAGAGTCTCTTGGAATTCATGAATGCCCGCCGATTTGAGCGTCTGGGTGTCTTTAACTATTCCCGTGAAGAGGAATCCCGTGCCGCGAAGCTTCCCGGTCAGATCCATGGTGGCACCAAGAAGCGCCGTCACCGCGAGGCGATGCTTGTCCAGCAGGAGATCGCCGTCGAACTCGCTCTGGAGCAGGTGGGTAGGGAGTTGATCGTTCTTGCCGACACTGCTGGATTCGGGCGCACCGAGGGGGATGCCCCCGATGTCGATTGCCGCGTCCACTTCACTAGGCCGGTAAAGGCAGGGGAGTTCCACCGCGTCAGGATTACCGGCACCCGCGGCTATGATCTCGAAGCGGAGCCGCTAGTCGATTAGCAAGCCGAGCTGAGGTATCCATAAGATGAAGATTTCGTTTTCCTTTCCGATGACACGGGCCTTTAGCCTCTATCTGGGGCAGATTGCTTTCCTGGCCGGCGAGACCTTCTCATCGATCTTCCTTGGAAGGATCCGCTGGCGTTTGGTTCTGAATCAGATCGTCGAGATCGGATTCGGTTCCCAGGCTGTCGTCATTATTACGGGGATTTTTACGGGTGCCGTGTTCACCGCGCAGATCTTTTTCCAGTTCAACGCCCTGAACATGAGTACGGCAGTCGGGCCCGTGGTATCCATCGCTCTTTGCCGTGAACTCGGCCCTGTCCTTACAGGACTCATGGTGGCTGGTCGCGTCGGAGCCGCCATTTGCGCGGAGATCGGCACAATGAAGGTCACCGAGCAGATCGACGCCCTCCGTGCTCTGGCGGTCAATCCGGTTGATTACCTCGTAGTGCCCCGTGCCGTTGCGATGATGATCTCTATGCCCCTGCTCGTGGGGGAATGCATTTTCTTCGCCCTTACAGCCAGCTACTACGTGGCCACACGGATCCTGAATGTGAACAGCGTCTTCTTTCTGCAGCACATGTGGTTCTACACACACACCAAGGACATGGTGATGGCGCTGACCAAGGGATTTGTCTTCGCCTTGATCGTTGTCTTTGTCGGATGCCTGCAGGGGCTCACGACCAGCAACGGTGCCGTGGGAGTGGGACGCTCCACGACCGAGGCAGTGGTCATCAGTTCCCTGACCATCCTGATGATCAACTTCTTCCTGACGATGGGGCTGAACATCATCTTTCCAGCCGGAGGGAAGTTCTGATGATTTCCGAGGGTAAGAACCTGATTGAGGTCCGTGATCTCCGCCAGAGCTTCTCCGGACAGGAGATTCTGCGCGGTGTGAATCTCGACATTCCCCGTGGTGAGACCATCGTGCTTCTGGGTCAGAGCGGCGGGGGGAAGAGTGTTTTTCTCAGGCACCTTATCGGGCTGATCCCCCCACTCTCGGGATCCATTAAGATCGACGGCGAGGAAATCGCCCATCTCGATGAGCGTCAGCTCGAGCCGATCCGTCGAAAGATAGGGATGCTTTTTCAGGATGGGGCACTCTTCGACTCGATGACTGTTTTTGAGAATGTGGCATTTCCCCTGCGTGAACGCGGCGAGCGGAGTGAAAAAATCGTCAGGGAGAAGGTTGCCAGATCCTTGGAGCTCGTCTCTCTGGAGGGGCAGGATAAGAAAATGCCCTCCAATCTCAGCGGAGGCATGCGCAAGCGCACCGCTCTTGCCCGCGCCATCATCACCGAGCCCTCCTGCATTCTCTATGACGAGCCGACGGCCGGCCTTGATCCGATTGTTTCTGACACGATCAACAAGCTCATCAGACGCATGCAATCACAGCTCAAGGTGACCTCCATCGTCGTTACTCACGATATGATCAGCACTGATTATATTGCCGACCGAGTGGCCCTTCTCCGTGAGGGACGCATTCATTTTGACGGCTCACTTACGAATCTTCACTCCTCGACGGACCCGGTAATTACGGATTTCATCGAAGGGCGTTCCCACGAAATCGACTAACTGACTAATCGAATAAGAGACTAAGACATTCCCGTTATTCCACTATGGACACTACCAACACCTCCAATCAGCTCCGGGCAGGATTCTTCATGATCCTCGGCTTTCTGTGCATCGGATCACTCGTCATTTACTTCGGGCGATTTGGAGAGGGAGTGAAGAAATATTACACCCTGACCGTCGAGTATCGGAATGCCAGCGGTATCGTGAAGGGCGCAGACGTCATGCTGGCGGGTGCTAAGATCGGAGAAGTGGCGATAGCACCTACGGTTCTCCCCAACATGCGCGGTGTCGCTGTGCCTCTGAAGATCGAGGAGACCGTCCAGATCCCGCAGGGCAGCATTTTCTCGATCGGAAGTTCCGGACTTCTCGGGGACCGCTTCGTGACTGTGACAATGGACGATCATAACCTCAATCCCCAGCCGATCGCTCCAGGTACCGTGATCAAGAACGGACAGAGTGAATCCAGTATCTCGGAGCTCCAGCGTCAACTTCACGACGAGATCCTTCCTAAGCTCAGCTCGGCCCTGGACAACATCGATGCCGTGAGCAAGTCGCTCCATGATGATGTCTTCAACAAACAGGGTGTTCAGAACCTGCAGATGACGCTCGCGAACTTCCGCACCACCAGCGACGCCATGGCGGCCTCTTCAGGGGAACTTAAAGGAGTGATGGTCAAGGCCAATGTCTTCTTGAAGAAGGGCAATAACGCGATGGATTCCGTCCAGGGAGCGACAGGGGATTTCAAGGCCTTCGTTACAAACCTGCGCCAGCACGGGATCATCTTTTATAAAGACAGTGCGGGCTCGTCTTCGGGGCCCCTCAAAAAGCAGCCTTAAAAAGTATCTTTAAAAATACTCTTAGCTCAGGCGACGAATTTATGGAACTCACACTTGTGGTTCTCGCGGCAGGGATGGGTAGCCGCTACGGAGGACTTAAACAACTCGATCCCGTCGGCCCATCGGGAGAAATCATTCTTGATTACTCTGTGAACGATGCCCTCAAGGCAGGTTTTACTAAGGTGATTTTCGTGATCAGGCGTGGGATGCTTGAGCTCTTCCGTGAGACCGTAGGCTCCCGCTACGAGGGGCTCATGGGCGTGGAGTATTCCTTTCAAGAATTGGAGCCTTTGCCCGGCGGGCGCGTCTCCCCTCCCGGGCGTGAAAAGCCGTGGGGCACCGGCCATGCCGTCTTGGCGGCACGATCCGTGGTCAGGGGTCCCTTTGCCGTTATCAATGCGGACGATTACTACGGTCCCTCAGGATTCAGGGAGCTGGCCGCATTCTTGAAATCAGCAACTTCCGGTCAGTACGCCATGGTGGGTTATCGGCTGGACCGGACACTCTCGGATCACGGCGCCGTCTCGCGGGGCATCTGCCGCGCCGACAGCGATGGGTATCTCGTCGATATAACCGAAAGGACAGCTATCGCACGAACTGCCGGAGGAATTATCGTTGAGGAGAATCCTCCGGTTCGACTGGAAGGGTCGGAGCCCACCTCGATGAATTTCTGGGGATTCATGCCTGATCTCTTCGATCATCTTGAACGGCTTTTTGATGAGTTTCTCGAAGAGAGAGGAAGCGATACCAAGGCGGAGTTTTATCTACCCGCCGCTGTCAGTGAAATGATCGGTACCGGTGAAGCCACGGTACGACTCCTCAGCTCCTCGGATCCCTGGTTTGGTCTCACCTATCCTGAGGATAGGCCTATGGTGGTTGAGGCCTTGGCGGCTATTGCGGATATAGAGGGTTGAAGGGTTGAAGGGTTGAAGGGTTGAAGGGTTGAACCAAGCCGGTGGGAACCGGTGCGATAGAATGCCGAAGGTATCCCGTAAGGGCGGCACGGCTTGCCGGGAGGCAAGTGCCGTCAAGGGTTGAACCAAGGCATTCGGGTCAGGAAAAGAATGGTGATCGGTTTTTCGTTATAAAAGATTAGCGATCCGAACCCTTGTGCACTCTCAAAAGGGCGAGGAACCAAAAAACTCTGCTCTCTCAGCGCCTCTGCGTGAGGCCTTCCAGCGATTCTTTATTTCTCAGTCGGTTCTTTAGCAGCCTTCCAGCCAGCGATGCCGGGTTTGAAATGCTGGACGTTCGTGTAGCCGAGTTTCTGTGCGGCTTCCGCGGCACGGGCATAGGCACCGCAATGCTCATTGCCGCAATAAGCAACGATCAGGGCGTTCTTATCAGCGGGAAGCACCTTGGCCAGATCAGCAGTATGAGCCGTGTAGTCGATGGCGCCGGGGATGTGTCCATTGGCATAGGAGACGGGTCCATTCACGTCCAGTAGGGTCACCTTCTTGGCGGCGATGTCCGCCTTGAGATCGGTGAGGCTGATGTCGGGAAAGGAACCGGCAAAAGCATTCAGGGTGAAGAGAAGGGAAGCAGCTAGGAGGAGATATTTTTTCATACAACCACTCTACTTTGGGATTGAGGCATGCGCCATAGGGAATTTACTCAGAATATGCTGAAATCAAGCTGAGACAGGCCTTTACTAAGTTTGAGGCGCCCTTGAGAAGTTCTGATGCAGTGTTGAAGCAAAATCGCTTTGCCGGACGTGGGCACGAACTAAGAACCGCTTGGCTTTTATGTCCATGCTGATATATGATATAGTCTTCCCACGCCGGCGTGGCGGAATTGGCAGACGCGCCGGACTCAAAATCCGGTTCCCTTAAAGAGTGTCGGTTCGAACCCGACCGCCGGTAGACCCCCTCTATTTTCCGATGAGCCAAAGCTTTGGGGCTTTTCACTTCTCCACTTTTCCACTTAGATTTTTATTCTATGCGTATCCTCATTACCGGCGGAGCCGGATTCCTTGGGTCCCACCTCTGTGACCGCCTTATCGAGCAGGGGCACGAAGTCATCTGCCTTGATAATTTCTTCACCGGTCGCAAGTCCAACATCCAGCATCTTCTTGGAAATCCCCACTTCGAGCTTGTGAGGCACGATGTTATTGACCCTTTTAAGTTTGAGGTCGACCGGATTTACAATCTCGCCTGCCCGGCGTCTCCGCCTCACTACCAATACAACCCCATCAAGACGATGAAGACCTCTGTGGTCGGAGCGATCAACTGCCTTGGACTGGCCAAGCGGGTTAGGGCCCGTGTCTTCCAGGCCTCCACCTCCGAGGTATACGGCGATCCTAGTGTCCATCCGCAACCCGAAGCCTACTGGGGTCATGTGAATCCAATCGGCCTCCGCTCCTGCTACGACGAGGGGAAGCGCGCCGCCGAGACCCTTTTCTTCGACTATCACCGCGAAAACGGCGTCGATATTCGTGTCATCCGCATCTTCAATACATATGGCCCCCGCATGCTTCCTGATGACGGTCGCGTCGTATCCAACTTCATCGTTCAGGCCCTTCAGGGTAATGACCTCACCGTTTACGGCGATGGATCCCAGACACGCTCCTTCTGCTATGTCGATGATCTTGTTGATGGATTTATGCGTTTCATGGAGCAGGAGAAGATCGTGGGCCCCATGAACCTCGGCAACCCAGGGGAGTTCACCATGCTCCAGCTGGCCGAACTCGTCCTCAAGAAGGTGGGAGGCAAGTCCAAGATCACCCATCTTCCGCTTCCATCGGATGATCCGAAGCAGCGCAAGCCGGACATCTCACTTGCCAAGGAAACCCTTGGATGGGAACCCAAAGTCCCACTTGAGCAGGGCATCGAAAAGACCATCGCGTATTTCAAGTCCGCCCTTGCCTA
>Ga0194059_1000913_pt1 | contig 13095 bp, 14 predicted proteins | sample SepL6211m_MetaG_FD_163426 | JGI IMG/M metagenome (GOLD analysis project Ga0194059, IMG submission 163426) | Anoxic zone freshwater microbial communities from boreal shield lake in IISD Experimental Lakes Area, Ontario, Canada - Sep2016-L626-11m | ecosystem: Environmental > Aquatic > Freshwater >... | reverse complement strand
GGAATATGCAGTGACTACCCACGCAACGGTGGATGCCGGATCTTTCGGAAAGCTCTTATGAATTTCAAAGAAGGCCACATTCACAATGGACATATCCAATGTTGAGATGTAACTCGCGATAGCACACACGGTAAATGTGGCCCACGGACTAAAAACCTTGCGTGTTGGTGTCTCAGTAGTTGACATGTATTCCCCCCGGACCATGCACGCTTTTCAGCGGATAGCTAACGGTACTACGGGATTTACGAACGTTTAGAGGCGAAGAACTCTTTCAGCAAGGCAGCTGATTCTTCCGCAAGCAACCCGTGTTCTACGGGCGGGTTGTGACCAAGGCGTGGGTCACTCATCACGTTGTACAAACTGGCTGTTGCGCCGGCTTCGAAATTGGCTGCGCCATACACAAGACGGCCGATGCGCGATGACTGCGCAGCACCTGCACACATAACGCATGGTTCCAGAGTGACAACAAGAGTGCATTCGTCTAAACGCCAGCTACCAAGCGTCTGACTTGCGTCGCGCAATGCCAAAACTTCTGCGTGAGCAGTTGGGTCATTCGCAAATTCTCGTTCGTTGTGACGACGCGCGATTATTTCGCCGTTGTGAAGCACCACAGCACCCACCGGTACGTCACCGTGTGCGAAGGCAAGGCGCGCTTCAGCAAGGGCAACCTGCATAGCTTCGAGATGAATGTTTGACTGATCTGTCATGGCGGAAGGGGTGGGATTCGAACCCACGGAAGCTTTCACTTCACACGCTTTCCAAGCGTGCCGGTTCGGCCGCTCTCGCACCCTTCCAGGTGGTTGTATCGCTACAACTACGGGTGGTCAGGCTAACTGGCTTGTACGCTGGAACCCTCAACGACTTCGGGTCCGCCCGTGGGTGGTGAGGTGGCGGTCGGGTCCTGTGCGACGATCGCCCGTAAACCAGGTCAGGTCCTGACGGAAGCAGCCTCCACGCGGGAACGATCGTGCGCCGCAGATCGCCTGGCCGTCACTTCACTATCCACGGACTAGCCAGAACAAATCTTTAGGGGTCAACATGTCAAAAAATAAATGGATCGCTCCAGTCGCAGTCGTCTCTGGAATTGTCCTTCTCCTCATCCTGATTCTCACTAGTTCATACAACGGCCTTGTGGATCGTGAACTCAAAGTAGATCAATCAGTTGCTGACCTTGATGTGCAGTTGCAGCGCCGCTTTGACCTGATTCCTAATCTCGTCAAGTCAGTAGAAGGTGCTCTTACGCAAGAGCGCGCAATCATCGGAAAAGTTACAGATGCTCGAACAAAGTATGCGAGTGCAACGTCAGGCAATGACCGTGTTGCTGCAGCTGGCGAACTTGAAGGCGCATTGTCACGCCTGCTTGTTGTCGTTGAGAACTACCCACAAGTTGCCAGTTTGCAAAACGTTCGTGACCTGCAAGTGCAATTAGAAGGTACCGAAAACCGAGTAGCGCAAGCGCGACGTTCATACAACGAGTCAGTCACTGATTTCAATCGTGCTATCCGACGATTCCCGCGATCAATTGTTGCTGGAATTTTCGGGTTCGACAAGCGAACATTGTTTGAAGCAGCTGCAGGTGCAGACGTAGCCCCAACTGTGGATCTCAATCCAGGTGGCTAAGAAAACTTTCTTTCTTTCGGCACTATTAGGCGTAATCCTTCTTGGATGCTCGTCGACATCAGCATCACTACCTGAATTCACTGCGCCAGTTGTCGACGCAATCGGAAGAGTCTCGCCAGAAGTGGAAAAACAAATCAACAGTGAGTTGATTTCGTTTCAACAATCCGGTGGTCCTCAAATTGCAGTTGCAGTAGTCGACACCACAGGTAACACGACTCTTGAGAACTACTCCATTGATCTCGCACGTTCATGGGGTATCGGTGACAATGAAAAAGACAATGGTGTTCTCATTTTGATTGCATTAAACGATCACACCTTGCGCATTGAAGTTGGTAGCGGTGTTGAAGGTGAACTCACCGATATCACAGCTGCAGGAATTGTCGACTCCGTCATGCTTCCCCGTTTGCGTGCAAACGACGTTGATGGTGCGGTGCGTGATGGTGCACGTGCAGTTATGCAGGTGTGGCGTGGAGAAAAAATTGTCCTTGAACCGATTGTTCCAAGTACTCCTCTCACCGAATCAACACCACAGCAATCTATTTTCGGCATCATTATGTTCTTCGGACTTATATTTTTGTTCATCACACTTTCTGTACGCGGAAAAATACACCGCGGAAGCGCGCTTGGGTCTTTTGCCGCAGGAACCATCTACGGCGGCGGCATCGGCGGTCGTCGCGGTGGATTCGGCGGCGGGTTCGGTGGCTTTAGCGGCGGAGGCGGCGGCGGTTTCAGCGGCGGCGGAGCGAGCGGGAGTTGGTAATGGCTCAGTGGTGGAAAGACAATGCTCAACAAGTGGCCGAGGCAATTGATGCGGCCGAGCGCACAAGTGGTCACCAGATTTTGGTGCGAGTAGGACCTCTCGCAAGAAACTCAAAACGAGCTGCCGACAAAATCGCAATTCGTTATTCACAGGTCTCGCTTGTATTCTGCGTTGACCCCAAGCGGCGCGTCTTTGAAGTTCGATGGTCGCCCTCTCTGCACCTCGACTCCAATCAAGCAACAGCTTCTGTGCAGGAGCATCTTCGCGCTCAGAATCTGCCGGGCGCCATAACGGCCCTGGCTGCTCTGTTACCTAAGCAAGAAGAGGGCGCCGAATTCCCCGACATCATTGAGGAAACTGACTAGCTACGAGCGGCGCCCGACCATGGCGCGCTCTGTGCGTTCCACAAGGTCGGTCATGTTTAGTTGTTTTGCGATTGCGCCTAAATCTTTTGTTGGGCCGCGCCATTCCCAGTCATCTACGGAACCAAGTGGAACATCGTCAGATACATCTGTAACAACTGTTGCAACTTGTTTGAATAACTCAGCCATGGGGCGTTGATCGCGAAGTGTGGCGGCAAGCTTTGCTGCGCCGCGAACTGCAACACCATCTGCTGCCCACTGCGCTTCATCATCAGGTATGTCACTGATATGTAAATACTTGGCCAATACAGAGGTTGCGCTCTTTGCGCCCCAACCAGGCAGACCAGGGAAACCATCTGCTGTGTCGCCAACAAGTCCGAGCCAGTCAGCGATGCTTGAAGGGCCGACACCAAACTTTTCGATGATTGCAGTTTCATTAACGATGAGATCATTGCGGCGGTCATACTGCACCACGCGGTTGCCAACAACGCATTGACCAAGATCTTTGTCCGGTGTGATCATCTGCACCTGATCAACGCGGTCATCTAACGACGCGATTAGTGCGCCCGCAGCTAAACCATCGTCGGCTTCGTACTTCACCATTGGCCACACCGGAACACCGAGCGCGCGCAATGCATCTTCCATAAGAGGAATTTGGTCGAGGATTTCGGCTTCCATTCCATCAGATGTTTTGTAACCCTCATACATTTGGTTACGGAAACTTTCGATCACATGATCAACTGCGACTGTGACATGCGTTGCGCCACCTACAAGCAACTGCAACGTTGAGGTCACAACGCCGCGAGTTGCAGACAATGGTGGTGGACTGCTGTGACGTACGGCCTGGCCAAAGTGTTGGCGGTAGAGCTCGTAGGTTCCGTCGATGAGATGAACAATCATGGTTCTTCAGTATCGCAGGGTTGGTTGTCGTTGCCGTAAAAACCCAATACCATTGCCGATGTGGGAAATGGTTGCGTGCGCAACTATCTACCGCTGATCCGAAAGGTGCATATATGCCTGCAGTTACCGCCGATACCCTCACGCTTCCTCGAATTGAAGCGCCAACCGTTCTTGCCCAGGATCGACCACTCATTTCGCTCACCACCGCCCCGAGCGGTTTCGAAGGCGAAGGCTTTCCCGTGCGCCGTGCATTTGCGGGCATTCCGAAAGAAGTACTCGACCCATTCATCATGATGGATCAAATGGGCTCAGTTGATTACCCACCATATGAAGCACGCGGAACTGATTGGCACCCACACCGCGGATTCGAAACTGTTACCTACATCATGGATGGCGCGTTCATTCACCAAGACTCACACGGTGGTGGCGGAATAATCAAAGATGGTTCGACACAGTGGATGACCGCTGGTGGTGGCATCTTGCATATAGAAACTCCCCCAGAACAATTGGTAATTAGCGGTGGATTGTTTCACGGCTTGCAGTTGTGGGTGAACTTACCCGCAGCACAAAAAATGGTTTCTCCTGCGTATCAAAATCTTGATGCAGATCAGGTGAAGTTGTTTACGACTCCTGACGCCGGAACATTGGTGCGACTTATTGCCGGTGACATCGCGGGCATTCAAGGGCCAGGCTCAACTCGCACACCAATTGTTATGGCGCACGCAACAATTCTTCCCGGATCACAAATAGTGCTTCCATGGAATCCTGCCTTCAACGCCCTTGCACACGTGGTGAAAGGCTCCGGCTTTGTCGGCATCGATCGTCATTCATTCACTGTCGGACAAACTGCAGTGTTCGGTACTGGTGATTCCATCACGTTGGCGGCATCACCACATGAAGCACTTGATGTGATTTTGCTTGGCGGTCAACCGATTGGTGAGCCGGTGGAACAATATGGTCCGTTCGTAATGAATACGCGTGCAGAACTGCAGCAAGCTATGGATGATTACCAACACGGACGTTTGGGCACTGTGCCGTCTGGCGGTGTGCAGCCGTATCGCGGCCCACGCAAATAGTTAGCTGACCTGAGTTAGTCCGCCATCAACAACGAAAATTTGTCCGGTGACGTACTTGTTACGCACTAATGCAAGAACTGCTTCTGCGCAATCGTCTGGCGTAGCTGAACGCTTCAGCGGTGCCATTGCTGCAACACCTGCATGTTGATTTGCCCAATCTTTTGTCCATGGTGTTTCCACCAAGCCAGGAGCAACTGCATTGTGACGCACTGGCCCATGGCTCTTTGCCATGAGGCGAGTCATTTGGTTCAGTGCTGCCTTGGTCATTGAATACGCAATAGAAGAACCCATAGGGCGAACACCAGCAACAGATGTGATGTTGACAACGTTGCCATCCTCAGACTTACGCAAGTGAGGCATGGCCATCTTTGTGAGTTGCCATGTACCAAACACGTTCACTTCAAATGTGCGTTCAAAGATTTCGTCTGTGAGTGCTTCAAGATCGCCGTGTGGAACCAATGTGGTCCACCCAGCATTGTTTACGAGAAGGTCTAACTTGCCAAACTTCGCGATGGTGCCGTTAATGAGATTTTCGCACTGCGCTTTGTCACTGATGTCGGCTTGTATATAGATGGCACTGTTCGGAAGTGAAGCAGCCAGTTTCTCCCCTGCCTCAACTGAACTTGCTGAGTTCACCACAACATGCGCGCCTAATTCAGCGAGACGTTGTGCGGTGCGTTCACCGATACCACTTGATGAACCGGTGACGATTGCGACCATTCCTGATAATTCCGACATGTGAAACCCCTTACGTGTGTGAGGTCATCGTAGAACAGCGACGAGTGTTCCGACGATGAGAAAGGGGCCAAACGCGAAATGTGTATTTCTGTTGGCCTTTCGTGTAACCAGCAGAGCCACTGCAAAGAGGCCACCAACAAAGAAAGCTGCGATGAGGCCAACCAATATCGCTTCATACGAGACCCATCCGAGATACAGACCAAGCAGACCGCCAAGCCCGACATCGCCTCCTCCTAAGTCACCGCGAGACAAAACCTCAAGCACTCGCAACATGCACCACATGCCCAACCCGCCAATGAACATGCCAGCGATAGAGCCTGTGTTGTCAAAGAACGCCGAAAGAACGAGGAGTGGCATTGCTACAGCAATGGTGCGATACACAATGCGCCGCGGGAGCAAATGAGTATCGATATCAATCAGCGACAACCACATGCCCGCGCCCACCAACACTCCGTAAGTCAAAACTGTCAGGTCATGATCGAAACGATGCGCAAGCAAGAAATACAGCGCAGCATTTACTGAGACGACAATGGGAGTAACTACTGAGGTGTCAGTGAAGTGTGACTCACCAAATGTTTCACCAACAGCACGCACACGTGCAATATCGATGCGCGCGCGAGTAATTGCTTTGTAACCGCTAGCGGCACCAACAAGAGCAAAAACAATGTCACGCATATGACATGGAAAAGTTATTCCTGAACGAGCTCGATCAGAGTGCCGAAGCTGCCCTTGGGGTGAATGAACGCAACAGTTGTGCCGCGACTACCCGGACGAGGTGCTTTATCAATTGGGGTTGCGCCTGCAGCAATCATGCTGGCAAGAGCCTCTGCACAATTGTCGACTCGGTACCCAATGTGATGAAGACCTTCGCCACGCTTTTCAATTGCTTTTGCAACTGGTGAGTCAGGGTTCGTCGGTGTGAGCAACTGAATGTAGCTTTCGGCAACTTTCAACAACGCTTCTTCAACGCCATCGCTCTCCACAACTTCGCGGTGATCAACAGTTGCACCAAATGCTTCTTGGTAATACTTGATCGCTGCTTCTAAATCGCGAACAGCAATTGCAACGTGGTCAATTTCAGTGAGAATCATTGTGTTTCCTCTGTAGTTTCTATCGACGGAACCAAGTGAGTTTGTCTGCAACTTTTGCACGCAACTCATGATCATCAACGCCAAGGCCTTCTTCCGGGGCCAGGCACAACACGCCAAGTTTTCCTTCGTGCATGTTGTTATGCACTTGGTAGGCAGCTTCACCAGTTTGTTCAAGGGTGAATACTTGAGACATCACAGGATGAATCATTCCCTTTGCAACCAAACGGTTTGCTTCGTAGGCCTCTTTGTAGTTTGCAAAGTGTGAACCAACAAGCTTCTTCAAACGCATCCAGAAGTGACGGTTGTCGAACTCGAGCATGAAGCCACTTGTTGCGGCACATGTAACAACTGTTCCGCCACGCTTCACGACATACATGGAGGCAGCAAATGTGCTGCGACCAGGATGTTCAAACACGATGTCCGGATCTTCACCAACGAGTGCACGAATGTCTCCGCCAAGGCGGCGCCATTCTTTTTCATTGTGAGTGCCGTCTTCATTCCAGAATTGGTAGTTCGCCGCTTTGCGGTCAATGACTGCTTCGCAACCCATCTCGCGAAGGATCGCTGCTTTTTCTGGTGATGACACGACACCGACAGGAATTCCGCCACCGTTCAATACGTACTGGATTGCGTATGAGCCGATACCACCCGACGCGCCCCAGACAAGAACGACATCGCCCTGTTTCATGTTGGCGCCATTTTTCGAAACGAGCATGCGATAGCTAGTTGAGTTACACAGTGCGTTCACTGCTGACTCTTCCCACGTGAGGTGAGCAGGCTTTGGCATGAGTTGGTTTGCTTTGACAACCGCAACATCTGCGAGTCCACCAAAGTTTGTTTCGTATCCCCAGATGCGCTGGTTCGAACCCATCATTGAATCGCTATGTGATGATGGGTCTTGGTCATCTACGTGGTTGCAATGAACAGTGACCTTGTCGCCAGGGTTCCACAAACGCACTGCACTACCGACGCGCAACACAATGCCTGACGCATCAGAACCGAGTACGTGCTTATCGAGATCGTGGCGCTTTGCCCACTTGCTCTCTTTACCCAGGCGAGCCAATGCACCAAATGTGCTGATGGGCTCAAAAATACTGCTCCACACGGTGTTGAAGTTGATGGAGGACGCCATGACCGCAATGACCACTTCGTCGGCAGCAAGTTCAGGCATGGGAACTTCGCCAATGTGGATGCTCTTGCGAGGATCCTTTTCATTGCTGGGAACCCCATCCCACATGGTCTGGTCTTCCTTTCGCACATACGCAGCACGGTATGTAGCGGGAAGAGGGAGGGCAGCGATTTCCTCGCCCGTTGCCCCATTGAGAATTGCCTGAAGGATCTTTTCCATCCTTTGACGATAGCGAATTCTGGGGTTTCATCTCCTAGCCTGATTTATCTCGTATCCATGTCGGATACAAGTACATCTGGAGGCACACATGGCCGGTTCATACATCGTCGCAGGAGCACGCACACCCATCGGAAAAATGAGCGGTGCGCTGTCCTCTTTTACTGCTGCCCAACTCGGTGGCTTTGCCATCAAGGCAGCACTCGAGCGCGCAGGCGTAAAGCCAGAAGACGTCGAGCACGTCATCATGGGCCAAGTTCTCACAGCAGGTCAGGGACAAGTTCCTTCACGCCAGGCTGCGTCGTTGGGTGGCATTCCAATGAATGTTCCTTCCATCAACATCAACAAGGTGTGCTTGTCAGGTCTTAACTCCATTTACTTGGCTGACCAGATGATTGCTTCAGGTGAAGCAGACATCGTTATTGCTGGCGGTATGGAAAGCATGACCAATGCTCCGTACCTCGCACAAGGTGCACGTGGTGGTTTCCGCTACGGCAACACTGAACTGCAAGACGCAATCATTCGCGACGGACTCTGGTGTGCATTCGATGCGTGCCTCATGGGTCTTGGTACCGATCGTTACACCGACGGAAAAATCAGTCGTCAAGAACAAGATGATCTTGCAATGAAGAGCAACGTACGCGCAGCTGCAGCAATCGCTGCTGGTCGCCTTGCACCTGAAATTGTTGAAGTAGCTGTTCCTCAGCGCAAGGGTGACCCTGTAATGGTGAAGAACGACGAAGGTGTTCGCGCAGACACCACCATGGACACACTTGGTGGATTGAAGCCAGCATTCGACAAAGACGGAACAATCACCGCTGCAAATGCAAGCCAAATCTCAGACGGTGGTTCAGCCATTGTCATGATGAGCAAGAAAGCTGCTGAAGCTCGCGGCATCAAGCCGCTTGGTGAAGTTGTTTCCTACGGCATGGTTGCTGGACCAGACAACGCATCGCTCTTGCATCAGCCAAGCCGTTCAATCATGAAAGCACTTGATCGTGCCGGCATGAAGATTGGCGATGTCAACTTGTTCGAACTCAACGAAGCATTTGCTGCTGTCGGTATCGCATCAATGCGCGAACTTGGCATCACAGATGAAATCGTGAACGTCAACGGTGGCGCTATTGCATTGGGTCACCCAATCGGTATGAGCGGTAACCGTCTTGCACTCACCATCTTGCACGAACTTCATCGCCGTGGTGGCGGCGTTGGTGCAGCTGCACTCTGTGGTGGTGGCGGACAAGGCGACGCAATCATCGTTCGCACCGTTTAAGAACTACATGCTGCAAGAGCCACTCAATCGCGCAATTCACGTTGCTCGTTGGGTGGCTCTTGCCGTTGTGGTCGGAGTTATCTCCGGCGTACTTTCTGCCGGATTCATTGAGTCATTGACATGGGCTACTAATACCCGCAATGACAACACGTGGCTGCTTTTGTTGTTGCCGCTATCAGGGCTACTCGTTGGTGCTTCGTATCATTATTTGGGTCGCGGACTTGAACGCGGTAGCAACCTACTGATTGATGAAATTCATACACATTCAGAATGGGTGCCTCTTCGCTTAGCTCCACTCGTTTTCATTACAAGCGTCGTGTCGCATCTCGCAGGTGGTTCAACTGGTCGCGAAGGTGCAGCTTTACAAATTGCAGCCGGCGCAACAGACCCCATCAGTAAGCGACTCGGACTAGACCCTGCTGATCGTGCACTTATGCTCATCACCGCAATCGCTGGCGGATTCGGTTCCATTGCCGGTGTGCCTATTGCAGGCGCAGTGTTCGCACTTGAAGTGCAGCGCATTGGGCGCGTGCGATACGAAGCACTTGTGCCGGCACTTGTCGCAAGTTTTGTTGGCAATGCTGTTGTTCGTGGCCTCGGAGTCCACTACACGAAGTACCCGCACATTATTGATGTGAAATGGTCACCAACTATTGCATGGCAAGTGGCACTGTTTGGTTTGTTAGCCGGAATCATTGCGTTGGTATTTGTACGGCTCACGCTGTTCATACGCGGTGCAATGAAGAAATATGTTGCGTGGTCTCCCGCTCGCCCATTGATTGGCGGCGTTCTTCTTGCGATTCTCATCGGCGTGTGTGGGTGGCGCGATTATCAAGGTTTCTCGTTCCCTCTGATGTTGGAGGCAATGAACGGCGCGACAACTGGCCACTTTGAAGTGAAGTTGTTTTTGACCGCACTTACTATCGGTACTGGTTTTGTGGGTGGAGAAGTAATTCCACTTTTGGCAACAGGTGCCATGGCTGGCGCAATGTTCGCAAACCTCATCGGGGCAAACGTTGCAGTGTTTGCAATAGTCGGATCAGTTGCAGTTTTGGCCGGCGCAGCCAACACACCTTTGGCGTGCACGTTTATTGGCATTGAACTATTCGGTGGCAACGGTGCAATTCTTTTTGCTCTTGCATGTGTTGCCGCATATGCAACTAGTGGTCACACCGGTATCTACCACGCTCAAAAAGTTGTCGCCCACAAATCAGGCGAAGCTATTACTTAGCTATCAAGTTTTTGGCGATTGCCAAACGCGCGACCAAGTGTGACTTCGTCAGCAAATTCAATGTCTCCGCCAACAGGCAGACCGCTAGCTAAACGAGTCACATTGACGCCCAGTGGGTTCAGTAATCGCGCCAAATACATTGCGGTTACATCGCCTTCGGTGTTGTTACTGGTGCACACAACTACTTCTTGAATGTTCTCAGGACGAATACGTGTGAGCAGTTCGCGAACCTTCAAATGTTCCGGGTTCACGCCTTGCAACGGATCAATGAGCCCGAGCAACACGTGGTAACGACCGCGGAATTCTCCGGTGCGTTCGATAGCAACGACATCGCGGGAGTCTTCAACAACACACACGATTGATGAATCGCGTTTTGTATCACCACAGATATTGCACAAGTCGGCATCAGCCAAGTTGAAACACAATGCGCAGAAACGAACTCGCTCTTTTGCTTCTACAAGTGCGCGTGCAAGTCGCGTGACATCTTCAACGTCGCCTTTGATGAGATGAAGTGCGAGTCTTTGAGCGCTGCGAGGACCAATACCAGGCAAGCGTCCAAGTTCGTCGATAAGTAATTGAACGGGTGGCGTGTAGGGCGAGGCCACTAGTTACTTCTTTCCGCGCGGTGACTTTGTCGTGTCCGGGTTTACTTCAGCAGTTTTTTCAACAATGCTTCCGCCAGGGAACGTGTCGTGCAACGCTGCGAGCAACGGGTCAACTGCGTCAACCGCAAGCACCGTGTCGGCGATGTCAATTGCTGCAAACGGATCATCAGTAACATCATCAACAATGGTGCGCACTTCTGGTTCTGTAAGAACCGGACGAGTCATGCCGCCAGGTGCGGTGGGATCTGCCTGAACCAGAGTGACAACAAATGTTGCACCGCAGACTTGTTTAATTGCTTCAACCACTGTGGGTAACTGTTCTTGTGCGCGCTTCATAGGTGTATTGCTAGGAAGACGCAACATAATTTTCTTACCGTCAACCGACTGCACAACTGCAGGCTTAAACATTGCCTTAGCAAGACCACGCATGGCGTCAGTAATTTGCGGCCACATCTGTGCCGGATCTGCAGTGCTAACAGAAGCGGGGGCAGCTACAGGTTCAGCAGGTTTTGCCCGTGTTTCAGCGGCGACAGGAACAGGAATTTCTTTGGTAACCGCAGCTGGTGCAGCAACTACTGCAATCACCGGCGTGGCATCAGCAACGGGAACTGCAACAGGTGCAGTATTGCCAGCGAGCCCACCAATTTTTGCGCGACCAGTTGCTGGATTAATTGGCGCTTGTGGCAACGCTGCAGCAATGCCATTTTCACGCAACGTCTTTACTGCTTCTTCTAATTGCGAAATACGTGCAAGAAGATTCTCTGCACTGTCATCAAACACAGGAGACGCCAACTGCACTACTGCAACTTCAAGCAGCAACCGAGCATCAGGAGCATGTCGCATCTCCACCATGGTGGCGCCAAGTGTTTCCATAATCCGGACAACTCGCTGGGTGCCCATGTCTTGCGCGTAACGAGTGAGTTCAGTAATTCGATCAGCGGGTAGTTGTACTAACTCAGGCGACATTAACGCTAGGAAACAATCGCGCATGGTGCGTACAACATCTTGTGCGTATGTATGTGGGTCACGACCTTGTTGCATTGCGCGCGCAACAGCACCTAACGCTGCAGCATGATCACGGGCAACAAGTGACTTGATGATGTCTTCAGTGTGCAATGCAACTTCTGGTTCGCCGCCACCGGAAACCACAAGTTCAAGTGCTGACAATGTGTCTCGCGCACTTCCGCCACCTTGGCGCAATACCAAGTCAATGGAATCTTCATCGACAGTGAGTTGAGCTTCTTTTATAACGAACTTGACATATTTCTTCAGTTCGCCAACAGGCAACAAATGAAATTGCAGGTGCTGTACACGGCTGCGAATTGTCTCTGACACTTTTTGTGGATCAGTTGTAGCCAATACAAAGACCACTTGATCAGGTGGTTCTTCCAAAGTCTTGAGAAGAGCTGCTTCGGCACCACGTGTGAGCATGTGCACTTCGTCGAGAATGAAAACGCGGTGACGTCCAGGACTCGTTAATGCAGCTGCTTCAATAATGTCGCGAATTTCTTGAACACCGTTGTTGCTTGCAGCATCAAGTTCCAGCACGTCGTAACTGGTGCCCAGTTCCACTGCTTTGCACGAGTCACATTCGCAGCATGGTTCGCCGTCGACAGGGGCGGCACAGTTCAAGACCTTCGCCAAGATTCGCGCCGTTGAGGTCTTTCCGGTGCCTCGGGGGCCAGAGAATAAATAGGCCTGGCCCTCGCGGCCATTAATAACGGCATTGCGCAAAGCCATGACCACATGGTCTTGTCCGTAGAGCTCAGAGAACTTCCGCGGGCGGAAACGTCGGTACAGGGACTGGGTGGCCATCGAAACGACCCTACCAATGCGGTGCACCGAGGACCGCTGTGTGAAAAGGTGAAACACTCTGCGGGGGTCATTCTTGGCTACCGTTTTCTCACACCATGCGTCGCCTTCCTCTCCTTTTCATTGCAGTCGTCTCTGCCCTTGCCTTTTCGGCCGGCCCCGCCCATGCCGCAGGCGATAACACCCTTGCCTCTTCTAGCCCCACCGCTGGCGAAGTGGTCACCCTTGCCCCCACCCAGTTGCAGCTGAAATTCACGTTGCCGGTCGGCGGGGCTGAGATCG
>Ga0194059_1000912_pt1 | contig 13102 bp, 4 predicted proteins | sample SepL6211m_MetaG_FD_163426 | JGI IMG/M metagenome (GOLD analysis project Ga0194059, IMG submission 163426) | Anoxic zone freshwater microbial communities from boreal shield lake in IISD Experimental Lakes Area, Ontario, Canada - Sep2016-L626-11m | ecosystem: Environmental > Aquatic > Freshwater >... | reverse complement strand
GCCCCATCGCGACAGCGCCGCCCCGGAGTCTGTGGCCGGCGAGAAGGACGCCTGCGGGGTGGGCTTCCTGGCCCATCTTCAAGGGGTACCCAGCCACTGGGTGTTGCAACAGGCCCTGCAGGGCCTCCGATGCATGGAGCACCGTGGCGGTTGCGGTGGTGACGGTGATTCCGGTGACGGCGCGGGAATCCTCAGCGCCATTCCCTGGGGCCTGCTTGAGGCTGTCTGGCCGGCCGCCACATGCCATGACCAGGGCGTTAGGGGTCTCGGGATGGTCTTCCTCCCCCAGGATCCCGCCGAGCGCGAAACGGTCCGTCAGCTCTGCGAGCAGGAAGCGAGCCGACTGGGCCTCCAGAGCCTGGGCTGGCGTCCGGTCCCGGTAGACCCCTCCGTGCTCGGCCCCATGGCCCGCCAGTCGGCGCCCTCCATTGAGCAATGGTTGCTGCTGGAACCCCAGGCCAACCCCGAGGTCAGCGAGGAAGTGGACGCGGTCGAAGCTCTGCTTTTCCGGCTGCGTCGGCGGGCCGTCGACCGGGCCCGGGAACAGCTCGGGGCCGAGAGCGCCGACCTTTATTTCGCCTCGATCAGTTCCCGTACCGTCGTCTACAAGGGCATGGTCCGCTCGGCGGTCCTCGACCTCTTTTATGCCGACTTGCGGGATGAGCGCTTCGCCGTACATTTTGCTGTTTACCACAGGCGTTTCAGTACCAACACGCTGCCCCGTTGGCCCCTGGCCCAACCCATGCGCTTGCTGGGCCACAACGGCGAAATCAATACGTTGCTCGGCAACATCAATTGGGCCAGTGCGGCCGAAGCCAACCTCGAAGCGGTCTGGGGTGAAGCGGCCAGCGACCTGAGGCCATTGGTCAATCCAGCGTTCAGCGATTCGGCCAACCTGGACGCCACGCTTGAGCTCATGGTGCGTAGTGGTCGACCGATCACCGATAGCCTTCTGACCCTCGTTCCTGAAGCGTTCCGAGATCAACCTGAACTCGATGACCGCCCCGAGATCAAGGCCTTCTATGAATACAATGCCTGCCTACAAGAGCCTTGGGATGGCCCCGCCCTGCTGGTCTTCAGTGATGGAAAAACGGTAGGGGCCACGCTGGATCGCAATGGTCTCCGGCCGGCCCGGTATTGCATCACCAGTGATGGTTATGTGGTGATGGGTTCAGAAACCGGTGTCGTCGATCTTGAAGAAGATCGAATTCTCGAGAAAGGACGGCTTGGTCCTGGACAGATGCTGGCCGTAGATCTCACCCAACATCGCATTCTCCGTAACTGGGATGTCAAGGAAGAAGCGGCTGCCCGCTATCCTTACTCCAATTGGTTATCGGAACATCGGCGCGAGTTGGAAGCTGGAATCTGGCAAGAAAAAACCATCCTTAGCGATCTTGAGCTTCTGCAACAGCAGACCGCCTTTGGCTTCACTGCTGAAGATCTGGAATTGGTGATGGATGACATGGCCGGGGCCGGCAAAGAACCCACCTATTGCATGGGTGATGACATACCCCTGGCAATTCTCTCCAGCAAACCCCATCTGCTTTACGACTACTTCAAACAACGCTTCGCCCAGGTCACCAATCCTCCGATTGACCCGTTGCGCGAAAAACTGGTCATGAGCCTAGAGATGCACCTGGGTCGGCGCGGATCGGCCTTGCGACCGGACGCCGCCGGAGCCGCAGTTCTGCATCTGGCCAGCCCGGTACTCAACGAATCTGAATTGCAGAGCCTCAGCTCCAAGGGGCTGCGTATGACGTCCCTCTCGACCCTGCTGGCGGTGGAGGAGGGTCCTTCGGGCCTGGAAGCAGCTTTGAAACGTCTCTGCTTTGAGGCGGAGGCGGCCGTTCGGGCCGACAGTCAGATTCTGCTTCTCTCCGATCGCTGCAGCAGTGGCATCGGCCCTGCCTCCATGGCCATACCACCCCTTTTGGCCATAGGGGCTGTCCATCACCACCTCCTGAGGCTTGGTCTGCGCCTCCAGGCCTCCATTGTGATCGAAACCGGCCAGTGCTGGACCACCCACCATCTGGCCTGCCTGATCGGCTACGGCGCCAGTGCGGTCTGCCCCTGGCTGGCATGGGAAACCAGTCGTCACTGGCTAGCCCATCCCAAGACCCAATCCCTGATCGAAAGGGGCAAGTTACCCGCCCTGACACCTATCAAGGTCCAAGAAAATGTGCGTCAGGCCCTAGAAGATGGTTTGCGCAAAATCCTCTCCAAAATCGGTATTTCCTTGCTGGCGAGCTATCACGGAGCCCAAATTTTCGAGGCAATCGGTATCGGAGCCGATGTGATCGATCTGGCCTTCAGCGGCACCACCAGTCGGGTGGCTGGTCTCAGCATGGAAGAACTCGCCAGCGAAACTCTCGCCTTCCACACCAAGGCCTACCCCGAACTCAACCGCACCAAGTTGGAGTTCATGGGTTTCGTGCAGTACCGGAGCGGTGGTGAATTCCACCTCAACAGTCCCGAAATGGCCAAGGCCCTCCATGCCGCCGTAGCAGCGGGTCCCGGTTACGACCACTTCAACACCTACCGCCAACTGCTTGAACATCGGCCGGTCACGGCCCTGCGGGACCTGCTGGAACTCACGCCCGCTCCCACCCCGTTGCCCTTGGACGAGGTGGAGAGTGTCGAAAGCATCTGCTCGCGCTTTTGCACGGGCGGCATGAGCCTCGGTGCCCTATCTCGGGAGGCCCACGAAGTGCTTGCTGTCGCCATGAACCGCATCGGCGGCAAGAGCAACAGCGGCGAAGGGGGCGAAGATCCTGCCCGCTACCACCCTCTCCACGATGTCGATGGCGAGGGTCGCTCAGCGACGTTGCCCAGCATCGGTGGCCTGCGCAATGGGGACAGCGCCTGCTCAGCCATCAAGCAGATTGCCTCCGGTCGTTTCGGTGTGACCCCGGCCTATCTACGCAGTGGCAAGCAGCTGGAAATCAAGGTCGCCCAGGGGGCCAAACCGGGGGAAGGGGGCCAATTACCAGGACCCAAGGTGGATGCCTACATCGCCTGGCTGCGCAACAGCAAACCCGGGGTGGCCCTGATATCGCCGCCTCCCCACCACGACATTTATTCCATCGAGGACCTGGCCCAGCTGATCCATGACCTGCACCAGGTGCATCCCCAAGCGAAGGTTTCAGTGAAGCTGGTTGCCGAAATCGGCATCGGCACGATTGCCGCCGGCGTTGCCAAAGCCAATGCCGATGTCATCCAAATCTCAGGCCACGATGGTGGAACCGGGGCCTCACCCCTGAGCTCGATCAAACATGCCGGTAGTCCGTGGGAGCTAGGGCTCAGCGAGGTCCACCGCAGTTTGCTGGTCAACGGACTTCGGGATCGGGTGCTGCTGCGGGCCGATGGCGGCCTCAAAACCGGTTGGGATGTGGTGATGGCGGCCCTACTTGGCGCCGAAGAATACGGTTTCGGCTCCGTGGCCATGATTGCCGAAGGCTGCATCATGGCCAGGGTTTGCCACACCAATAATTGCCCCGTCGGGATAGCCACGCAGAAAGAATCTCTGCGCAAGCGGTTCACAGGCCTGCCAGATCATGTGGTCAATTTCTTCCTTTTTGTTGCCCAGGAGGTTCGCCAACTTCTCAGCGTGCTCGGCGTTGCCCGTCTCGAAGATTTGATCGGCCGCACCGAACTGTTGCGTCCCAGGTCCGTCAAGCTCACCAAAACCAGCCGGGTGGACCTCAGCTGCCTGCTGACCCCAACACCCCAGGGAACAGATCGTTCCTGGCTGATCCACGACGCAGACGCCCACGGCAATGGTGTGATTCTCGAAGATCAACTCCTGGCCGATCCTGCCGTCTTGGCGGCCATCGAGGGCCATGGGCACCTGGGCCGAAGTCTGAAAATCCTCAACACCGACCGCAGCGTGGGGGCCCGGCTGGCCGGCGAAATTGCCGAGCGCCATGGCAACACAGGGTTCGGTGGAGAGATCAACCTTCAGTTCGAAGGTGCTGCTGGCCAGAGCTTCGGGGCCTTCCTATTGAAGGGTCTGAACCTTCGGCTCATCGGTGAGGCCAACGACTATGTCGGCAAGGGAATCAACGGAGGTCGGCTGACGGTGATCCCCCCCCCCTCCTGCACCCATCCAGGCGAAAAAGTCATCCTAGGCAATACTTGCCTGTACGGCGCCACCGGTGGCGAGCTTTATGCCCTCGGCCGTGCCGGGGAACGATTTGCGGTGCGTAACAGTGGCGCCCGCACGGTGGTTGAGGGGGCCGGGGACCACTGCTGCGAATACATGACCGGCGGGGTCGTCGTTGTGCTGGGAACCACCGGCCGTAATGTCGCCGCAGGGATGACCGGCGGTGTCGCGTTCCTTCTAGATGAGGCCGACGGGGTCCAGCAACGCCTCAATCCCGGCACGGTGAGTCTTCACCCACTCACCACGAATGAACAGGAGGACCTGCTGAAGCCCCTGCTCGAAGCCCATCTAGCCCACACGGGGAGTGCTAGGGCGGCCACGATCCTGGCGGATTGGGCAAATTGGAAAACCCGATTCAAGGTGGTCGTGCCACCCAGTGAAAAAGCCCTGGTCGGTTTAGCGACCCTTGAGCCCGTGGCGGTTTAAGGACAGCCGCAAGACAGCCGCCATCAACCGTCCACCAATCATCCTCGCTGGGCTTCTGGGTCAGCGAGGATGTTTGTGCATGAGGCCTTGAACCTCGCCGGCGTGATAACTGCTGCGTGTCAACGGAGTGCTGACCACTTGCAGAAAGCCAAGTTCATGCTCACCGTGGTGTCGATAGGCATCAAATTGTTCAGGGCTGACGAACCGGTCAACCGGCAAATGCTTAGGCCCCGGGGATAGATATTGGCCGATGGTCACTATGTCGACTGAATGACGTCGTAGGTCAGCAAGAACTTCCATCACCTGGGCGTCGGTTTCCCCCAATCCCACCATCAAACCTGACTTCGTATAAGTACGGGGCCACCCCTGATGCACCCGCTGGAGGAGTTCAAGCGAACGGGCATAACTGCCTTGGGGCCTAGCCTTTCGATAGAGGCTCGGCACCGTTTCGATGTTGTGATTCAAGACCTCTGGTGCGGCCTCCATCACGGCCTCCAAGGCATTCCAATCACCGCAGAAATCAGGAATCAGCAACTCAATCGTTGTCGCGGCAGACCGCTCCCGGACGGCGTTGACGCAGGCGACGAAATGGTCGGCACCACCATCGGCCAGATCATCGCGGTTGACAGACGTGATCACAACGTGGCGCAGGCCCATTCTATCTACCGCCTCACCGAGGCGCCCCGGCTCGGTGACATCAAGGGGCCTGACCGTGCGATCAAAGTCGATGTCGCAATAGGGGCAGGCCCGGGTACACCCGGGGCCCATGATCAAGAACGTGGCCGTCCCACCGGCAAAACATTCACCGATGTTGGGACAACTGGCCTCTTGGCAAACCGTGTTCAGCTGCAGATCGAGCAGCAGATCGGCTACGGCCCCAATGCGCTCACGCTGGGGGGCCTTAACACGTAACCAAGGCGGTTTGGGAGCGACCGAAGCCATTGAATCGAGGCAGGGGGTAAAAAGCCACCGGAACGGTGCCCCAGGCAGTCCCTTGGGGGGAAAGTGATTCTAGGCAAGCCAGCGGCCTGGCTTGGGATCCGTCCCTACCCTCCGACAACGGTGCCTGGGAGACGATCATTCGATCCCTTAGAGTTGGCCCATCGGGATGTGGCGCAGCTTGGTAGCGCACTTCGTTCGGGACGAAGGGGCCGCAGGTTCGAATCCTGTCATCCCGATTGATGGACCACACCGTGGGATCTGAACCCTGATCAACCCAGTTCGGCGCCCGGGTATCCCCTTGGCGTGACAAAGCGGCCATCTTTGACATAGCTGGTGCTGTTGCCGACCAATACCAGACTCAACATGTCGACCTCCGCCATGGGCATCTGTTCCAGGGTGGTGAGCGTCAGCGCTTCGCCTTGTCGACCAAGCTGGCGGGCGATCAACACAGGGGTGGTGGGCTGGCGATGCTCCATCAAGAGATCAAGGGCACGGCCCAGCTGCCAATCCCGACCCTTCGAACGGGGGTTGTAGAGGGCCACCACGAAATCCCCAGCCGCAGCCCCCCTGAGGCGGTCTTCAATCACGGGCCAGGGCGTGAGTCGATCACTCAGGCTGATCGTGCAGAAATCGTGCATCAGGGGAGCGCCCGCCCTGGCTGCCGCTAGCTGAAGCGCAGAGATTCCGGGATGCACCTGAAAGACCGGGCGCTCCCCAGCGGGCATGCCAAGCCATTGTTCAAGGGCCAGGCCAGCCATGCCATAGATGCCACTATCCCCTGAAGAGATCAGGGCAACGCGCAGGCCCTGAGTTGCCATGGCAAGAGCCTCGGCGCAACGGACCCGTTCCTCAGTTAGGCGCCCTTCCCGCCGCACCTGGTCCGGCCGGCGCAGGGGCTCCAGCAGATCCAGATAGAGGCTGTATCCCGCCCAGACACCGCATCGAGAGAGCGCCCAGCGCCCATCGCCGGTCAGGAGATCCAGGGAGCCAGGACCGCTACCGACCAGGTGGATCTCACCACGGGCCGGCCCCCACTGCTCGCCTGCCTCGGCCACCGCCAGGGTCGCGGCCCCCTTTTCCCCGGCACCGGCATGGGCCACCGTTTTGGGGACCAACAGGGTCGCCCCGGTCCCATCGCGTCCTGCCGCCGCGAGCAAGGCAGCCGCCTCAGCGACGCTGGCGGTACCCATCTCCTGTTCGACAACCCTGGAGGGATTGGGGACTGGAACCTCAGCCAAGGACGGGGCTGAGAAACAAACCAACTTCCAGCCATGCCGTTCGACCAGGGCTTGTAGGGCTGGCTCATCGGCCTTGCGATCGACGGTCGCCAGCCCAGCAACGGATTGGATGGCCAAACCATGCTGCTGCAAGGTTTTCTCCAATAGCCGATCCAACACCGACAAAGTGGTGTCTCTTTCGCATCCCATCCCGAGCCAGAGAGAAGGGGGATGCCAGCGACAGCCCGGTCCCAGGCGGGGACCAATCACTAGATCAGGCTCCTGCCCCTCTGTGCCTGGCTCAGGGCCATGCACCAGCCTCAGCCCCATCGCCTGGGCGGCCGCACCCTCCTGCCAAAGGGCCGTACCGCTCTCCTGCCACACCCGTAAGGGGACACGATCGAGATCCTGGCGAGCCGCCAGCATCAGGGCATGCCAGTCACCGGCGCCCCGAGTCCAGCCCCAGTCGGTGCCGAAGCTATCGAGGGCCAATCGCCCAGCGGCAGAGCTACTGCCAGTTATTACGGCCTGACCACCGAGTAGCGCGGCTATCTGGCGTGCCAACGCTTCGGCACCGGCCCCGTGGCCGCCAAGCAACGGCACGGCAAAACGGCCTTCAGGGTCGAGCACGATGACGGCGGGATCTGTGGCTTTACTGACCAGGAGCGGAGCCACGAGACGCGTAACGAGCCCAGATGCCGCAACGGCAACGACGGCCGATGCGAGGGGCCATTCCCGGGCCAACCAATCGGCAGGGGAGATCGGGTCGTCCGGCCAACGGATCTCCCCAAGCCATCCAGCCTGCTCCAGGCGTTGCAACAGGGGGATTGCCTCTTTGGACAGGGCGAAACCCACCACCCTCGACGGAGTGAACGGCATCTCAGGACGGCCCCAGTCGCCGACGAACTCCTTGGCCCAGGCGAGCCAGGAAACCCTCTGAAGGGGGACGGATCATGGTTCCGTCGGGATTCACCAGCTCCCTGGCGGGGGGGAGGACGTCCTTGCGGTCCTGGGAACCAGGAGCGGTATCTGGCAGCGAGGGCGCGGCCCGATCCCGCTCTCTCAGCTCTGCCGAAGGGGTCATGGAACTGGCCTCAGCCAAGGGGACCTCAGGCTCGGAGGGCACAACAGACAGCGGCTCGGGCAGCAGGGATTCGAGGGTAGGAGCCCCAGGGGTCATCGCTTCTACATCGGGGGGCATCCGCTCAATGGAATCAGCAGGGTCCGGACCCCTGTCCGGCTCCGCGTCCTCAAGCCTTTGGCCAGGATCTCCAGGGGATTTACGACTAGGAACTTCCTCCGCAGGGCTCTCGGGCAACAGTTCCAAGTCAGCCTTTTGCATTTCATTATCGTTTTGATCTTGTTCTTGGAGCAAAGATGGAAGATTCGCAGGGGGTACATTGCCCAGCAATATGGCAAGTTCGTCGGCATTCATTCGACCCCTTTGCCAAGGCAGCCTAGAGTCCCCGGAATCTTCAATATTCAATTCACTGACGATACTATTGAAAGGAGGATTAAGTGCTTCTCCCCGTCCATCGACTAACTCCCAAAGCAAGGCATTGGCCCCAGAACGCCAACCGTTGAGCCATAGAGGCGTCTGTTGATCGACCAGAAAACTCTCACCATTCACAGTGATCCTCAAACGCCAACTTGCATCGTCCTGGCGCAGATTTTGCAGAGGAGCATCGATCAAAAGCCAGTCCACCAGGACAGGTTGGCCTATTTTTCCGGAATTCGAATTGGGGGATGTCACTAACAATTGGGCACTCCCAGGAGCAGGTACTACCAAAGGATTGGCAGCAGCACGATGCACTCGAATCTGATCGTATGCACCATGGCTCTTGATGACTTCCCCCCAAGGCCAAGCCGCAACCACCGTCAAACGGTGACTCCCCAGGCTCAGTGGAGGCATCTCAGTCTGCGTTGCCTTGAGGACCCGTGGGGGCTCCCCATCGAGAATGGCCAACAGATGGGGACCCAACCCCAACGAACCGCCATCGATCAAAGGCCAGTCAGAAACCTTGACCCGCAGGGTCCAGGTTCCATTCGCAACCATGGCGCCATTGGGTGGCTCCAGAATCTCCACCTGGGGAAGCTTCTCGCCGACCGCATCCTTGAATTGATCGACGGCCACAGGCGGCGACACCTCCTGCAGATGGGGTGAACCGACACGGGCGGATGCTCCCATGGGAGTGGGGGCGGGGACCTGGCGTTTCGGCAGCCGCCAGGCGGCATGGCTGACCGCCGGGCTGCCAAAAAAAACAACAACTACGAGAACCACACCAACCAGGACCGACCACCACAGCCTGAGCCCGAAGAACCTTTTAAGCAGCAAGAAACCGTTTCCAGGTGCCATCATTGTGCTGAAGGACGTATTGGTGCCGAGGCCAAGCCGGCAGACCAGAGCAGGAAAACTGCACAGAGTCATGGTGATTATAATTACATCTCCACACAAAAGCCCCTTTCGATGCAAAACAACGCCCTGTAGACCCCAGTCCCAGCCTTCGAATGGCGGGGATTGAACCTTTGTAACTGGACGCGGAATAGGCATGTTTTTGGCCCCTATACTTTCGCCAGCGGTCCCCTTTGGGGCCCAATGCCCCAGTCATGACAAGGGTTCACCCCCCTTGACCGACTGGCGCCCATGGCGACGGTTCAGTGGCTGGCTCGCCCTTGCCACCCCGCGCCATGGGGCCCAACGGCCCCGGATATCCCGGTAGGTCGAAGGGGTGGACCTCCACCTCGATTCCGTCCCTCGAGGAACCTCTCGATGACCATCAGCCCACCAGAGCGTGGGAACAAGGCGAAGGATCTGGTCGACCGGAACCCAGTTCCGGCAACGTTCGAGCTTTTTGAAAAGCCCGGCCATTTCGACCGCACCCTCGCTAAGGGTCCCAAAACCACCACCTGGATTTGGAACCTCCACGCCAACGCTCACGACTTCGACAGCCACACGAGCGATCTTGAAGAGGTCTCACGCAAGATCTTCAGCGCTCACTTCGGCCATCTGGCCGTCATTTTCATCTGGTTGAGCGGCGCCTTCTATCACGGTGCTCGTTTTTCCAATTACACCGGCTGGCTCGCCGACCCCCTGCACGTCAAACCAAGTGCCCAGGTGGTCTGGCCGATCTTTGGCCAAGAAATCCTCAATGGTGATGTGGGAGCAGGCTTCCACGGCATTCAGATCACTTCAGGCCTCTTCCACGTTTGGAGAGCCTGGGGATTCACCAGCGAGTTTCAACTTCTCTGCACGGCCATCGGCTCCTTGGTCATGGCCGGCCTCATGCTCAATGCTGGGGTTTTCCACTATCACAAGGCAGCTCCGAAGCTGGAGTGGTTCCAGAACGTTGAGTCGATGCTCAACCACCATCTGGCCGGCCTTTTGGGCCTGGGTTCACTGTCCTGGACAGGGCACCTGCTCCATGTCTCCCTGCCTACCAACCAATTGATGGATGCCATTGATGCCGGCAATCCGCTGGTTCTCAATGGTCGAACAATCGCATCAGTTGCGGACATCCCTCTTCCCCACGAGTTCTTCAACCAAGATCTCCTTTCTCAGCTGTTCCCTGGTTTCGGGGCCGGCCTCTCAGCATTCTTCACAGGAAACTGGGCGGCTTACAGCGATTTTCTGACTTTCAAAGGAGGCCTGAATCCGGTCACGGGAAGCCTCTGGATGACTGACATCGCCCATCACCATCTGGCGATTGCTGTTCTATTCATCGTTGCCGGTCACATGTACCGGACCAACTGGGGAATCGGACACAGCATTAAGGAAATCCTTGAAGGTCAAAAAGGCGATCCTCTCTTGTTCCCTGCAACTAACGGGCACAACGGACTCTTCGAATTTCTGACAACGTCTTGGCATGCCCAGCTCGGTATCAACCTGGCCATGCTCGGTTCGCTGACAATTATCATCGCGCACCACATGTATGCGATGCCGCCGTATCCCTACATCGGCATCTCCTACGCCACCCAACTTTCATTGTTCACCCATCACATGTGGATTGGTGGCTTCCTGATCGTTGGCGCCGGTGCCCATGCGGCTATCGCGATGATCCGCGACTACGACCCTGCCAAAAACGTCGACAACGTTCTTGATCGGGTGCTCAAGGCTCGCGATGCCCTCATCAGCCATCTCAACTGGGTGTGCATCTGGCTTGGCTTCCACAGCTTCGGCCTTTACATCCACAACGACACCATGCGTGCCCTGGGTCGTCCCCAGGACATGTTCAGCGACACCGCGATCCAACTGAAGCCCATCTTCGCTCAGTGGGTTCAAGGACTTCATGCTGCTGCTGCTGGAACCACAGCTCCCAACGCCCTTGCCAGTGTCAGCGAGGTTTTCAACGGTTCCGTAATCGCTGTCGGCGGCAAAGTTGCCGCAGCGCCGATCCCCCTGGGAACGGCCGATTTCATGGTCCACCACATCCACGCCTTCACGATCCACGTCACCGTGCTGATCCTTCTGAAAGGTGTGCTTTACAGCCGTAGCTCCCGCCTCGTCCCCGACAAGGCCAACCTCGGCTTCCGATTCCCCTGCGACGGCCCAGGCCGTGGCGGTACTTGCCAGGTGTCTGCTTGGGACCACGTGTTCCTTGGGCTGTTCTGGATGTACAACTCCCTGTCGATCGTCATTTTCCACTTCAGTTGGAAAATGCAGAGCGACGTATGGGGCACCGTCAACGCTGACGGGACTGTCCAGCACATCACCAATGGGAATTTCGCCCAGAGCGCGATCACCATTAATGGTTGGCTACGCGATTTCCTTTGGGCTCAAGCCGCCCAGGTCATCAACAGCTACGGATCGAGCAGCAGTGCCTATGGCCTGATGTTCCTGGGTGCCCACTTCATCTGGGCCTTCAGCCTCATGTTCTTGTTCAGCGGCCGCGGCTACTGGCAAGAATTGATCGAGTCGATCGTTTGGGCTCACAACAAGCTGAAAGTGGCTCCGGCCATCCAGCCCCGTGCGCTTTCGATCACCCAAGGACGTGCGGTTGGTGTTGCCCACTATCTGCTGGGCGGTATCGCCACCACCTGGTCCTTCTTCCTGGCCCGCATCATTGCGGTCGGCTGACCTCCACCTGACCTTTCCCAATGGCAACGAAATTTCCTAATTTCAGCCAGGGGTTGGCACAGGACCCGACAACCCGTCGTATTTGGTACGGGATCGCCACGGCTCACGACTTCGAGAGCCATGACGGAATGACGGAAGAACGGCTTTATCAAAAGCTGTTCTCTACCCACTTCGGTCACCTGGCGATCATCGGCCTCTGGGTTTCGGGAAACCTGTTCCATATCGCCTGGCAGGGCAACTTCGAGCAGTGGGTCGCCGATCCTCTGCATACCCGTCCCATCGCCCATGCGATTTGGGATCCTCACTTCGGCCAGGGAGCCATCGCTGCCTTCACCCAGGCCGGTGCCACTTCCCCAGTCAACATTGCCTATTCCGGTCTGTACCACTGGTGGTACACGATTGGTATGCGCAGCAATGCCGAGCTGTATCAAGGATCCATCTTCATGATGATCCTTTCAGCCTGGGCCCTGTTCGCTGGTTGGCTCCATCTACAGCCCAAGTTCCTGCCCTCGCTGGCCTGGTTTAAAAACGCCGAATCCCGGTTAAACCACCACCTTGCGGTACTTTTCGGATTCAGTTCCATCGCATGGACCGGTCACCTGGTTCACGTGGCTATTCCTGAATCCCGCGGTGTTCATGTTGGTTGGGACAATTTCCTCTCGGTGTCACCCCACCCTGCTGGTCTTGGACCCTTCTTCACGGGTAACTGGGGTGTGTATGCCCAAAATCCAGATTCAGCCCAACAGGTGTTCAACACCACTGAGGGAGCTGGGACGGCCATCCTGACTTTCCTGGGCGGCTTCCATCCCCAGACGGAATCGCTTTGGCTGACGGACATTGCCCATCACCACCTGGCGATCGGTTGTCTGTTTGTGATCGCTGGCCACATGTACCGGACCAACTTCGGTATTGGTCACTCGATCCGCGAGATCCTCGAGGCCCATAACCCCCCCAACGGCACTCCCTTCGGGGGCGCCCTCGGCGCCGGCCACAAGGGCCTCTACGACACCATCAACAACTCCCTGCACTTCCAGCTGGGTCTTGCTCTGGCCTCCCTTGGTGTTGTGACAAGCCTGGTGGCGCAGCACATGTATGCGCTGCCTTCCTACGCCTTCATTGCGCGGGATTACACCACCCAGGCTGCCCTTTACACGCACCACCAGTACATCGCCATCTTCCTGATGTGCGGTGCCTTTGCCCACGGGGCCATCTTCTTCATCCGTGACTACGACCCCGAGGCCAACAAGAACAATGTTCTTGCTCGGATGCTTGAGCACAAAG
>Ga0194059_1000911_pt1 | contig 13105 bp, 8 predicted proteins | sample SepL6211m_MetaG_FD_163426 | JGI IMG/M metagenome (GOLD analysis project Ga0194059, IMG submission 163426) | Anoxic zone freshwater microbial communities from boreal shield lake in IISD Experimental Lakes Area, Ontario, Canada - Sep2016-L626-11m | ecosystem: Environmental > Aquatic > Freshwater >... | reverse complement strand
CGATTCGAGTCGGGAGATTTCATGCCGTGCACGGGTCTGTACGGCGTCGAGGATCTCGTTACGTGTCCACTCCCTGTGCTGGAGGACGCTTAGCAGAACCCGTGACAATGGGGAGGGTTCTCGGAGAAGAAATTTCTGAAGATTCTCGATCTGGGATCCGCCTTTGAACGCATCGAGAGCCCGAACCACATCGGGCGGTAGCGCACGATCCATCTTGATGACGAGCGCCCTTTGAAGAATCACGGCCAGGGAGAAAACCGAAAGGATGAGAAGAACGGCCATGAAGAAGCCGCCTTTAACGAAGAACTGGACAAAGCCGGGCATCGCGGCAAGGAAGGGGAACAGGTACATGGAGTGAAGCTTAGTAAACGGTGAAGCTGTAGTCGATTTCCAAGACCCCGTTCTGGAGTGTTCTGGCAACGTCGGGAGGAATCGGCGGAAGCTTAGCGTCCATGATCGAGCGAAGACTACAATCAGTCAAAGACTCATTCCCATTGCTGGAGACGACATGGAGTCCGCTGACCTTGCCGCTGGCGGTGACCTTAAAGCTGACGTCCACTGTCCCGATGCTAAGAACCCCCATCCGCTCATCCACATAGTAGTACCACCTCGATCCGATGGCATCGGAGACACCTTTGCGATAGCGACCCAGCGGTGTGGACTCGGCGGCAACGGAGGATCGACCACGGTTGGAGATATTTCCATGGATCACGGTTTGACGTGTCTCAGGTTGGTATCCTTTGGCGCTTCCTTGGGATCCTGGAACTGAAGCCTGGTGGGGAAGGGATGTAGAGGGTGGCAATGCCTTCTCTGCCGTCTGCGCTGATTGTTTAGAGCTCGCCACTGGGGATTCAGGCGGTTCAAGAAGCTTGATATTGTTAGGAGGTGGAGTGGCGGTTGGCGTCGGTTGTGGATTAGGGGTAGGCTTGGTAGCGGTGTTGGGAGTTGACGTAGTGATGGGCGACTGGGTCGATTTTTGCTGCGATGGGGATTGTGCGGAGGGGGATGCAGGAGGTGAGGGCGGCTGCTCAGGAAGTGGGTTGCCAGCCTGAGAGGCTGGTTTTTCACCCGATGTATGGCGCTGGTTCTGAAGTTCTAGAGATGATTGCTCAATGCCCTGCTGCGAGGGGAGAGGCATTTGTCCTTCAGGGATTTGTTCACTGGCTGCTTTGCTGTTCTGATCCGATTGGAAAGGGGAATTCTCAGGTGCTTTGTCAGAGACTTCCTTTGCCTCAATGAAGGGACGTTCGGTTATGGCAGGAGGCGTGATCTCGAGTGTTACCTCGGGTGGAGGAGGAGATTTCTGAATCTCTTTTTTTAGTAGATTTCTTGCAAAGAGAATTGCCAAGAGGATGACCAATGCTCCATGGATCAGGCAGGAGAGTATAAGGAAGAAGGGAAAGCCCTTCTTCCTGCGACTTCGCCTGGAAGTTCGTTGATCCGTGGTGGCTGTCATGGCACGGAGGTGAGTTGCGGAGAGGAGGTCTTTTGAGTCCTCTGGGTCCTATAATTCCCCTGGGGAATTTTCAGGTTTCCTGTACGTGCCTGATGAAAGAGGTATTGCTGGATATACCCGGCGTAAGGTCCCATGACCTTTTCTCCATAATGCTCTAACTCGACCGGAGTCAGTTTCTTTGCCCGAGAAGATCGGAATGAGTTCAGGATTCTGCCGATCCAGACATCCACGGGAACAGCCTCTAGTCGGCCATAGGAAAAGAGAAGAATACAGTTGGCAACCTTTCTTCCGATACCTGGCAACGTGCAGAGGGCTTCCCGTGCTTCGTGGGTGCTCATGCCGACCAGTGCTTCCGGGTTGAATTTTCCCTCAGCGACCAATCGGGCCGTGCCGAGAAGGCCCTTTGCACGAAAACCAAGGGCGCAGCAGCGTAGCTCCGCTTCTGTCGCGGAGGCTAGGACGGCTGGCTCTGGAAAGGCGGGAACGGGGGAATTCTCCAGTGTTTTCCCATAAGCATGCCTCAAGGCCATGCTCATCTGGCGGATGTGGGCGACCTGTTTCATCGGCGAGAGAATGAAGGAGGCCATACATTCCCAGTGCGGTTGCCTCATGATGCGCAGACCATGGCAGACCAGTGATGCCTTGAAAGAGGCGGGATGAGAGACGCAGGAGTTACGAATGGCCTCAAGATCATGATCAAAGGCCAGATAATGTCCCAGGGATTCGGGATCAATCCCCCGAAAATGAAGGGTTTCACCCTCCTGTCTAAGAATGACACCCCTCTCGCCGATACATCCTGCATAGCCGCCATCGAATTCCATCCAATGAAAGGTCTGGCCGCTCTCCAAGGTCATTCGGAGATCGAATTCAGGACAAGTGATACTACCCTCTGATTGTTGAATTCGTTGCCCCTGCTTCATCGCGCAAAGTAGCTTAGGTTCTCCAGTTCGATCGCAAGGTTGACGTTGTTCACGGCCACAGTCTCGGGGAGATGCAGGATGACGGGCGAAAAATTCAGGATTGCTTGAATTCCGGCCTCGGCAAGCTGTTCGGCCACGCTTTGGGCGGCTGAGCCAGGCACGCAAAGAATGGCCATCCTTATCTCCCCACGCCGAACGAGTCCTCTCATCGATCCCATTCCCCGAACGCCCAATCTTCCCTCTTTTGGTTTTTGAGCTTTGAGATCAAATGCAGCCACAATCTCGAACCCCTCGCGGGCGAATCCCTTGTAACTCAGGAGAGCCTGACCCAGGTTTCCCACACCCACAAGGATGACGGGCTGGAGGCTCGCGCGACCTAGGATTTCCTCAAGCCTGTTCCTCAGGATCACGACTTCGTAACCTGTACCGCGTTTGCCCAGGGGACCGCAGTAAGCGAGATCCCTGCGGAGTTGAGCCGGCTGGACTCCGGCCACGCTGGCTAGGGCGGTCGAAGAGACGATGCTCTCTCTTTTTGCGACCATGAGACCCAGGCAACGGAGGTACAAGGAGAGGCGGTAAACTGTTTTCTTGGGAATATCCGACGAGATTCGGGCTGACATTCCCACTTTCCCGGGACTTTTACTCATGAAGGAAGGGAGATTCCGTCGTGAATGGCCGGGGTGCCGTAAAGGGTTGAGCTGCTGGCTGAGATCACGGAAACATCGAAGATTTCCCCGTGAAAACGGCTTCCGCCTTCAAAGATGACGATCTTATTGGTTCTCGTGCGACCGGCAAGGCGCTCTGGATCATTACGACTGGTGCCCTCGCAGAGGATTTCCTGGCGTGTGCCAATGCAAGCTTCAAGCTTTTTGGAAGCTGAGGCATTCACTACGGAGAGAAGATCCTGGTTGCGTTCCTCTTTCTCATCCTCGCTTAGCTGTTCCTCCATCAGCGCTGCCGGGGTGTCCCCGCGTTTCGAGTAACGGAAAATAAAAGCCCCGTCGAATTCCAGTTCCTCAGCCAGATTCCGGGACGCTTTATAATCACTCTCGGTCTCTCCCGGGAAGCCGACGATAATGTCTGTAGTGACCGCGATGCCAGGACGGCTTGCTCGCAGGTCGGCGACGAGCTTCCGGTACGATGCCGCCGTATAGGGACGGTGCATGGCCTTCAGGATCTTGTCGGACCCTGACTGAAGGGGAAGATGGACATGTTCCATGAGCTTCGGAAGTCGGCCGAAGCATTCCACAAGGTCCTTACGGAATCCCATCGGGTGGGGCGAGGTGAAGCGGATACGATCGAGTCCATCGACCTCGTGAAGAGCCTCGATGAGCTGCACAAAAGGGCTCTTGTCCCCTATCTTGGGAAACTCGTGCCGGCCGTAGAGATTCACGATCTGTCCGAGCAGGGTCACTTCACGGATCCCTCTCTCCACAAGATTGCGTGCCTCCTCAACAATCTCGCCGATCGGCCTGCCTCGTTCCTCACCCCGTGTTGTGGGGACAATGCAAAAGGTGCAGTGCATGTTGCATCCCTGCATGATGGAGATGAAGGCGGTGGCTTCTTTCTTTTTCTCCGGGAGGTGATCCCGAATAGAGTTCTGGGAACCCTCTTCAATCGCGGTGTCGATGATTGGTTGGATGGACGTACCGAGATCCCTTACATCTTCCTGAATGAAAGCCTCTTCACGTTTTTTTAATGCCTCCTCCACATAGTCCGCAACACGATGGAATTTCTGCGTGCCGATCACGAGATCGACATGCGGGGAGCTTTTCTGGAGGTCTTGACCCAGTCGTTGAGCCATACATCCCATGTATCCCAACACGAGTTTTGGTTTCTCCCTGCGGAGCTTCCGAAGCATGCCCATCTTGCCAATGGCCTTCTGTTCCGCCATCTCTCGGACACTACACGTGTTGAGCAGGATCACGTCGGCATCCCTCTCGTGAGAGACAAGTGTGTGGCCGCGATCCTGAAGGTCACGCGCCACCTGCTCGGAGTCACGTTCGTTCATCTGGCAACCGTAGGTCTTGATGAAGACGCTGGGCATGGGACTAGTGAAAAAGTTAGGAGTGAAGTGTTAAATTAAAGCGGAACCTTGACTAAATACGATAGTCACTAGCTACCATTTAACACTTTCAACTGCCGCTTTGAGGGGAGACCTCCGAGGGGAACTGAGGAGAAATCTGGCTTTCTGCTGGTAATTCCTCGTTCTCCTCAATGACCTCCTTGGCGTGGATGTTTTTTCCCCGCGGGTCGACCCTCTTGAGTCCGATTCGCTGGCCGCTTGCCTCCACCAGTTCGGCAACCCGTTTCTTTAAACGATACCCTCGAGTCCAAATGACAAACATGGCCGCCGCATACAGGCCTAGGGGAAGAAGCATGGAGTATCCGGTGGCTGCTAGATAGATCAGTAAGCTGATCATTAGGAAATTTGCCAGGAAAGTGGTTGCTACCATCCGAGTGGCAAGGCCGACACGAGTCAGGCATTTTGGGCCTCCATGGTACTCCGTAACGCTTCGCATGGTGACTCCCCACCAGAAACTTCCATAAATCTGGACATCCCAATCTTTCCAGCCCGTATCGGTAGAGTAGCTCCAGCCTTCATTTTCCAAAGCCTCGATGACCGACGTGATCAGAAGTTCGCGCCCCTTTCCCTCCTCATTCCACAAAATAAGCCTCGAGAGCCCACGGATTTTGCTGGGTTTGAAGTCTTTTTCTTTGGCAGCTATGACGGATTCCGGCGTGCGCTTGAACTTAAGCCAGGTGAAGTATCGGGCCCATCCCCTCACAAGAGGCTGGGCAAGGGCAAGAAATGCCACTAGCAAACGTGCCCTGATCGTATCGAAGCGTGGCTCCAGCTTGGCATGAATCATGTAGGAAAGAGCGACTAGGAAGGTGCCACCGAACATCAGGTAGGCAACGATTCGCAGGACTGGGAAAGGGATGGCCAGCAGAAAGAGAAAAGCGGTAAGGGTGACCCATTCGATGCTGCTCAAGTAAGCGGCCAATTCCGACTGCGGGGTGGGGTAGATGCACTGAAAGAGTCCTTCACCAAAGACGCCATGATAAATCACGGGTTGGTTAATCAGCCAAGTGAACCGCGGGGCTCCATAGACTTGTCCCTTCCATTTGGCTGTACCGGTAGGGCCAAAGAAAACCAGGTGCTTAAAGCGAAGGAGGGATTCTGCCTCTCCATAACCTTCCTGCTGCTTGCGAAAAGCCTTTAGGGTGAAGCGGCGATAGTGCCACACGATGGCCGAAGGGCTGAAGGCAATCACCTCTCCCTCCTGTTGAAGGCGCCAGCAAAAGTCCACGTCGTCACCAGCTTTTCGGTATTCCGGATCGAAACCACCTATCTTTTCAAAGGCCCACCTGTAAAAGGCCATGTTGCACCCGGGGATATGTTCCGCGACGACATCCGTGAGAAGAACATGACTCGGTCCTCCTGGTGCGGCGGCAACGCATGCCTGATGCCAATTCTGAGCGGGAGGGGAGATGTTCGGTCCCCCGACGCCGGCATAGTTACCCGAGAGGAGGGTTCCGACAAGATAGTAGAGCCAGTCAGGATCCGCCATGCAGTCGCTGTCGGTATAGGCAATGATCTCGCCAGTGGCCGCCGATGCGCCGACATTTCGCGCCACGCTGAGACCATGATTCGTCTGGTAAATGGCATGCACCCACGGGTGATGGGAGAGAATCTCTTTTGTGTGGTCCGTTGAACCGTCATCGACAACGACAACTTCGTAATCGGGATAATCAATCTTTTTGAGGGATCGAAGGCATGCTTCCAAGGTCTGGCCCCCATTGTAGCTGCAGACGATCACTGAGACTTTGGGGACACGAGGCAGGGGGGCCCGATGCGTGATGGATTGGCGATTGTCAAAAAACTCCCTGACTGTCGAAAGTGCCTTTTTGGGTGTGCGGTCCCGCTTAACTAAACCGAAGGCCCAATCGAGGATCTCCATTCCGCCCCGATGCCACTCATCCGTCCAGGCATAGAGAATGGTTCCTGCAAGGCCTCCTCGCACGACAGCATCGAGATGCCAACCGATCATCTCGGCCTGTTCCTCTTCGGTGTGACGGATCGTGTCCATACCGAACTCACCCATCATGAGGGGCTTGTCCTCGGCCAGATTCTGAAGGCGGGCCAGATAGCGCTCAAAATCTTCCCTGCGGTGCAGGTAGACATTGAATGTCAGGAAGTCGACATTTTGCGGAAGTAGGTACTCCGTGGGAGGATAGCTTGCATAGGAGTAGAGTGCCCGGGGATCCTCGTGACGAGCGATGTTGACCAGATGCTCCAGGAATTCGGTTACCCTCTTTGCTCCCAGCCAGCGCACCATGGAGGAGGGGATCTCGTTTCCCAGCAGGTAACCGAAGATTGCATGATGGCCCTTGTGCTCGCGCACAGCATCGAGAACGGCTTTCTCTACTGAGGTCCTGACCTTGGGATCATTCAGAAACTCGACATGCTCCATCCAGGCGATGCTGAAGAGAACCCGTAGACCATTCTCTAGGCAGAGATCTAGGAACCAGCGCGGCGGAGTGGTGTAGATGCGGATCAGGTTGGCACCAGTTTCTCGAATGACGGCCAGATCACGGGCCACCTGCTCTTTCGGGCCAAACTGGAATCCCTCGGAATCGGGGGCGAAGGGGGCATAGGTGACTCCTTTAACAAAGAATTTTTTCTCCCCTTCGAAGAAGAACTTTGATCGGACAATTACACGCTCAGTCACTGGGAGATGTTTATTGAGAGAGTTCTCCAAGTCGAGTCAGAATGAGTTAGAAGCGTGGGATGTCGAGGCCAGCTTCGGCATCCAGGCTCTGGGAGTGGGAAAGAATCCCGTGGCCTTAGGTGCTGTATCAAGAGGCAGGTCCTGATTTTTCTAAATCCCCTTCAGTCCTCCAAGCAGGAGTTCCGCGTTACTCCTGGTAGTTTCCATATTCAGGCAGAGGAGTTGCATCGCTTCGGCAGCCGGGATTTCCATGAGTTGCTTCCGCAGCTGAAGGATCCGACCATACTCGTCCGGATGATAAAGTAGTTCCTCGCGACGGGTTCCTGATTTGGTGATGTGGATGGCTGGGAAGACGCGTTGTTCCATGATGGAGCGATCCAGATAGATTTCCATATTTCCCGTCCCCTTATATTCCTCGAAGATCAAGTCATCCATCCGGCTATGCGTTTCCACCAGGGCGGTGGCTAGAATGGTTAGGCTCCCTCCCTCCTCGACATTGCGAGCCGAGCCGAAGAATTTCTTGGGACGAGCCAAGGCTGCCGAGTCCACGCCGCCGCTCATGGTGCGGCCTTTGCCCTGGGTGTTGTTGTTATAGCCGCGCGAAAGGCGAGTGATACTGTCCACAAGGATCACTACATCCTTTTTTAGTTCCACAAGTCGCTTAGAGCGTTCCGAAACCATCTCTGAAACCTGCACATGGCGTGCGGTCGGTTCATCGAAGGTGGAACTGAAAATATCGCAGTCCAGAGCCCTCCGCAGGTCGGTGACTTCCTCGGGTCGCTCATCCACCAGGAGTAGCATAAGATGGACATCGGGATGATTTGCCCGGATTGCGAGGGCCAGGCTCTTGAGCATCATCGTTTTCCCAACGCGCGGTGGTGCCACGATCAATCCACGCTGACCCATTCCCAGTGGTGCGATCAGATCAACGGCTCGAGCTGTCGGATTGTTTTTGCCCGGCTGCTCCAGATAGATCCTCCTGTTGGGGAACATTGCCGTGAGATTGTCAAATTCCGTTGGGCTTTTCCAAGACTCCGCCGGTATCCCTTCGATTTCCGTGAGTGTGTGGAGAGCCAGCTTCCTTTCGGATTGTAGCGCGACTGTTCCCTTAATTCTCAGACCAGGGCGCAACTCGTACTGGCGAAGTAGTGGGATGGGAAGGTTGAGATCGCAGGGAGTGGGTTGAAAATTAAATTGAGGCCAGCGGATCATCGGCGCATCGGGAGCAAACTCCAAGATCCCCTCCGCAGTGAGAGTGCCTCCTCTCTTCAGTTGATCCCTCGCCAGATCGAGTGTCAGATGATGCCTTGAGGAATCCCGATGCAGGGGAAGGTTTCTCGAAGCTATCATCTCCAGGAGGCTCTTGTGGCTTGATGCGTGAAGTATATCCATATCCAGCGGAGGAGGGATCTGGACCGGAAGCACCTCCTTTGAGGAGGTTTGCATGGGAGTATCAGTTAAGGGGAGTTCCGTATCGGCTTCATCAGGTATAGGGCCGGAGTTCATAGGTTTTTCAAAAGTGGTAGGAGATGCCGGATCTGGAGTTCTAACGTGGAGGTCGAGGCGTCATTCCAGAGAAGGTGATCCACAAGGGTGATTTTTTGTTCCTGATCCGTTTGGTTTCTTAACCAGGCTGCGGTTGCTTGGTGTGAGAGGTCACGCTCCAGGCTCAGTCTTTCCTTTCTGAGGGAGTCGGAACAGGCGACTAGAATGACCCTATCGAAGAAGTCTTCCAAACCTTTCTCGTAAAGAAGGGGGATTTCCGCGATAAAAAAATCACCTTTTGTTCCCTTGGATGCGAGAGCGAGCGGTTTCCAGACTTTCTCTAATCTCGGATGGAGAATTTCCTCAAGCAAGGTTTTGGCCGATAGATCCGAGGTGATGAGCTCGAAAAGTCGTTTCCTATCCGGACATCCCGTGCCGTCAAAACAGGCGTCACCAAATGCCCCTCGAATAAGTTGATGAACTTTTTCATCATGATCCAGCAGTTTACGATTTTCGAGATCGGCATTATAGATTGCCGACGGCAGAAGCTGAGCTAGTAACTTTAGGGCAAGGGATTTGCCGCTCCCGATACTGCCCGTTATCGCTATCGATGGCATCTGATGGTTTCAGCAGATCAAGAGAACCTTATTTCTCTTGATTCCCTCCGTGATTATTTCCCTCTGACAGCGGTCGAGTTCATGGATGGCTGGGGCAAGTCTTGAGGGAGTCCTAGGGGTGTTACGATCTCTGATTCCTCAGTGTCGCCGCGACGCGGCTGGCCTTCAGCATCGAGGATGTGGGGCGTGACAAAGATCACCAGATTCTTTTTGATTTTCTGGTCGGCATCGGAGCGGAAGAGTCGGCCAGCCATCGGAATGTCTCCCAAGATCGGCACCTTGTCCTGGACTTTTTGTACATCCTCACGAATAAGTCCGCCAAGGGCCACGGTCTGTCCATCCCAGACCGTCACGAACGTGTTGACCTCACGCACGCTGAAGACCGGCTGGTCGATCTTATTCGTTGTGAGTAGCTGAGTTGTTGGAATTAAAGCAGGTACTACGCCATTGAATAATCCTGCTGTATATCCCACGCCGTTAATGGGAGACCCATAATTAATAAAGCCATCGAAGTCGGTGACTCTTGGGTTTAATTCCAGATCGATCGTATAACCATCGGGACCAATCGTCGGTTTGGCCTCTAGGACAACGCCGAGATCCTGCTTAGTGAAATCCCTGGGAAAGGCAGGAGTGACCGTTGGTGGAGGGATTGTTAATGGGTCAACTGTAGTAGTCCCGCCCGATCCACCGTTGTTTCCGGATTGACTAAATGTTGGAGGGTCGTACTGACGAGGATAGATGAACTCATTGATAATTTTGACCGTGGCCTTGACGCCGCTCTTGGTTGTGACCTTGGGAGCGGCCATCAAATCCACCCCCTTTTTCTGATTCAGGGCATGAATGACCATCTGGAATTGGGGATCGGTGAAGACTCCAGCGACGCTGAAGACTCCCGGAGCGGGAGTTATAGAACCACCAGCCTGACCAGCCAGAAGCGCACCAATGGAATTTCCGGTGATGGCCTGATCTCCCGATCTGAGACTACCCACGGTATTCATGCCTGCCGGGTTGAAGGGATAATTCGCACCATTCAGAGAGTTGGATCCTCCACCTCCACTTCCATAGACTCCGCTACCACCGATGCTAAAGGGTCCCAGCAACCAGTCGAACCCCAGCTCCTGAATATTGTTCTGATTGATTTCTATGAATTTCGTCTGGATATCAACCTGAGACGGAGCAACTCCCATGGCCGCATCCACGAGGGCATCAATCTGGTCGATGTTATCCCGGGTGTTACGCACCACGAGCTTACTGCCAGAGGGTAGGTAGTTGGCACTCGAGCCAGTAGGAAACTCGACGCCTTGAGAGACGAGATAGTCTTGAGCATTGTAACGAGTGGCAACACGGGGCAGGTTTGCGGCACTTGGCGCAGTTCCTGCTTGAGGAAGCGCACTTCCCGAGTCAAGCAGCTTGGGTGGAATGAAGGTTGGGGGAACTTGATATTCCTTGGTGATCAGGATGTCCGTTGGTTCAGAGAGAGGGACGATCGAGACAGCATAGGGATCGATCTTAAGCTTCAGGTTGCAGAGCTTGCTGATGTAATCGAGGGCTACATAGAGAGGCACATGGGAGAGGGCCAGTGTGATATGAGGCTCTGTTGATCCTGCATTTGGCTGGGCGGGTGCACTGCTAGGGGCCGCATTGGAGGAGGTCACAGCCTGAGGTGGTAATGAGGCGGATTGAGATCCAAGTTTCAGGAAAATATTCACCCCTTTGTGGCTTGGATCCTGTTCGACGCTTTTCTGCTTGAGGTATTCGACTGCCTCACTGATCGGTGAGTCGCTGAGGTCGATCTTGGGGATGATAATGGAATTCAGCTTTGCAGTGATCTGATCCGTTCCCCGGATGTCCTGTTGACGACCCACTGATTCGGTCGTACGCCCCTGTTTTGACTTACGGGGTGGTCGCTCCCAAGTCTTTTCAACCTGCCAGAGCATTCTGCTTCGTGTCTCATTATAGGCCTCGTCAGCATACTTGATTGTGGAGTTATGGATTTCCTCCATTCCTTTGCGGGCAGAGTTGTTATAGGGGTCGATTTGTAGGACCGCTTCGTATTGTTTCAGGGCCAGTTCATCGCGACCTGTTTTTGCAAGATCGGAAGCTTGCCTAAGAAGCTTGATCACCTCTTCGCGTTTGGCGGCGAAGGCCGGTGTTACCGTCTTGTTAAAGATGCCAGGTTGTTCCAGATCGGAGAGAAATTTCACCGCGGCTTTAGAGCCCGGATTCATGGAGGGATCGAGGATGGATTTGGCAACGCTTTCAGCCGAGAGAGGGAGACCGTTGGCGTCCATAATGCCTGATTTTTTAGCGATGCTATCCGTGAAATCGCCGTTCTCAGCTAACTCATTGGCAAAGGCCAGGACGATGGTCGTGTAGTCCGAGAGTAGGGCCTTCCTGCTGGGATTGGCAGAAGTGCCCGAAGGGGCCATGGTCATTGATTCCACGGCTTGTGTATAAGCCCTCTTCAGGTCGTGTTGGGAGTATTGCTGCATGGCAGACTGCATGAGCGATCGTGCCTGAATCAGGTCTTCCTGACTGCGAACAATGGCTCGTTCAGAATCTGCAGCGACGGATGCCGTCTGTGCCGTCAGCTTCCAGGAAGCGAGATGGGCCGTGACGATGATCGCAACGAACATTGCACAGAGGAAACGGGAGAAGGAAGGGACGGGAAAGGGGCGTGGAGATTTGCAGCTGGGCATAACAATGGAAAGCTGCTTGTTCATCGGCTGGATTTGGAAGCGGTCGAGGGATCACCGGGGATTGCCTCGGAGGCAACGGCCTTGGCATCGGGAGTAGAGATTTCCAATCCATTTTCCACTGTTTTGATCAGGGGTTGGCCTGCGGGATCCAGCAGGCCGGCTGAGACGAAGATGAGGAGGTTTCTCTTGATCCGCTGGTTGTTGGAACTGCGGAAGAGCGATCCCACAAGCGGCAGGTCACCCACAATAGGTGTCTTATCCTGAACCTTCTGGACATCTTCCCTCATCAGTCCACCCAAGACAACTGTCTGACCATCATAGACCGTCACCTGGGTATCGACCTGACGCACGCTAAAGACAGGTTGATTGATGGTGTTTGCCGTAAGAAAAACCCTTTGAGTGCCGAGAGATATCTGACCAACTCGTGAGTAAACTGTTGCAATGCTGCTGATCGGGGAACCGTAATTTACAAAGCCCTGAAACTCCGTGATCTGAGGAGAGAGACTGAGTTCAATAGTATAGCCATCTGGTCCGACCGTTGGTTCCACTTCGAGTTGCACCCCGCAATTCCGTGTCTCGAATGAGGTCGGTGTGGCTGGATTTGCAGGTTGTATTTGTCCGGGTGCTGTGGAGGCAACAACAGTCGGAGGCGAGTAATCGCGCGGGTAAGGGAATTTCTGTGTGATATTGATCGTGGCTTTACGCCCACTCGTTACGGTGACTTTGGGTGCGGAGACAAGATCCACTCCCTTCTGTTGATTGATGGCCCGCAGTACGACTTGAAACTGAGGATTGGTGAAGACTCCCGCAAGGGCAAGGACGCCTGCCGCCGGTCCTGCAGGCGAACCGAAGAGGAGGGCATCCAATGCATTCGCAGTGACAGCGGCCGAACCCGTGCGGTTTCCAGCCGTGACATTGCCAGCCGTGACATTGCCGGCTGGATCCACGTTCATTGCTCCGGCCGGATAGCCATTAGCAGGGTTGACAAAGGGGTAATTGCCTCTGTTGGCCTGCCCCTGTCGATTACCAACCGTGCCGCCTCCGGTATTGACTCCGCTGCCACCCGGAAGTTGGAAAGCGCCCATTAGCCAATCAAAGCCAAGCTCTTGAAGATTATTCTGAGTGACTTCCAAGAAGCGGGCCTCGATCTCCACCTGACTGGGGGGGGTAGCAAGAGAGACCTCCACCAGAG
>Ga0194059_1000910_pt1 | contig 13114 bp, 11 predicted proteins | sample SepL6211m_MetaG_FD_163426 | JGI IMG/M metagenome (GOLD analysis project Ga0194059, IMG submission 163426) | Anoxic zone freshwater microbial communities from boreal shield lake in IISD Experimental Lakes Area, Ontario, Canada - Sep2016-L626-11m | ecosystem: Environmental > Aquatic > Freshwater >... | reverse complement strand
GCTCCAATACGCACTCTTCATCGAGATAATCCAGAACCTGAGGCTCAAATACAAAGAATCCCGCATTGACATAGTCATCAGTCTGAGGTTTTTCCCTGAATTGCTGCACTTGACCCGTTGAATCAAGGTCCATAACGCCGAATCGGGATAACGGGCGGACGGTGGTCACCGTGGCCAATTTGCCATGAGATTCATGAAAAGCCAGAAGGGCTGAAATGTCAATGTCTGCAAGGCCGTCACCGTAAGTGACCATGAAGCGCCCATCTATATATTTAGCAACCCTTTTCACGCGGCCACCGGTCATCGTGGTTGGCCCAGTATCTGCGACCGTCACTTTCCAGTCGATTTCCGAGTGATTACCGTGCACCTCTATATGTGTTGATTTCCCCAGGTGGGCCGTGAAATCGTTCATTCGAGCGTCGTAATTCAAGAAGTAGTCCTTGATTACGTCCCCTCGGTAGCCGGTACACACAACAAAATCGGTGAGGCCATGAGATGCAAACGACTTCATGAGGTGCCACAGAACTGGCTTGCCGCCAACTTCTACCATTGGCTTCGGCTTGTACTCAGTTTCCTCACGCATACGGGTGCCGAGACCACCCGCAAGGAGAATCACTTTCATGCTGCCATTGTAGTTTGTCTGGTGACCTCTATCAATCTTCTAGTTATCTAGGGACTAAAGAGTGATAACTCAGATGCTTCTTAAATTTGGATACCAGTAACTACTGGCGGGCATTTCGAAATATTGGAAATTTGAAAACTTCGGTGGGATCGAGAGAGTAAGGGATTACCGAACTCGCCTTCTTTCACGCATCTACAGACAACATTTATTGTCGTGCCGACGTATTAATCGGCTTAGATCGCAACTCATCACATACATTTGATACAAGATATTGAACAAAGTTGACTAATCTTTTAATGAAAATCTTGAACGAGTAATTATCGTCGAGGCACAAAGGACACTTATCAATATGACAGGCCATGTTTTGCTGCTTCTGGCGACCAAGAATGAATCCGGAACAATTGATTCCGTTCTTCAGGAAGTAAGTGAGAGTTTTTCCACGCTTGAGAGATTCGGTTGGACATTTGAATTATTGATTGTCAATGATGGCGACGATCCAGAATTCCCAATTATGTGTGAAACCTTATGCCGAAGATACGAACTGAAGTTCTCGATAATTGAAGGACCACATCACGGTTTGGGTGCTGCTTTGGTATTTGGTTTCGAAATGGCGCTGAGAAACACCGACGTTCAATATGTGGTCAATCTTGATGCAGATGGACAACATGATGCACGACAGCTAACTGACATCATCAGAGGACATGTCACTACTGGTTCAGATATTACTATCGGATCGCGTTGGACACGTGGTGGACGTTGCTACGGCTTAACCTTCTCACGCAGAGTCTTATCACGAGTCAGCGGATTTTGTCTTCATATGGTCGGAGTTCCACGAGACGTAAAAGATTCAACAACCAGTTTTCGTGTGTACAGCCGAATTGCGATCGCAAAATTACAAAGAGACTTAGTCGGCTTCAATGGCTTTTCATTTTTTGGCGCATCAATCGCAATAGCTGTTGCACAGGGTCTCAAAGTTTCAGAAATTCCAATTCACTTTCGGCCCCGTCTATCTGGAGTTTCCAATTTGCGATTCAGACAGATTCTTAAGGCCGTACGTGACTTACCATCAATTCGATCCACTCGACACATGATCAAGGCGCGAGAAGATGAATTCCTCGGAGCAAGTCACGGACAAGATGGGGCCGACAACTACAACGCTCGACGTGAATTAGAACTGCTATCAAACACGCCAACTTCTACGCGGCTCATTCTTAATCAATTTGATGACCAACTGGGAGCGAACATCCTGGAGATTGGCGCCGGACTTGGCCAAATTTCTACGATGTTGGTTAAAGATGGACGCTTTATTACATCACTTGAACCCGACCCAAAGCTTTGCAAACAATTAGCAGCTTCTACGCAAACACTAGGAGTGCGCTCGTTTCCATCAACTTTGGAACAGGCACTTACTTCAAACCAAATTTCCAAAGATGAAAAGTTTGACTCGATTGTAATTGTGAATGTTCTTGAACATATTGAAGATGACATCCGAGAACTACAAATCGCAAGTACTGTTCTGAAACCCAATGGGAAAATTATTATCTTTGTTCCGGCAATGCCATCTTTATACGGCTCTATGGATGCAGTATCAGGACACTTTCGCCGATACCGGCGCTCTGAACTTGAAGCGGTGATCAGAGCAGCGGGCTTACAGACAAAATCAATACATTATTTCGACCCCATAGGAGTTTTGCCATACTGGCTTTCTTATCGGGTTCTGAATAGGCAAACACTAGGCGCATCATCAGTAGTGCTGTATGACAAAGTCATCATCCCGACATCAATATTTCTTTCAAGGCTGATTAGATCTCGTGGTCTTGGGAAGAATCTAATTATGGTTGCTGGACCTGAGTCTGCCACCAATGAATAAAACAACTCAAACTAAAAGACAACAGATTCGACAAGAATTAACTCTTACAATTTCCGTTTGTTTCATCGTCGGGATCACTCTGTGTTTTGTAGTTTCCTCGTACTTGAATAAGGGCCTATTCGAACATTTCGTCAGTTACTTAGGATCCGATGGGCCATCTGGATATGCAAATTCTGTTGTACCAAAAAGATTAGGAGTGCATCTTTTTGGTGATTTTCTGCTCCCAAGATGGCAAAGCAACTTACAAAGCCCTTGGTTCATTACAGATACAGCCAATGGTCCCATTAACAACTATCTCCCATTTACGATGGCGGTCTTCTGGCTGTTTTCAACAATTGCATATTGGAAGTCCTTAATTCTTTTTATCGTTATTGGGACAAGTAGCTTGTTAGCTTCCATTTGGTTTTCTCTTTCAGATGAAGATTCCACAACGCGCGCCCAATTAATTGTGAGTTCAGTAGTACTTACATCACCATTTATTTCGTTAATGGATAGAGGGAACATACAAATTCTGCTGACTGCCTTAGTCTGCGCTGCGGTTGTTCTCTTTATTAACGAGAAAAAATCTTGGGGCGCTCTGGCACTTGGACTCGCTATTGCACTTAAGGGATACCCCGTCGTGTTCATCGTTATCTGGCTGAGGGAGCGACGGTGGAAAGACTGCATAATTGCTCTATCTACTTCTGCCGTTGCAACAGTTTTGCCTCTCCTATTCTATGAGGGTGGAATAACACGCAATTTTTCGAGAATATTTCGTAACGTTCGCCTCAATGAGAAACTCTATGCTCATGAATCACTCGCCTACAACAACTCTCTCAAAGGATCACTTCTCTCAGTGCAAAATCTTCACGTGAGGGGTGTCAGTTCTCTAGCGCAGTTCGGATTCGATCATATAAATTCTTTGAATTTGTTGATTGCCATATCGTTCGGATTACTGATGTTGAATAAGCGAGCCACACTGTTTGATATTTCACTGATGGGAGCAGTACTGGCTACGACTCTTGTTGATTTTGTAGGCGCATATGCGCTGGGTCTCTACTTCTTGGCTGTAATGACTCTCAATCACGGCGGTGAACGCTACGCAACGTGGAAGAGAAGATGCCTATTCTTGTTAATCGGTGTACAGCTGATGCCGAAAGGATTTCCCGTCAAGTTCTGGTCTGAGACCATGACGGGCCCCGCAACTACCTACGCGTCACTCCTTGGGGGCATTGTGGGGATATTGATTCTCTTAATTTGTGGCACAGACGTGATTCAAAGAAAAAGTCTTGATCTAGATAACAGCGAAGACCTAATTCTCCAAAAGCTTGGCTAGATAACCACCGTAGTTTGGATTTTTTATTTTCGCTGAAATTTCTAACAGCGTTTTATCGGCAATCCATCCGTTACGCCAAGCAATTTCCTCTGGGCAACAAACCTTAATTCCTTGACGTTCTTCAATAATGCGCACATAACTTGCTGCATCATGAAGTGATTCGAACGTTCCGGAATCTAACCACGCTGTGCCTTCAGGTAGAACGCGCACCGATAACGCACCGCGAGACATGTATTCATTATTTACTGAGGTGATTTCTAGTTCTCCGCGAGCGCTAGGAACTACATTTTTCGCAATTTCAACAACATCTTTGTCATAAAAGTAAAGACCAGGTACCGCGTAATTTGACTTCGGGTCCTTAGGTTTTTCTTCAATCGAAATTGCTTGACCGGAAGATGAGAATTCCACCACGCCATAGGCAGATGGGTCGGATACTCGGTATGCAAATATGAGCGCGCCCTCAATATCCTTGGCGGCTAACAGTTCGGCACCAAGTCCAGTTCCATGAAAAATATTGTCGCCAAGCACCAGAGCGCATGATCCACCATTTATAAATGATTCACCAATTACAAACGCCTGGGCCAAACCCTCAGGCCGCGGTTGCACTGCATATGTCAGTGATATTCCTAATTGTGAGCCGTCACTAAGCAATCTTTTGAAGGCAGCTGAATCCTCTGGCGTTGTAATGATGAGAACCTCTCGAATCCCGGCGCTCATCAATGTGGACAAGGGATAATAAATGAGTGGTTTGTCGTAGACAGGGAGAAGTTGCTTACTGACGCCAATTGTGAGTGGCCAAAGTCGTGAGCCAGTTCCCCCAGCAAGGATGATGCCCTTCATTCCTCTAATAGTATCCTCTTATGGAATTTCTTATGGGAGAGCAGGATAAATGCGATATTTCGTAACAGGCGGCGCTGGATTTATCGGTTCTAACTATGTAAGAGGACTTCTAAGCGGGGCCTGGGGCGATGAAGTTGACGCAGTAACAGTATTTGATGCATTCACATATGCGGGAAATATGGCCAATTTGGATCCTGTCGCAAGTGACCCCCGGCTTTCAGTTGTAACTGGTGACATTCGTGTCGCAACGGACATTGACTCGGCAATTCCGGGACATGACATAGTGGTGCACTTCGCGGCTGAATCTCATGTTGATAGATCTATTGAATCAAGTTCTGTTTTTGTGACGACCAATGTTTTAGGGACTCAACAATTGCTTGAAGCAACTATGCGGCACAGTGTTCCCACTTTTATTCACGTATCCACTGACGAGGTCTATGGCTCAATTGCCGAAGGCAGTTGGGATGAAAACGAACCACTTCTTCCAAATAGTCCATACGCGGCTAGTAAAGCTTCAAGCGACTTACTAGCACGTTCATATGCACGCACATATGGTCTTGATGTTCGCATTACGCGCTGTTCAAACAACTTTGGGATTTATCAATATCCAGAGAAAGTTATTCCACTATTCATCACCAATTTAATTGATGGCCTGAAAGTGCCCTTGTACGGTGACGGACTAAATATTCGCGATTGGCTTCATGTTGATGATCATTGCAGAGGTATCGAACTTGTTGTGCAAGGTGGTCGTAGCGGTGAGGTGTACAACATTGGTGGCGGCACTGAACTGACTAATCGCGAACTTACTTCGTTATTGCTTTCAACGTTTAACGTTGGTGACGAAATGATTCAACCAGTGGCTGATCGCCTCGGACATGATCGTCGATACTCAGTCGATTGGTCGAAGATCAACAACGAGCTCGGATACAAACCAACCAAATCTTTGGAATCCAATATTACTGAAATAGCCGATTGGTATCGCTCTCACGAATCTTGGTGGCGACCATTGAAAGTCAAGAAGTAGAAAATGTGGTTAGTTGTTGGTGCTAACGGCCAACTCGGCCAATGCATGACAGAACTTCTTGAAGATAAAGCCATTGCTTACGTCGCAATGGGTCACCACGAATTAGATATCACAGATTCTGTTGCGGTTGAAAGAGTCTTTGAAGATTTGAAGCCGACAATTGTTCTCAATGCGGCGGCTTGGACTGCCGTGGATGACGCTGAAGAACTTGAAGTGGGCGCATTTCGTGTTAACGCTCTTGGGCCAGCCAATCTTGCAGCATCATCGTCCTCGATTGGTGCGAGACTGATTCACATCTCAACGGACTATGTATTTGATGGACAAGCAACTACTCCATACACAGTCAACTCGCCGACTGAGCCGATGAATGCGTATGGGCGTACAAAACTGGCTGGGGAAAAGGCTGTACTTGAATCTGGCGGTGACAATAACTGTGTTGTCCGCACTGCTTGGTTATATAGCGAGCACGGAAAAAACTTTGCAAAAACGATGGCCATTCGAGCACTACGTGGGGAACCTGTTCGCGTAGTCAATGATCAACTTGGTCAACCAACATCGGCTCACGACGTAGGGCAGTTGATCTGGAGTATTTCTCAGCTGGAAAAGATGCCATCAATTGCCCACGGAACCAACACTGGTCAGGCAACATGGTTTCAGTTTGCACAAGAGATCTACACACAACTTGGTGCGGACCCTACACTTGTGAGCCAAGTGGACACTTCCACATTTCCAACTGTTGCGAAACGCCCGGCTTATTCAGTGCTCGACCACACAGATTTCAAATTATGGGGCTTGCAACCAATGCAAAAATGGAAAAATGGATTAACTGATTCAATCAACCGAATTCGTTCTGCAGTTCAGAAGGAAGCATCATTATGAAATTATCGAAAGCAAATATTGACGGAGCCTGGCTCATCGATCCAGTTCGATACGGTGATGAACGGGGATGGTTTCAAGAGTGGTTTAAGAAGTCTGAGGTAGAGAATCAAATTGGATTTTCTTTTGAAACAGTTCAATTAAATATTTCTCATTCGAAACAGGGTGTGGTCCGAGGGATTCACTACAGTATTGCCACAGAAGGCCAGGCAAAACTTGTGACAGTGCTGTCAGGCGAGATTGATGACTATGTGATTGATATCCGGCCCGGATCTCCAACCTTTGGTAAATGGGAGCGGTTACGTCTCTCTTCAAACGTTGGAAATTCAATTCTCTTAGGACCAAACCTGGCACATGCGTTTCAATGTGTAAGCGATGAGGCAACCGTTTGTTATGCAGTATCCGCCGAATTTAACCCCGAAGCAGAAAAAGCGATCAACCCACTGTGCCCCACTCTCAATATTGAGTGGAATAACAACTTCCCAATCTTGTTATCGCCCAAGGACGAAGCTGCCCCAAACCTGGATGAACAAAAAGCTGCTGGCCTCTTGCCGCATTTATAGACGTCCTTCGTAGAATCGTACGTTAGTGCAGGCTATGAGCCGTCAAACTTGAATTGCTCTGTGTCTGCAAAGACAAGTTTGATACATGAGCCAGTGCAATTCTTGTTTTCAACTAACAAAGCGGATTTAACTCCAATTTGTTTAAATTTATCGCCGCGACCAAGCACCCAATCAAGCCAATTAGTGAGTTCAGGGCGTTCTCTTGGGTCAACGATTGTATAAACCAACTGAGTTCGTCCGTCTAACTTCTCATGAACATATTCAAGGACTTGATTAGAAAGTCTTATCGGTTGTTCATAGTCCGGTAGGAACTTAAGACAGGCGACACTAAAGAGAAGAAAACAAGTGATAACACCAGCTCGCCATTTTTTAGATTTCAATACAGCAATCCCAAATATGAGCAAGAAAACTTCTGGACCGAACAACCAACGACCCTCAATCCGGCTGATGATAGTTGAAGCAGGAATTATCAAAAACAGCCCACTAGTGAGCAGTAGTTGATAGAGAACTGTCTGTTGTTCCGACCATTGTTGCGGAGTCTCCGTCTTTGAAGCCAAAAAACTGCTGCTGCTAGTGATCTTTAAAGTGACGGTGACCAGCAAAATTAGAATCAGCACCACCAGCCAAGTTTTTCCCAAAGTACCTAAGGCCGGAACACGGGCATAACCAGACTCATCAAATCCAATATTTAAACCATTGCCAATTCCTACGACTGCCTTTACGCCGGCAAGAAAATGTTCAAATATCCATGTGTTAGCGGATGATCTGAGAGGGGCCTCTCCACCGCCTACGAATAAATCAGTGCGCAAAAAAAAGACTTTTATAGCGAGTATGGATCCAGTAAATACGAACCACGGGCCAAAAGGAATCTGCGTCTGTTTGTTTCTCACGTTAAAGAGCGCGACCAAAAAACCAGCTGCAAGTAGGACTAGGTACCGTTCGTGGAACAAAGCGGAAATGCAAGCAAAACCTCCCGCTAAGTACCACCAACTTTTTTTCTGTCGTGCTAGAGCTGACATGAACTGACGAACAAACTGCAGTGCAAACAACAGCGCGCCAAACTCCATTAGCCCAAATGGACTAATCCGTCCGTACCACGCAAATCGGGAAAACGGTAGGGCAAAGGCACAGAAAGCAATTGACCACGCAGATATTTTGTCAATCTTTTGTAACAGGACTCCGACTGTTAGCGCTACCAGAAAAATCAAGAAGAGATTGAGTAGGAAATACCCTAAGTAATTGTCGCCAAAAAATCTCAGTACAGGTACAGTAGTGCAAACGAACATCGGTCTCCACTTGCCCGATCCGATATCGTTCACACAACCAAGAAGCGAAGATGCGTAACCATCTGGACTGCGTGAAGCCATCAGCAAGAGATAATCATCTCCAGAGAAATACTTGGGTAAACCACTTAGGATTACATACGTAATTCCCATCAAACTGGTGCCCAAGAACGACCCAACTAAAGCTGGGGATCTCTTCAAGGAACTAAATGTCGACGACACAATTACTGTCTGATTTCTTCTTTGTTAGATACGAACAGTTTCTTTCGATACTCCCACGCAAGAGCTATCAGCAAGAAAGTAAAGGCAATTCTCGCAACATTCCTGGTTTTCATCGGTAGTCCAAATGTGACGACAGATTTTGTAGTTTGAATGCGGACTGCTGCTTGCACTTCACCAATTGTTGTTCGAGTACCGTCATATCCCCCACCGATCAACACATGGTTACAGGTCGGTCGAAAATAACCTTCTCGTGAGGCAACTTGGCCGTCATCCACCTGCACAGTAAGAGTCTTGGTGTACACCGAAATATTTATCTTGGTTAAAGTTTTAGCTTTAATGACTTCGTCAGCCAGGACACTTAGAACCTTCTCTGGTCCACCGCCATCTGGGCTTTGTACAAAAGCAATTAATTTTCCATCTGGACTAATTTCGATTCGAAAGCCCATGTTCAGATTGTCTGTCTGAAATATGTTTGTATATCGCTTACTTAATGTTGTGACATTAATGTTAAATTCAATTTCCATTTTTACATGGTTGTCATAAAACGCTCTACAAAATTTCTGATCAGACCCAAGATCAAGAGGCTCGTCTGGAATCCCCTCAAACGAAGACGGTTTGGATTTATAGACATTTTCCGACATGCTCGTAGGAATAAGTGGTTCTAGTATCGACACGAAAAACGCGAGCATAATCAACACGATTAATGCAACACGGCGAATGGTCGTAGATCCGTTTAACATAAAGGTAGTCTAAGTCCATGATTGTCGACGAGGAGTTCAAAAGGTCTTCAATTTCAAAGTTGCTTACTTATCTCGGAATCACACTTACGTTTCAGTTTGTCGGTTTTGTAACGACATTCGTTTACAGCAGCTATTTCAATCGCACAGGAACATTTGCTCAGACTTTTGTCTTTCGCTCTTCAGACGATCCACCCGTCCCTCTTGGTTTTCTTAAACCACAATCTTTCGGGAATCATTTCTTTGGGGATTACCTTTGGATATACGCAGAAATCAAAAAAAGCGGCCTTGGAGGTTATTTCGGCGCAAGTCAGTTGTTTTTACTCGTCGCAACCAAACTTCCCTACTATCTCTCATTTGTTTTAATGTTAGCTACTGCCGTTCTGCTTTTGTATGCGTCGGCAAGATTGCTGTTGAGCGAATTAGGACTACCTGGGCAATTGGCGTTGCTAATCGGCGCTGTCTTGTTCACTCAACCTGTTTTGCTCGCAATAGACAGGGGGCAGATTCATCTCTTATTGTTCGCTCTGCTCTTACTTGGGCTCACACTTTCGATCAAAGAAGGGGGAAACAAAACCTGGGGAGCAATCCTTATCGCAGCTGCGATTTCGATGAAACTAACACCCATATTTTTCATACTGATTTTCGTAAAGAAGTACAACTGGAAAGAATTAAAAATCTGCCTTATCTCCCTGATTGGATTTACTCTTTTACCCCTTGCCTATTTGCACAGCGGCATTGGCTCATGGAAATTTGTTCTTGGACTTTCTGATTCCAACAAAGTTCAGCAACAGTTGTATAACTCAGTTGAATACTTCACTGGAAACCTCGCCTACAATAATAGTTTCAAACTGCTTGGTTACCATTTTTCTCAAATGAATTCCAGCGTTGGGAGTGTTGGAAATTTTGTTTACGTGCATTACTTTTTATTGGCCGGACTACTATCAGTGCTCCTTTGTTGGCTAATAGTTAAAAAGGGTATCTCACAGTTTGAGTCACTCTTACTTATGGCCATTGCATCAAGTTTGCTTATACCAATTGCTGGCGGTTACACATTGATGGTCTTCATTTTGCCAGTCGTGGTTGTTCTGGCGGACAAAGATTTTACATTTAGTCGACTGAATATTTTCTATTGTTGCTATATCGGCATAATGTTGATGCCGAAGCAAATAGCAATCGACTTCGGAACCTTCGAAGATTCCTCCATCACGCTGGGTGGCATCTTGAACCCAGGTCTTTCTCTTGTGGTCATACTCTTCATTACTGGCAAGTGCTTTTTCCCACGCGATGGAAACCACCCAGAAGCTTCACAGATGTTGGAGACCAAGAATCTAAATTGATTTCTTGCCATACGCTTTGATAAATATCTAACGATGTAGCAGTTATTTTAGTAACGTCCAATGAGCAAAGGCCACCCGTCCTCAAGCTCGGCCACCTGAGGAGGTTGGTCGTTACCCAGTTTCCTCACACTCACTGGTCTCATGGGCAACAAATTGAGCCACCCATTCCCACGAAACCACACTTGATGGCTAAAGCGTCAGATGAAGCATCAGTAAAGATGCAGCAAACAGGAAGTGGGCTATCGTATCTATCGTGCCCCGCATCCCGTTTAACAGACCAACAATCGCCCCAATGCAAGCAAGTTACGTCAATGAAGCATTTCAGAACGGTCATCTGTCCGGTGATGGTCCGTTCACTAAGAAGGCATCTCTAGCGTTGAGTGAATTGCACGGCGGAAGCAAGGTACTTTTGACCACGTCGTGCACATCCGCTCTCGAACTTTGTGCACTTTTGCTTGATCTGCAACCGGGTGATGAAGTCATTGTCCCATCCTTTACATTCGTTTCATCAGCCAATGCATTCGTCATAATGGGCGCAACTATCGTCTTCGCAGAAGTTGAAAAGGAGACACTGAGTATCTCTGCTCGAACAGTTGAGCATTTGATTACTCCGCGTACCAAAGCAATAGTGGCAGTTAACTACGGCGGAGCTCCCTCAGTTACCCAAGAGCTTGTAGGCCTTGCTGCTGCTCATGATGTCATCATTGTTGAAGATAATGCACACGGCCTCTTCGGGTCTCATGAAGATAAACCACTCGGCACTCAATCAGCTTTTAGCACCTTAAGTTTTCATGAAACAAAGAACATCACCTGTGGTGAAGGAGGCGCACTAGTCATCAATGATTCAAATTTCATCGAACGTGCAGAGATCATGCGGGAAAAGGGGACAAACCGAACTCAATTTTTCCGTGGCTCAATTGACAAATACACATGGGTTGAGAAAGGTTCTAGTTACCTCATGTCGGACATCAATGCCGCAATCCTCCTATCTCAACTTGATTTTGCTCAAACCATTCAACAAAGACGTCGCGACGCATTTTCCCTTTATATGGAAGGTTTAAAAGAATGGGCGAATTCAGTTGGGGCAACCTTGCCCACTCATTTGCATCATGACAAGCGTCCCTTTCATATGTTTCCTATTATGATGCCCGACCTAAAGTCCAGAACTGAACTGATCAGACTGGCAAAGGGTAGAGAGGTCTCCCTGACCTTCCACTATGTCCCACTTCACAATTCTCCAGGGGGCGAACTGTTCGGTCATTTTTCGGATGACTTTTCAAATACGCAGAAGATCTCCGACGTACTAGTTCGGCTTCCATTGTTTTCAGATATTTCGGAAGTCGAAGTTAAACAAGTCATTAATGTTGTAGAAAACTTCTCCTGATTTGCAATTTCATCTGCGGTTTAGGATTTCCCAACCGGATTCTTGAGCTAGTTTTTCAAGTCTCTTTATTCTCGGAATTACAATTGGGTGCGACGCAGAACGCAGAATAAAGCGATCTGACCAAGAATCTCCAACTGCGATAACGGAGGAATATTGTCCGGCCAATCTTGCTTTGGAACGACCGTACGGGTGTCGCGTAATTATCACTCCATGTGACACCGTCATACCAATCACATCATCGAAGTCATTAACTCCATACATAGCTAGAAAAGCTTCTACCAATTCCTGTGGACAACCAGTTAGTAAGATTTTGTCAGCTTCCATATCTAGTCGCAGTCGTTCAAGTAGCAACTCATTGAAAATAATCTCTGGCCTGATGTAATTTAGAAATTCTTCAATCAATATTTTTAGCTCAGGTTTAGTAAGCCCCCACGACCATGCTCTAATTAATTGACCGTGCTCAAGTTTCCTCAATGAGATATTGATAGGGGCGCCCAAGACTCGAAGTAGTAGCGAAAATCGTTTCACGCGTCGAGATGAGTACACCCAATCTGAAAATCGAGCCCCTAAATCTAGATTGATTATTGTCCCGTCGAAATCAACTATCCAAGTCAGCGGAGAAGAGGGGTGCATGGGTATTGCTGCATTTAACTAGACAAGAGATTCTGAGCAACGAAGGACTCGACTACTTTAAATTTCTTGTAGTCGCTCGACTTATTTATCAGGTTTTCATCTAGCACAATTTCGATCTTCATCTTATCGCCAAAATCTCGTCTAAAGAGGAGCATTATCTCGGATGAAACTTCATCTGACCACTCAGAGTCAGGTGTGATGTAGATCTGTAATGACGATTGGTCTCTTTGTATCACTTGAAAACGTCTTATTCCCTTGAGATGGGTGAGATTCTGTTTCACCGCGTGCGACGAGACCACTTTCCCGTCAAGTCGAACTATGAAATCAAGATACTTACCATGAATTCGTTCAATTGTTGAGAAAGGTATGGCAGAAACTGGCTGTCGATCGCCGGCTGTTACTACA
>Ga0194059_1000908_pt1 | contig 13125 bp, 13 predicted proteins | sample SepL6211m_MetaG_FD_163426 | JGI IMG/M metagenome (GOLD analysis project Ga0194059, IMG submission 163426) | Anoxic zone freshwater microbial communities from boreal shield lake in IISD Experimental Lakes Area, Ontario, Canada - Sep2016-L626-11m | ecosystem: Environmental > Aquatic > Freshwater >... | reverse complement strand
ATCTTGAAATAAGGTTTTGCTCTATCTTTGAATATAGATTAGACATACAGACAAATTAGATTTACTAAATAGCTATATTAAAAAGACTTTACTGATTTATGTAAAGTTAGGGGGTGTAAGGAGGATTTACCCCAGGTTTTTGTCCTTTCTTCAAGAATTTTAAAGCCCAGTCTCAGATAAAAATTTTGGGCTTTAAGGTTTTTGTAATGGGTTTCTAATTCAATTTTATCTGGTGATAATTTTTCGATGCAGTTCTGAATTAGCTTTAAACCAAGACCCTTGCCTCTATTTTTTTTTGAGAGATAAAGTTCACCTACGGATAATATTTTTTTATCTGGTTCAAATGAGGATTTACAGATTCCGATAATTTCATCGCCATCTTCAAACAAAATATCATAAGCATTTTTATTGTTAAGTTCTTCTATAAGAGCTTTATTACTGTATGACTTATAAATCTTTTCATCAAGATCCTGCCTTGAAAAATAATCTAGGTACAACTCGTCCCAAACACTAATAATTAAGCTTCTTATCTTCTTTATGTCTTTCTCAAGAAATTGGCGAATTATCATAAAATCTTTTTGGTTAGTGAAAGTAAGGCGATTGAGTAATTCCTCTTGGTATTTGTAGTAAAATATTCTATTGAAAAATCCTCATTCATAGCCATTTCAATAATTTTTATTTCAGTTAAATAAGAAAATTCATATACTAAAATGTCCTCATTCTCATATAAATTAATGATTTGTTCTTTGTTGCCAATTTTAAGAGCTATTGTGACATCATTATTAATTTTAATAGTTCTATATTCATAAAGTTTATGAGATTTAACCTTGATGATATTATCAGTATAATAATAATTTTTTAAGCCAAGACAATCCGCTATCCATTCAGTTCGCTCAGTATGGAAATTATTTACTGAACTTGGTTGCAGAGGTATGTTTTCACTTAATATCTGACAGCCCAGAATTAGATGATCATTTTCTGAAAGTGAATTTCGAATTCTCCTCAAAAATGCTGGATCGCCTTTATAATTTCCTAAAATACCCAACATCAAGACAAAGTTTATATCACCTTCACTCTTATTCTCTAATAAAATTTTAGAAATATTAGAATTTTCTAAATCTGCTAGGTGAGGTACAACTTTTACATTTGGAAATTTTTCTACGATATTTTTAGTTGCAATATCTAAAAGCTCTTGGCTAAAGTCAATTGGGAGATATTTAACTTGAATACCTTTAGCTAAAAGTTTTTCAATAAACTGTGCAGCTGGTTCCCCATTGCCAGAGCCAATATCAACTAGATTTATGTGACTATTCACTCCTTTAAATTTTTCAAAGGAAAGGAATATTCTATCTAAATTTTCTTCAATTAAGTTGTGAGCATCCATTGCTGTATTGTACTCATTAAAGTGGTTATTTTTTTTAAAATTGTAGTTTTTATCCCACAGTTTGGCTCCTTGATCAAAAAAAGAATATTTGTAAGGAATTGTATTTCTGGATTGTATCCCTGTAAATATCTCGGCGAGTTGAGTATCATCAAAAATCTTGTATATTGCGGGGTCTGGTTTTACATACTTTCTATTAGACCTTCCCACGTGTTTTTTACCTTTATTCTTTAATATCTGAAGCAACTCTCGATTTTGTAAGTTATCAATCACCACCCTCCTAGTACCTACAGTTGTAAGTTCTAAATTTACTAAGCCTTTTTCGGCTGCCTCGATCCAGTTGGTTATGGTGGTGTTGGAAACTTTAAATAGTTTTGCAATCTGTGAATTCTTGAAAAAGCCCATATTCCTAGTATCTTATATAAATTGATTAAATAGCCATTAAAGAAAAACACAAACAATACCTTTGACAACATTGAATTTTTTTTCCAGACTTTGACGTTTCAATTTTAGCTGCAAATTTTTGTTTCGGTAAGTTTGGTTGATTCCAGTTATATTTTTGGCTACTTTTTGGTGGTCTTGGATTTCTGTTATTTTATAATCTTTACCTTAGTTTATGGATAAATCATCAGACATTTTAATTGTTATAGCAAAATTGGTTGAATTACAACTGGCTATAAACTTAAGTCCTAAAATCTCCAAAAAGCAAATAACAGAGATTCAAAAAATGCTCCTGAGTTTAGTTGAAAAACTAGATGCAGAAATACACGATAGGAAGTAAAGTCTAATAAATTGGGCACTGTCAAAGCCAGAATTTTTTTTGAACTAAAAATCAGCCTAAAAACAGCTATTATAAAATAAAAACAGGTCATTCATATTTTATCCCAGTCAACACAAAGTTTTGTATAAGTTTTTGAATCTATCATTGTTATAAATTTAATTTAAATGTTTATGCCCTCAAAGAAATCATTAAAAAACGGTGCAGGTTTTGAAGATCGCTTACAATTTTATTCCTTACTAACAAGGAAGACTGCTGCTTATTTAGAAAATATTCTGGGTAAACAGACGTTTAATAGTTTGCAAAATTGTGAGCTTAGTAGCCAGGAAATTGAATCTATTAACCAAGATCTAATTACGATTATTCAAAGTGAACAGGAAGATGTGGATAAAAATCACCCGATATTACAGGGGCTACAGAATCACAAAGTAATTTTATTAAGACCAGAGTTGGCAATTTGTAGTGAGTTGGTCTTGGAGTTTTTACTTTCCCAAAAACTGGCCATCGCCAGCGTGTTTGAGCTAAGCTTGAAGACCTCGGAATTTTTAGAGATATTTAAGCTAAAATTTAATCAATCCCCGAATTTAAGCAATCTTTTGCCAACCAGTATAATCAACTTTATGCATTCACCAGCCAAAGTGATCTACCTAAAAGAAGCTTTGAGTCAAGATAATCAAGATTTTATCCAAAAGAATATTGTTCAAAAAGAATACGAAATTCTGGCCAGTATGTTTGGGCCTAGAATTACCACAATTTTAGATCCCCTGAAATATATTCAAAACGTTTACTTGGGTCTAATTCAAGGCTCGGGTTTAACAATCGATAAAAGTTATCTGCAAACACTTCAAGAATCTGTTCGACTTTACTAAAACTAATCTGCGATTCTATTTTTCAAAGTTCCTCCAGTCCCGCCTTGAAATACTGGTGCTGCAGATTTGCCTTGCCCAGTAGTCGAGCTATTATTTGTACCAAAAGCCATCCCAAACATATCGATGTATCCAAGCATTACAAACACAGCAAACACACACACAGCAGCCCCTACTAATCGGTAAAAAGTAGTTCCTGCCCCTGGTCCCCATTTATTTTCGGCCCAGCCTAAAAACAAAAGGTGATGGTTTATATAGTAGGATTCTTTGACTACCCAGCCACCAAGGATGACACCTATGATGCCGACGATTAAATTTGGAAAAGAAAAATTACCCATATTATTTGTTTAAGTTTATATATAAAGAGCCATTAATAGTTGGTCGCTGTATTGGCCTTGCCTCCAAAAAGCATTTTTGACCCTGCCGACCTCCTTGAAGCCTAGCTTTTGGTAAGTTTTTAAAGCTGGGGTATTTTGAGCGAATAGGTCTAAAAGTAATATTTTAAAATTAGGTAAAAACACCTTTGCTTCTTCGATTGAGGCTTTGGCAAAATATTCTCCGATACCCTGACCACGATGCTCTTTTTTAACTGATAAACCAAGTTTGAATCTATGATAGCCCCGGGTTCTCTGACTTAAGTCTCGATCAATATTGCAAATACCAATAAATTCTTGATCAATAAAAGCAAGGGCCAGAATGCTATTTTGGGCTTCTATTTCAGCAAATTTTGAACCTAAAAAACCTGCCTCCTGATTCAAGTTGTATTGCTCTCCAGACATAGTTAAAAATGTGTCTTCCAGAGAAATTTCATTTATATAATCTGTCATCTGCTCTAAATCTGACCACATTGGGTAGCGCACAGTAACTGACAAGTTATTTTTTGAATTAAACTTTGAGATTATTTTGCCAGGCTCTAAATAGGTCATTACAATAAACAGTTTAGGTTATAATGAAATAGTTTGCAAGAATCAGTTGTATCTCTTTCGTTTTAAACTTAGTTTTCTTTAGTATAAGGGCATGTTCTTGACATTTGTCCCCGATACAAGGATACTAGGGTTCTTTCTTATGGATATAATAATTCAAATAATACAGATACTTTTTTGGTTTGTGGTAATTTTAATTCCACTTGTGGCTATACATGAATTTGGGCATTTATTAATCTCTAGGCTTTTTGGGGTAAGAATTCCTGAATATGCTATTGGAATGCCGCTGGTGAGACGAACTTTTTATAAAAAATGGAAAGGTATAATTTGGTCCTTTTACTGGCCATTATTAGGTGGTTTTGTAAGAATTTTTGGTGATAATGATGCCATCGATAAAGCCTATGAAGAAGGTAAAGTTGACCCTAAAATAGCCCGAACAAACTATATACAAAATCGTTTTGAAGAAATGAACGCAAATAGAGAATTAGAATTTTTCTTGGAGGAAAATAACTTAGATTATGATGACAAATGGAAATGGTTTGAGCAGGTTAATCAAAAAGGTTTGGAGAATAAAAGGCTTTTAGATGGGTTGTTTGCGACAATGATAGTTGTTTTTCAAATTCCAGAGTTAGGAGTTATTGACACCAAGATCAAGGCTAGCCAAATGAAAGAGCAAATTACTGAAAAGTACAACAAAATGTATGAACAGTTGAGTGTCCTCATTGAATGGGAATACGACAAAGAGATTAAAGCAACAGATACCTTTTTTAACAAAAACTGGATTCAGCAAACTTTGATTATTTCTGGAGGGGTAATTTTTAACATGCTAGCTGCGATATTTATCTTTTGGACAATGTTTACCTTGCTAGGGATTTCAAATACACCTACACCAATTGATGATTTAGTGGGCATTGAAAAGAATGCAAACCTAACAAGTCGATCAAATGAAATTATTGTAGGAGTTGCCAAGGACTCGATTGCAGAAAAAGCGGGTTTGAAATCTGGAGATAAGCTGATGGAGTTTGCCGGGGTTGAAGCCCGGAATATCAACTCGGTTGATCAGTTTAGAAGTATTGTTGGGGAGAATAAAAATAAAGATATTTCGGTAAGGTTTTTAAGTGGTGAGAAAAAAGAAGAGAGGCTGATAAATGTAAAACTTGAAGAGAAGGATGGCAAAACATTGTTTGGCATTGGTGGCATGTACCGTGAAGTTAGCTACAGAGCTAAAAATGTTTTTGCTGGTTTCGGGATGGCTTGGGATAGGGCTTGGTTTATTTTTACTGAAACTTTTAAAGTTTTGGGACAGGTTTTTGCGGCTCTTATCCCAGGAGCTAGAGATCGAAGTGCCTTGGATGCAGTGGGAGGGCCAATTGCTGTAGGGTCTATTGGTACAAAGGTATTTGCACTAGCTGGAGTAACTGGAATACTAGATATTATGGCCTCTGTTTCAGTAGGGCTTGCGGTATTTAATATTCTGCCAATTCCAGCTTTGGACGGCGGAAGATGGGTTATAATTACATTAAATAAAATTCTAGGAAAGCGTAACCAAAAGATTGAAGCTACGGTTATCAGTGTGACTTTCTTGGTACTCATGGGACTGGCAGTAGTGATAGCATTTAGAGATATTCAGGGGGTTGTCGCGGGGAGGTTTTAGAAAGTGGAAAGGTATAAAATTATAAACTCAAATACCGAAACTATAAGTTTTAGTATAAAAAAGTAACTAAACCTGGGTGTCATTGGCAAATTGTTTCCCAATTCTCCGGTGTTCGACGTTTTTTTAGATCCTGAAATAAATTCAGGATGACAGCAAAATGTGATTTACAGAATTATATCTGAGTTTCGGTACTGGGTTATAAATTAATACAATCAACTATATATTTCGCAGTTAAATCTATAAACTTTTCCCCCAGTTCCTTTGAAATTCTCCACTTTGGATTATTATCTACAATCCCACTTTTGGACTGCTCCATTAGGGGTTTGCTCCAGTCCATGTTGATATTTTGTTTTGGATAATCTTTTGGTGGTAAACTTACTAAATTTTGGTTTAGGTAATAAACAGTAGAAATTTCAAGATTGCCAGCGTGTTCGTCAATCGGACCTTGCAACTGTTTTAAAATATAATCATCTATTTCAGGTACTTCAGTATTGATATAGAAAATATTTACACCTGCGTAATGTGGGTAGTTTTTTGCAAAATTAGAGAGTAAATTAACGTTGCCACCATGACTTGTGATAAGGTAAATTTCAGAGACTGTGTCACTAATTGAAGCGATAATATCTTTTATATAACTTTCGAGGGTAGATTCGCTCACCCAAATGGTTCCTTTAAAGCCTGAGTGTTCTTGGCTACAAGTGATTTCAATATTAGGTAAAATTAAGACCTGATTTGTGAGTAAATCAATTTTTTTAACAAGCCTTCAATTATAATTGAATCTGTTCCAATTGGTAAAAATGGTCCATGCTGCTCGGTTGCACCTAGTGGTAAGATAGCTTTTTTGTATGTAGAAAGCTCGGTGGTTTTTAAGTATTTTAAAAAGGGCATAATCCTTGGATTAACTACTACTAGAACCACTAGAGGCTGCTTTTGAGCTGGTAGCACTTGAAGAAGCTCCAGAGCTACTGCTAGATCCGCTAGAGGCTTTAGAGCTAGATTTTGAGCTAGAACTGCTACTTGATGAGGCGATGTTATCAAAATCAACTTGTAGAATTTCTACTTGAGTAGTTAATCCTGTTGAGTCAGTAACTTTGATAATCACATCTTTTGTGCCTTTAAGTTTCTCCTTTTTAACATCAATTTCAAGAGTATCGAGATCTTTAACATTTTTAATTTCTTCGCCTCCCAGATTGAAACTTATTTCAGCAATAGTTGCTGTGGAAATTTGAGACTTTGCAGTGATTGTAATTGTACCTGGCGTAGGGGAATTGGCTTTTAGATTAGTCGTGACTACTGGGCCAATCTTTGTAAGGTCAGATTTTTCAGTTGGGCAGGGGGTAAAGTCTTCTTTTAAAGTAGTTGCATAGGCTTTGGCTGGTTCGAACCAATTTGCATTTTGAGGGAATTCTGAAATTACTGCTCGGCATTGAACTTCTTTCATGGCTTCCGCAGGAATCTTGAGTTTGGCTATATCTTCATCCGATGGGGCCAGTTTTCCGTCAGCAATCACTACTTTTAACTTTCGATTTATAATTGGACTGCGATTTTGGAAAATACTGTTAGCAAGAGGGTTGTAATCAGGATTTGAAAGATTTTTATCAGCATTTTGCAGGGCTACGATCTGATCCTGGGTTAACCACTCAGTATTGCCTCCTGCAGTTGATAGAAGTCCTGTTCTTGGATCCAGGTTAACTCTTTGCAGACCATCTTTGGAAAAACCTTTTTTAGGCAGGTTTTGATGCACTAGAGTCATAATTTCTTTCCACATTTCAGCCGTGGTGCAAGATCCTGCATTAGAATTCATTACCTTACCATCTGTATTTCCAGCCCATACGCCAACTGTATAGTAAGTACTTCCTCCCATAGTCCAAATATCTTTAACATCCTGAGTGGTTCCACTTTTAGCTGCTACTTGGTTATCCCCGGTCCAACCATCCAGCTCAAAGTTTTTCTTACATGTGCCCCATACTGATGGTAATCTCGCGTTATAGTCACTCATTACATTAGTTACCTGGTTGGCAATTGCCGGGTCAATAGTCTGGGTTTTGGTTGGGTAGGGATCGTTAATTTTTCTTTGAGAATCTAAAATATCAAAATTTCCTTTACCAATAATTTTTCTAAATGGGTTTGCAGCTCTATAGGTTCCTTCGTGGAATAATGTATTGTATCCAGTTACATGAGAAAGCATACTTACCTCGCAAGAGCCCAGTACAATGGAAATAGTACACTGGTTTTCGAAGGGTAACTCTACACCAGTTTTTTTGGCAAAACTTACAATGTTACTAGTTGCAGTTTGGGCGTTTGCAGTAGTGCCACCTCCTTGCGATAAATAGGCAGCTTTTACAGCGGGAATATTTAAAGAGTTGGCTAAAGCAGTTCTGATAGTTAAAGCTCCCATTGTAGTTCGACTAAAGTTGGCTGGCCTATAGGCTCCAAAATCAGTAGATACATCTAAAAGTACTGTGCCAGGGTTAAAGCCGTTGTTAAATGCTGAAGCGTAGTCATAAGGTTTAAAACTACTTCCTGGTTGCCTAGGAGCAAGCGTAACATTTACCTGCCCTGCGATGGCTTCATTATTAAAGTCCTTTGAGCCAATCATAGCCACAATACCGCCGCTATTGCCATCCATAATCAAACTGGAGGCGTTGTTTCCTCCTGCAGGAACAATTTTCGAATCAACACTTCTAGTTATTATACCCTGGACTTGATCTTGAATATTTTTATCAAAAGTGGTGTAGATTTTGTAACCACCTGTAGCCAAGTCTTTTTCATCAATTTTTAGCTTGTTGGATAATTCGCCTGTTAAGTAATCACGGATGTGTCCATAAGCTTGGGTTTCTACAGGCACGTCTTGGAAAACCACCTTTTCCAGTTTTAATTTATCAGCTTCCTCTTGAGTTTTGATAAATTTTTCATTGCCCCTATTTTTCAAGTTCAGTTCAAACATTTTTTGAATACAGTTGTTTTTCCTGTCTTGCAAAAGTTCTAATTTAGGATTTGGTAAGGGGTTTTGAGGTGTTTTTTGATTTGCCAGGTCGAGTCTGATAGCATCAGAAAAAGAAGACGGTTGCTGTACCATAGAAGCCAAGTAGCAGGCTTGAGGGATAGATAAATCTTTGTTTATATCTTTGGCAAAATAGCTTTTTGAGGCGGCTTGAACGCCGTAATTATTTCTACCGAAAGGTACCCAGTTTAAGTACAATTCAAGCACTGCATCTTGTTTTTGGCTATCAGTGTCTCCTACTTCTTGGTTAAACTTAATGGCAGTTAAAAGTTCTGTTATCTTTCTTCTAGGAGTTCGAGCATCATCGCCAGTTACATTTTTCATCAATTGTTGGGAAAGTCCACTTCCTCCACGACACTGACCACCAGCACTTAAGAAGCATTTTACACTTGCTCCAGCCAAGTTTGACCACGGAATACCGGCTTGATTTTGATAAAAATTTTCATCTTCCAGAGCCACTATCGCCCCTTTCATTTCATCTGGAATTTGATTTATGCCAACAATCTCTCTTTTTTGAGAAGCATCAACAAATCGAAACAGTTCTTGATCACTACGATCATAAACTACACTACCTTCTGTGATTGAGGTTGCTTTGGCTTTAATATCAGTAATATCATTATATTGCGCTATCAGCCAGCTCGCTGCCACAGCAACGCTCAGTCCACCCAAAAGAAATAAAATTAGAAATGTTAAGGTAATACCTTTTCTGTGTGCTACAATCCAGCCACCGAATTTCCTCAGCCAGGATTTATTTTTTTTAGGCATAGGTGTCTCTATAATTTTTTCATCAATAGGCTCTGGTTTAGGATCAACAGCTTCCTCTACTTCGTCTGTCATTTGATCTTTAGCACTATCTACTTCACTGTCTAAGTTTTCTGCAGGTTCTTGATCGTCTTGGACAGGATCAACCTGAACAACATCCTTAGTTTTTTTTATTGAAATTTTTTCAGGAACAAGATTTAAAGACTTCTCCTCTTCTATATTGGTATTTTCAACCAAAGTTGGATCCAACTTTTCGTCTGACATATAAATAATTAGCGTATACCTTTAAATTACAAATGTATATTTTTTTAGGCAAGTAATTATATAGTGTCTTAATGTGACAGACTAAACGAAAATAATTTACTGTTGATCGAGGTCATCTTTTCCTTGAAAAAAGTTTGGTTGAAAAACTTCTTTTGGATTCACTGATGCTGAAGGTATCTCGGGAACCGGAATAGGAGTCCAAGGGTTTTTTCCTGGTTTTTTCGAATGAACTAAGTTTTGTAGTAAGGCTTCTTTGGATTTAATTTCTAGCTCTTTTTGCTCAACTTGGGCTAAAGTATTGGTAACGTTAATATCTACAAGAGTTCCAAGCCTTCTAATTCTGTCAGCTTTGGCTTTAGCTTCTTCGGAATAAAATTCCCTAAGTTCGTTTCCCGCTCCAGGTAGTTTTTTAGCAGCTTCTTCTTTCCAACGAGTTTCAATTTTTTGATAGGTAAATTGAGTGGCTTTTTCGTTTAGATCATCTACATATGCAAGCCTTCGATAGGCCATTAAACGGGGCTTTAAAGTGTATAAAATAAGTTTTAATAAATAAACGTCGCTGTCTCTACCATTGTATTTACCAAGGGCCATGTAAGCTGCAAGAATTGCAATTGGAGAGGCTGGAAGAAAGGCGTAAATGCCTAGCTGAGGGGCTATATTTGAAGTAATTGTAAAAACCACCATGCACACTAAAAAGCCAAACAAAGCGTAGCCAAATTGACGTAAATTCAACGGTCCGATTATCTTATCACCAGAGTCTAAAAATTGAGGTACTTGATAGGAAGCCATTTATAGTAAAAGTTTCAAACAAGTCTATTCTAACCGATAAAATCAATTCTATCAAATGCCATCCATTCTACCAGCTAAAAAAAGCTTGTCGCAAAATTTTCTTGTAAATCCAGGCATGCAAAAAAAGGTTATAACCCAAATGAAAGAGGTTTTTGACCGTACTCCAAGTTTGCCAATTATAGAGGTCGGTCCGGGGCAGGGAGATTTAACCCAATATATGATTGATTTTGGGCCTAAAGTTATTGCTTTAGAAATTGATTCCAGAGCTGTTGAGCTGTTGAATACTAAGTTTGTTGATCACCCGAATTTGGAGGTGCTAGAAATTGATGCATTAGAAGAAATCGCCAAGCCTAAAGAATTATTAAATCATCCTGAGTTTACTTTTCTTTCAAACCTGCCTTTCAATGTTGGCTCAAGGATTTTAGTTGATCTTCCTATTCACTACCCAATGGTAAATTTAGCTGTAATTGTGCAGCTGGAAGTAGCTCAAAAGATTAATCCAAAATTAACCAAGCCAACCTTTTTTGGAACCTGGATAGGACTTTTTTGGGAGACTAAAATTAAGTTTCATATCAAACCAAATAATTTTTTACCTGTACCCAAGGTCGACTGCGCGATGTTCGTTGGGATAAGCCGAAATTTACAAGCTGAAAGTTGGTTAGATTCTCCAGAAAAAAGGCTTTTAGCCAGGGAAATTTTAAAGTCCCTTTTCCATAGTCCTAGAAAAAGCATGGCTAATAATTTGAAAACTGCAGGCTGGAGCGGGGAGGAGATTACTGGGATTTATGAAAAGTTTGAACTAGATGTGAATACTAGACTGGAGTGGGATAATTATAAGCAGCTTTTGCAGATTTTGGTAGAGAGTAGGGTGGTGTGATTTTGAGATTATGAAGTATAAAGTGATGCTTCATGGTTTGGCGTATGTTAATATAACAATACATGATAAATCTATAGCTCGCATGCAATCCCGTCATTATCCCTATCCCTTGTTTTAGTATAATTTGGATCGCCAACTCTAAAATTACCAAGGCCGAGTTTCTTTAAGTCACCACAAGTACCCGCGATATAACCGCCTCCGTTATTATTTACCGGAGGATTGTTAACAGGCTGATTTACAACTGGAGCTGAACTAGCTGGAGCGACAGACGAAGAACTCGAGCTAGCAGCTTTTGTTGTATCTCCACTACAAGTACTTGGTGACCACAAACCACGTTGATTCTCTCTGGCTTCTTTTTGAAAATTATTAAAATCTTCCAATCTTGGATGTGGATACTTAGTGTATGAATTTGCATAGCCATCTTTAATCATCTCAGCATTAAAAAAATACCCATCTTCTCTAAAAACGTAAGCCAGTGTTCTGCCATATTTGTCGATTCTATTTGCTGGATCAAAAACTAAATATACATTTTTTCCTGTTAAAAGCTCTTTAGCACGGTTACTAGCTTCTACACCAAAACATTGAACTACCTTTCTTGGATCTTTGGTTTCAGGTGTATCAATACCTATAAGTCTCAGGGTTCCTAAGTCACTAACTTTTATAGTATCTCCATCGACAACTTGAGTTACAGTAAATAATTTTTGATCTTTTGTTTCTCTCCCAAGAGCAGCAATTGCTAAATTGGCTTTAACTGTAGTTGGTATATCCTGTGCTTCCAAATCACTGCCAAAATCATAGTTTGGATTAACCTTCTCAGCTTCAGCAATTTTACCTTCCAGTTCTTGCTTAGATTGCTCTGCTTCAATTCGCTTTGATTCTTCCAGTTTAGCTTTACTTTCAGCTTCTTGCCTCTTTTGCTTTTCAATATCTAGTTTGGTGGTATCTTCTTTTACTACTTCAGTCTTTTTTGGAACTGGTGAAACAATTGAGCTGTAAGCTGCAACAGGAATAAAAAAGCCAACGAAAGTTATTACAAATAAGGCTGCAAAAGTTAGCAGTTTTTTATACGATTTAACTCTAAAAAAGTTTTGAACCTTTTCATTTTTATAAAAAATAATTGGTACTGCTATCGAAGCATACAACCATATTAGAAAATTAAAATTTGGGATAAAAAATCCAACTCCAATAATTCCAGAAGAAACCATTGCAAAGGGATATTGTTTCCAAGCTGAGCTAATAAATTCTTTAAATTCTTTACCTAAATTACTTTTAGACGGGTCGAAATCAGGCATAATTGTGAAGTTAATAAAATCACAAAATTCTGACTATAAAGACTGATCTGTCAATGGTTTTAGGTTGATAAAAACTAGCAGAATAAAGATTAATATCAGAGTATAAAATAAGTTAGCAGTTGCATTTTGAGAAGTGTGAAGTTGTACTTCATGATTTGCATCATGTTAATAATAATTACTAATGATATACCTGAAGTTCCTATTTCACAGGGGTTATCACCCAGTCTCCGACATAATCAAATAACTTCAATACAAAATCTAGCCTTTTTGATTAGCCATATTTCCAATTTTTCTTACCTGATGTATTGCTTTGTTTAACCCTATCTTGGTCTGAAATGTAACTTAGTCTGCCATCTATTTCAAGCACCATAACTTGTATTGAATCGACTATTTCATTCAGATTTGATTTTAGATCAGCTGATCCGTGTTTACTTTCATCTTTATATTTAGCCTGCATTGCTTTTAATCTGTTGTACAAAACTAATAGTTTAGTTTTATTAAGGCCAGTAATTAAATAGGGTTTAGACTAGATAAC
>Ga0194059_1000907_pt1 | contig 13142 bp, 14 predicted proteins | sample SepL6211m_MetaG_FD_163426 | JGI IMG/M metagenome (GOLD analysis project Ga0194059, IMG submission 163426) | Anoxic zone freshwater microbial communities from boreal shield lake in IISD Experimental Lakes Area, Ontario, Canada - Sep2016-L626-11m | ecosystem: Environmental > Aquatic > Freshwater >... | reverse complement strand
GTATCACCCCAGAGCGACTCGGCAACGCCCATCCCTCGATCGTGCCGTACGAGACGTTTCCCACGACGTCGGCCCACGTCGTCGTCGCCGTGGGTACCGATGGTCAGTTTCGCTCCTTCTGCGATGTGATCGGTGTGGCAGACCTTGGCACCGACGAACGCTTCGACACCAATCCAAACCGCGTCGCAAACCGCGACGTGCTCGTGCCGCTCCTGGCAGATGCGACGCGCACCTGGGATGCTGGCGCCCTGCTCGCTGCCCTCGCCGAGCGTGATGTGCCGAGTGGTCCTGTCCGCACGATCACGGAGGCGATCGCCAACGCTCCCTACGCCCTCCAGCCGCACGAACACCCGACGGCCGGGACGATCCACACCCTTCGCTCACCAATCGCCTTCAACGGCGATCACCTGACCTCCCCGATGCACCCCCCACTGCTTGGGGAACACACACGCGAGATTTTGCTCGAGTCCGGCTTCTCCGAGGCCGAAGCTGACGCGGCCCAAGCTGGCCCCTGCGCACAGTCCTGACGATCAACGTTGCTTTGGGGTCAGACCCCTAAACGACGTTGATCGCCTAGAGCGCCTCGGCGTACTCCTCGAGCTCCCAGGCTGTGAGGCGGTTCTGTTGCGCCTCCCAACGACCAAGTTCGTAGCGCTTGATTGCCAGGAACGTCTCGATCAGGGCCGGACCAACCAACTTGACGAGTCGCGTATCGGCCTCGAGCGCGTCAAGCGCAGCGCCCAGCGTGGTCGGCAATTGCGCTCCCATCGCCGCTGCGGGTCCTTCGTAGAAATTGCCCACGACCGGCTTCGGCGACTTCAGCTTGCGCTCAATCCCGTCGAGGCCAGCGGCGAGGATTGCCGTTGCGATCAGATAGGGATTCGCCGCACCGTCGCCCGAACGCACCTCGGCGCGCGCTGCGGGACCGCGCTCTTCGCAGATGCGCAACATTGCCATCCGGTTGTCATGGCCCCAGTTCGCGAACTTCGGCGATAGACCACCGTTGATGATGCGCTTGTAGGAGTTGACGGTCGGATTGAGCAACCCAGCCATGGCGGGGGCATGCTCGATCACGCCAGCGATGAACTGATGAGCAATGACGGACAGACCGTCTTGCGCGCGCGGCGCGTCAAAGACGTTCTTGCCGGCCTTGTCGACCAAGGACGCGTGCAGGTGGTAGCCAGAGCACTCGTCTTCGTCGACGGGCATGCCCATAAACGTCGCGACGATGCCGTCCATATCTGCGATCTGCTTGACCAGGGCCTTGAAGAGGAAGGCGCGATCGGTGGCCTCGACTGCCTCGCCGTGTGTGAGGTTGATCTCGTTTTGCGAGTGGCCGTACTCCTGCGCCATCGAGATCGGCTCCAGCTGGAACGCGTCGCAGGCGTCGAACATCGCACGAACAATCCCGGTCGGGTCTGCCAGCGGGCCAACCGTGTAGACGCTCGAATCGCGCATCGTCATCGGGCGCAGGCCGCCGATGGCCTCGGCATCGCGTTCCAGCAGATAGAACTCGAGCTCATGGGCGACAACGGGTGTCAGGCCGAGCTTCGAGTAACGGGCGCAGACGCGTTTGAGCGCACCCCGCGAGTCGAGCCCCGATGGGCGGTGACTCGGAACCGACGCGAGGTCGCAGAGAACGACTGCCACCTCAGGGTCCATTGGGTTGATGCGCGCGGTCTTGAGGTCGGGTATGGCGAGGAGATCCCGGAACCCCTCGGCCTCGCCACTGACGATGTTGTGGCTGTTGTCGATGGTCATGACGGCTTCGACGAACGGCTTACCGTGGGAGATCGCGTGGCCGGCACGCTCCAAGAGCACGTCCTTGCCGCGCTGCTTACCGTGAAGATCGGCGTAGACGAAACGCAGGATGCGCACGCCCGCGGCTTCGAGTTCCTGAACTGTGGCCATCCGGGTCTTCCTCCCAACTGTCGCTACACCGCGCAGCGATTGGCTGACATGATACTCATCAAGAGTTGTACCCCTACAGATTGGAGTCAGCATGCTGGCTGTGCGCTTTGCAACAACGAGTGGCGATGTGCGACTAGGACGCCTCGACGGCGACCAGATCACAGACGCTGGCGCCGCTCCCGCGATTGGTTTCGACTCGACCCCCGAGGCGTGGAGCAGCATTGCTGCTGCCGCTGGCACGACACACGCGGTTGATAGCGTCCAGCTGCTCCACCCGGTGCACCCCGGCAAACTGATTGCGATCGGTCTCAACTATCGCGACCATGCTGAAGAGTCCGAGCTCGATATTCCGGAAGTGCCAGTCGTCTTTGCCAAGTTTCCGTCGGCACTGATCGGGTCGGGCCAAACGATCGTCGTGCCGCGCGAAGAGACGCGCCCCGATTACGAAGCAGAGCTTGCGGTCATTATCGGCAAGCGCACGTTCCGAGCAACACTCGATAACGCGCTCGACGCGGTCGGTGGCTACACAGCTATCAACGATGTTTCAGGCCGTCGCGCTCAGCTCGAAACACCATTGCGTCAGTTCGTCTACGGCAAGAGCTTCGACACCTTTGGTCCCCTGGGACCCGCCGTCGCAAGCATGGAGGGAGTCGATCTCGGCAACCTCGACGTTTCGACGACGATCGCTGGCGAAGTGCTTCAGAGCAGCAACACCCGCAATCTGATCTTCTCCGTGGCGCAGATTATTGAGTATGTGAGTCGTGGAACCACACTCGAACCAGGCGACGTGATCGCAACCGGCACGCCCGGCGGTGTGGGCGACGGCCGTGAGCCGAAGCGCTATCTCCGAGACGGCGAAACCGTTGAGGTGACCGTCTCTGGCGTCGGCACGCTCTCGAACCCCGTTCGACACGAGCAGTAGACGATGCGACCCGCGGCGCTGATTACCGGTGGTGGTTCCGGGATCGGTGCTGCGACCGCGCGTCTACTCGCGGACGAAGGCTGGCTTGTTGGCCTGGTCGGTCGCCGCGCCGAGCCACTCACCCAGGTGGCCTTCGAGACCGGTGGCATTGCGTTGTCTGGCGATGCTGCTGATGCCGAACATCTGGCGACCGCCGTCGCTCACCTGACGGCAGCCGGCGGCACCCTGCGTGGACTCGTCTGTTGTGCCGGCTCGGGAAAGTCCGGAACTGCGCTGACCCAGACCCTCGAAGGCTGGGACGGCGTGTTGCGTACCAACCTGACCGCACCGTTTCTCGCGGCACAGGCGTGCCTTCCCGAACTGACGACAAACGGCGGTTCGATCGTGATCGTGTCGAGTCTCGCTGGACTACGCGCGGGACCTGCATCAATCGCCTATTCGTCGGCCAAAGCGGGCGCGATCCAACTGACGCGTTGTCTCGCAGTCGATCACGGACCCCATGGCGTGCGCTCGAACGTTGTCTGCCCTGGCTGGGTGCGAACCCCGATGGCAGACGACGCGCTCGGTGAACTTGCTGCCGCACACGGCGGTCTCGATGACGCCTATGCAGCGGCGACAAGCCTTGCTCCGGATCGCCGTCCAGCAAGCGCCGATGAAGTCGCCGAAACGATTGCGTGGCTCCTATCGCAGAAGGCAAGCGGTATCAACGGTGCCACCATCACTGTCGATGGCGGCGCACACGTCGTTGATGCCGAGAGTGTCGCCTTCTTGCCGCCGACGCCCTAGGCGCGACGACGGAGGCTGAGCACAGCGCCGGCCAGGGCGAGCGCAAGCCCGATTGCAATCAGCGCGCCACTGACCGCCGACCAGCCTGTAAAGACCTGTTCAACAACGGTCGGTGCGAGTGATGAGGCAGAACCGCCTTGCGAGCCGCGGTTGATGAACAGACCCGAAGCCGTGGTCGCAATTGGACGCAGGAGGAAGGCCGCAGCAGCAAGCGCAATCCCGAGCACGAGCAACGCAAAACCGCGGCGCTTGGACAGCATCACGGCAAGCAGTCCAGCCACGAGCGCAACAACAGCAAGGCCAGCCGGCAACATTCGGTGACGATCGAGCTCCCGCAACGTGTACTGCATTTGTGGCGAGACGGAGACCCATGGCACGGTCACGAGCACGTCGCCCGACTGGCTATCGAGCAGGCGTGAGATCAGCGGCGGTGTCGTACTTGCAGCTGCCATTGCTCGCACGTCGATCTGAACCTGCTGGGCGCTATCGCCGTTGAGAATGCCCTGTTGAAGGCCCGTCGCAACAGGACCAAGCACCTGTCGAGCGGCATCTCCTTGAAAGACCGAAACCGCCCAATCTCCCGCGGTCGTCGCCACCAGGTTCGAGATAATCGCGGGCTGAGCGGCTGCCCGATTGGCCACGTTGTTCTCGACAGACGTCCGCACCAACGCGAGTCCAGCCGGCGACTGAACGGTATGGACGACGACATCAGAAAAGCCACTTGGGTCGAGCACGTTGCGTGTCAGCATCGATCCAGCACCCGCACCGACGGCGCACACGACCGAGACGATGATCAGCAGGAGTGGTACGAGTGTGCGCATGGCCACACGGTACCGTCACTCCTACGCGACGTCGGGATGCCACCATACCCCGGTGATCACGCACACTGCAGCCGCCGCCGCCCAGGCCCTTCGCGCCGGCAAACTGGTCGCGCTCCCAACCGAGACGGTGTACGGGCTGGGGGCTGACGCAACAAATCCGAACGCGCTCGCTCGACTCTACGCCGTCAAGGGACGCCCTACGGATCACCCATCGATTGTGCACCTTGCCGATCTCGTTGAGGCCCGATCGGGCTGGTCTGCGGTATGGCCGGCCTCGGCTGATTGTCTGGCCGAGGCGTTCTGGCCCGGCCCGTTGACCATCATTCTGCCTGCCGGTACGCGGCCCGATCCAGCGGCACTTGGGGGCACCGGCACTGTTGCACTGCGGATCCCAAATTGTGACGTAACACGAGAATCGATCCGATTGAGCGGAACAGGTATCGCGGCCCCAAGTGCAAACCGCTTTGGTCGTGTCAGCCCAACGACCGCTCAACACGTGCTCGACGATCTTGGCGCTGACGTCGATCTAATCCTCGACGGAGGTCCGTGCGCGGTTGGCGTGGAATCGACCATCGTCGATCTCACCGGACTGGCCCCACGCATTCTGCGACCTGGAGCGATCACGGCCGAGTTGCTCGAGGCCGCGCTGGGCACCACGCTCTCGACATCACTCGACACTGCGCCTCGTGCACCGGGCACACTCGCTGCGCACTATGCGCCACGCCTACCCGTCGTCGTGACTGACAGCGTTGCGGCTGCGATTTCCGCCAGTGACGAACTGATTGCGCTGGTCGCAGACGCGACCGACCCTCTGCTGAGCCCAGTGCCGCCCAACGTCATAACCCTTTTAGACACGGGAACCTCGTCCGAGCTCTACGCCGAGCGCCTGTACACGCTGCTGCGCGAGGCTGATGCCTCAGGCGCAGAACACATCGTGGCCGTTTTGCCACCTGCTGGTGGTGTCGGCGACGCCGTTCGGGATCGGCTGAGCCGCGCGGCGGCAGGTGCATAAGCACTGAGCTTGAGGGCCTCCGTGTTGGCTCCCCGGAGGGTGCCAACACAATGCGGATGAGAGGACTTGAACCTCCACGACCTTACGGCCACACGGACCTGAACCGTGCGCGTCTACCAATTCCGCCACATCCGCGGGAGCCCGGATCGTAGCGCCCCCTGCCGGGTTGGCGCGACGCTCCATTCGGATCAATGCATCCTTTGCCCACTCATGAGCGCAGTCAGACTTCGCCCGCGACCTCTGCGAGAACGTCAGCCAAGCTCGCCCAGAGCGTCGATCAGGCGATCGACCTCCGCGGGCGTCGTATAATGCAAGAACCCAACGCGAATCGCTCCCCCGTGCTCCTCGAGGCCGAGCGCAATGCTCGCCGAGAGGGCATAGAAGTTGCCATCCCACACGGCCATCCCGCGCTGGGCTAGGCGCTGGGCAACCTCGGTCGGATGAGCGCCTTCGACCGTAAACGAGAACGTACCGACCCGGTCGTCAAACCGCTCTGGCTTCGTGATCCCGTAAAAGTGAAGGTGATCCATCTCGGCAACGCCAGCCCAGAAGCGCAACGTCAAGGCGTCCTCGTGAACACGGATCGCCTCGTACGCGCTCGCCAGTCGTTCGCGTCGCGTGGTACCCGTACCAAGCCCAGCCAGGTAGTCGACCGCGGCCGTCATGCCCGCCATCGCCTCATGCGACTGGGTCCCCGTCTCAAAGCGGTGCCCTGCGGGCGTCTCGTCGGCAGGGCGCACGCGATCGGCAGGCCACGAGGCAGCCAAGTCGTGACGAATCGACGCGATACCGAGATGCGGCCCGAACCACTTGTACGGTGAGGTCAACAGCACATCGAGGCCCATCGCCTCTCGATCGAGCAGACGGTGTGGTGCGTAGTGGACGCCGTCGGCCCAGGCGAGTGCGCCCACAGAGTGCGCGTGACGCGCGATCTCTTTCGCTGGCGTGACCGTTCCCACGTGGTTCGAGGCGAGCGTGAAGGCAACAATCTTTGTCTTCGGTGACAGCAGGCTCTCGAGGTGATGCATGTCGAGCGTGCCGTCGGGCCGATGCAGTCGCGCCTGCTGCACAACGAGGTCGTGATCTTCAGCTACCTGGAGCCACTGCGAGACGTTGGAGTCGTGGTCGAGTTCGGTGGTGATGATCTCGTCACCTGGCTCAAGCGTTCGCGCCACCGCGTGCGCGAGCAGATACTGCAGCGTTGTGGAGTTCGCACCAAAGGCGATTTCGTCGGCCCGGCTGCCCGTAAAATCGGCAGCCGCTTGGCGCGCCTCTTCGATCGCGGCGTCCGACTCGATCGACGTCGCGAAGGCGCCGCCACAATTGGCGTTTGCGTGCAGGAGCGAGTGCGTCATCGCCTCGGCGACGACCGTGGGTACCTGCGAACCGCCAGGGCCGTCGAAGTAGGCAAACGGCTGCCCGTCGACGGTGCGAGCAAGCGAGGGGAAGTGTGCGCGGGCTGCTGTGACGTCAAGACTCATACGCAAACCGTACTCCACCTTAGCCACCATTCCGGGTGTGGTCGGGCTAGGATCCAACCATGTCTGAAACGCTCCCCGCCTCGCTCGCTCTTGATCTCACCCGTGTCACCGAGGCGGGTGCAATTGCGGCTGCTCGTTGGCTGGGGCGAGGTGACAAGATTGCGGCCGACCGTGCCGCCGTCGACGCTATGCGCGACGCGCTCGAGGCCTGCCCGATCAGCGGCAAGGTGGTGATTGGCGAGGGCGAGAAGGACGAGGCGCCGATGCTGTATATCGGTGAAGAGGTTGGCAGTGGTGGCCCCGAGGTTGATATCGCGGTAGACCCTCTCGAAGGTACGACTCTGACCGCCAAGGGTCAGCCGAATGCGCTCGCGACGTTCGCAATCTCGCCGCGCGGCACGATGTTTAATCCCGGTCCTGCCGTCTACATGGAAAAGCTCGCCGGCGCGTTTGACATCGCCGACCTGTTGTCCCTCGACGTCCCGATTGGAGATGTCCTGGCGGCAATTGCCGAGCGACGCGGCATGCCCATCAGTGAACTGTGCGTGATCGTGCTCGACCGCGACCGGCATCAGGAGCAGATTGGTCACATCCGCACCGCTGGCGCCAAGGTTCGCCTGATCTCTGACGGAGACGTTGCGGGCAGCCTCTTGGCCGTACGCCCCGGGAGTGGGATCGACCTCTTGTGGGGCGTTGGCGGTACACCGGAGGGCGTGCTCAGTGCGGCCGCTATTCGCAGCGTCGGTGGTCGGATCATCGGGCGCCTCTGGCCGCGTAACGACGAGGAGAAGGACGCGATCGTCGCAGCCGGACTCGACGTCAATCGTCTTCTCGACACCAACGATCTCGTCTCGAGCTCCGACACGTTCTTCGCGGCAACCGGCGTCTCGAACGGCGACCTCGTCCCTGGCGTCGTCTTTGCCCCGACCTATGCCGAGACCTCGACATGGCTGCTGCGTGGCATCTGCCAGTCGCAGCGCGTCGTCTCTACCACCCTCCACCTTGAGGGGCGACTCAAGCGCATCCCCGGTTCCGGGTACTAACCGGCGCCTCAGACGAGGCTACGCGCGAGGGCGTAGGCCGCTGCTCCCAGCGCTGCGGGGAGCACCAGAGCGGCGAAGGCCCACACCACGAGACCGCGGCGATGCAAGGTATCGACCTCGACCATCCACGTCGAGAAGGTCGTCAGCCCTCCGAGGAGGCCGCCGCCGAGCACCAGCAGAGCAACGTCGTTGCCGATCGCCGCGACCACGCCGATCAGACCCGCACCGACAATGTTGATCAAGGCGGTCATGCTGATCGCACCGCCGGGGACGTGTCGCTCACCAAGTCGCGTCGTGAAGACGCGCGCGACGGCACCAAAGCCGCCGAGCGGTATTGCTAGGAGGTACCAGGCAGTCATCGGCTTCGCATCGCAATCCACCGACCGCAGGCCGCCACCGGAACGCCAAGGGCAATGCTCATCACGAGGTACAACACGCCGTGCCACGCATTGCCGGCGCGAATGTAGTCGACAGCCTCTAACTGCAGGGCGCTGAAGGTCGTGAAGGCGCCGAGCATTCCCGGGCCCCAAAACGCCCAGCGAGCTGAGCCCTGAAGACGATGCTCGCGCAGTCGCTCGAAGAGGAACCCTAGTGCGAATGCTCCAGCGAGGTTGGCGAGTAGCACTGCCCACGGCAACGAACCCGTCGCCAGCAGTGCGCCCAGACCAAGCCGCCCCACAGCACCCAGCATGCCGCCCACGAAAACCGCGCCGTAGACTGCTCGGGCAGAGCCACCCGCATCTGCGGCGTCGAGCTCGGGCGTACTCACGACGAGCGCAATGGCTCCGTGCGAATTGGCGCCTCGGTTGCCACCGTCTGGAGACGCGCCGCAATGTCGACCAGCGCGCGCTCACGCACCGCGGCATCCTCACCATCGGCCTCGTAGACGATGAAGGGGTCGAGCACATCGAACGCGCAATAGCCAAACGTTCCGTGGAGCACTGGGTTGAGCAAAGCGCGCATGTCGCCGGATCGTCCATCCGGCCCATACATCGCGGCGTCGCCACCGGCAGTCACAACTGCGAGCGCCCGCTTGCCACGCAGTGGACCGTCGTCGTAGGGGTTCGAGCCGTAGGCGATGCCATTGGCGAAGACTCGATCAAACCAGCCCTTCAGTTGCGCAGGAGGCGAAAACCACCAGAAGGGAAAGACGGTGATCAGGAGATCGCAGGCCTGGAGGCGTTTGATCTCACGCGCCACATCCGTAGAAAAAGAACCCGTCTCCGCCGCTCGGCCCTGCGCTGCCATCATCTGCAGCATTCCGTTCGGACTCTCCTGCACGTCATGCCAGCCGGCATCAGCCCGGAAACCACTCGCAGCCAAATCGTCAAAATCGACGGTGTGGCCAGCGGCCTCCAGCGTCTCTACGATCGTGCGCGCCAGGGAGGCAGTAAAACTCTCGCCCTCTGGATGCGCAAGAACTACGAGGGCGTGCATGTGGCTGCTCTCCGATCGCAGTCGCGGATCCAGTTGTAGTCAGCGTCGTGCATTGCGTCGAATCGTGCCATGTGCCCCAACGCGAGTGCATCCCGGCCGCTCTGATCGTCGTGGAGGGACGCGAGTGCCTGTCGCAGCCGCTCCGCGAGCTCTTGGTCGCCGCCCACGAGCACGACGGGGGGACTCGGTGATGGCCCGTACGTCGCAAGGACTGGCAGTTCGGCGAAGGCCGGTGTGGTGGTTACCTCAGCTGCAAGCAGCATCGAGTCGATCGGAGCCGCGTCGAGTTCGCCCTCTAAGAGCAGTTTCATCGACTGACGGTGCGCTCCTGTGATCGTCGTCGTGGCGAACCGGTCGAGGGGCATTCCCTCGCCAACGGCGAGCACCCATCCCGACATCGAGTCGTAGGAGTTGATCCCGAGACGCAGACCCGTCAACTGATCCAGCGTGGAACCTTTTAGTCCTGGTGCACCGAGGAGTTGGCTGCGGTAGCCCGGTGATTCGTGCGCGTACTCCGCCGCCACGGGTGCGGCAAGCACTTCGATCGGCAGTCCAGCATCGCGGGTGCGAACGTACGGCAGTCCACACAGAAACAACAGCGCAGGTTCTCCCAATGCGATCGACTCAAGATCAACGAGATCCGCTTCGGCCGGTGAGGACAGAGCGAGGCCAAGCCGACGGTTAAGCTCGGCTACGACGGCACGCTGATAGACGAGCAGAGCGCCGCCCAAAAAGGCGTACGCTCGCACGGGTCTAGCGGCGGCCGCGCGCGGCGTTGCGACGACGAAGCGCCTTGCGGACGCGATGCGGCTTCGGGGCCGACGTGTTCTTCTTCTTGGTGCGCTTCATCAGAGTCCTCTCGAACGGAACGCAGGCAGCGTACCTGTCCTCAGCCGATCAGGCCGCGGGCAGCAAGTCCAGCCCGCACCACATCGCGCTCAGCGTCGGTCGCATTGACGAGCGGCAGCCGCAAATCGCCGACGTTAAACCCGAGCAATTCCATCGCCGTCTTGACGGGAATCGGGTTGACGGTCACGGACAGCGCCTCGTAGAGCGGCGTCAGGTCGGCATCAATCGCCCGAGCTTGGTCCTCGTCACCAACGTCGGCAGCAGCCTGCATGGCCAACATCTCGCGACCCGCAACATGACTCGCCACGCAGATTCCGCCCACGCCGCCGAGCAACGCAAACGGCAGCACGAGATCATCGTTACCCGCGTAGAGCGCGAGCCGACCGGCTTCGACAATCTGGCGAGCCTCGTCGAGATCCGTGACTGCCTGCTTGACCGCGATGACGGTATCGATCTGCGCGAGTCGGTCAATGTCGACCGGCGACAGGTGCAAGACGACGCGCTGGGGAATGTTGTACAGCACGATCGGAAGGTCACCGGCAGCCTCGGCGATTGCACGAGTGTGCGCCTCGATGCCAGCAATGGGCGGCTTGTTGTAATACGGCGTGACGGCGAGGAAGCCGGCGACGCCCTCAAAGCGGGCGGCCTGCTTGGTCAGGTGCACAGAATGCGCGGTGTCGTTGGAGCCCGTACCCGAGATCACGGGGACGCGTTCGCCGACTGCGCCCGCAACGGCCTCGGTCAACGCCAGCTTCTCGTCGTCCGTCAGCGTCGAGGCCTCGCCTGTGGTGCCATGGATCACGAGTCCCTCAGACCCGTGCTCGATCAGATGCTCGGCCAGACGGACGGCCTCGTCAAGGTCAATTGAGCCGTCGGCTGCGAACGGCGTCACCATTGCTGTCAAAATTCGTCCGAAAGGCGCCTGCATTTCCACTCCCGATCGCGGTCGCGGCAGCATACCGGGTAGCTCCGTGCATGTGACCGCTCAACGTGCCAGAATTCCTCGTGGAGAGAGTCAAAGGAGGATCACATGGCCGCTAACCCGGTTGCAAACGCGGATCTGATTACCAGCGCCGCCCTCGAAGAGAAGAGCAAGCTACGCCGACATTTCGGCCGCTTCGACATCTTTTTCTTCCTGATTTGTACGATCGTCGGCGTGGACACGCTCGGCCAGGTCGCGCAGAACGGCGCCCAAGGCTTCCTCTGGCTGATCTTCCTCGCCATCTTCTTCTTCATTCCGTATGGCCTGTTGGTTGCCGAGCTCGGCGCGGCCTTCACCGAGGAGGGAGGCGCGTACATCTGGACTCGCATGGCCTGGGGTCGTGGTGTCGCGGGTGTCAACGCCGTGTTCTACTGGTTCTCGAACCCGGTCTGGATCGGCGCCACTCTCGCACTCTTGGCGGTCGCAACGATTCAAAACTACATCTGGCACTTTGAGGACGGCACGATTGCGTTCTATATCGTCGGTCTCGTCTATATCTGGTTCTCTGTCTGGTCGGCCATTCTCTCGTTCGGTGTCGGCAAATGGATCCCAACCATCGGCGCATGGTGTCGCATTGTCGTGATCGGCATGTTCTCGGTCACGACGGTCATCTACGCGATCCAGCATGGCCTTAATTTCCCGTCCGGCGGCGATTTTTCGCCGACGTGGGGTGCGTTCATTGCGCTCGTGCCACTGCTCTTTTTCAACTTTGTTGGGTTCGAGCTGCCAAATGCCGCGGGCGATGAGATGAAGGATGCCCAGAAGGACGTCCCCTTCACAGTCTTGCGCGCGATGTTTACGTCGATCCTGCTCTACGGGCTCCCTGTTCTGGCCATTATCTGCGTCGTCCCGGCCGATCAGATCTCTGGCCACGGCGTTTCGGCCTTCCTCGACTCCGTCGACACGGTCTTCACCGTCTACGGTGGTGCCGCCGATATCTTGGTCAAGATCGCGGCAATTATGTTCATCCTCGCGGTTGTCTCGAGTGCCAGTACCTGGCTGATGGGCTCCGACCGTTCACAGGCGATTGCCTCGATCGACGGTGCAGGTCCTAAGTGGTTGGGTCGCTTCTCCTCGAAGTACGGCACGCCACTCAACGTCAACATGGTCTCGGGCATTCTCTCGACGATCGTCTTCCTCGTCGCCGCCAAGATTGGCGAGGGCAGCGCCGCGAATGCCTTCAACGTGATGATCGGGATCGTGTTGCTATTTACCACGCTCAGCTACGTGGTGATCTTCCCGGCCTTCATCAAGCTCCGCCGTTCCCATCCCAACACGCACCGGCCGTACAAGGTCCCGGGTGGCATGACTGGCGTCTGGATCTGCGGTCTCTTGACAACATTCTGGGCCGTGCTTGCCTCGATCTCGGGCATCTTCCCGGGCTTTCTAGCCGAAGGTGAGATTCTCAGCGACTCGTGGCTGCCTGATGGTGTCACGCGTGCGCAGTACACGACGTATGCCTTCATTGCGATTGGCATTACCCTCGCCGTCGGCATCATCTTCTACATCGTCGGCGGCAAGACCCGTAACGACCTCGTCTTGGATCCGGAAAATCAGGTCGCTGGCGACTAACGATGCAAAACCGTCTGTCCGGGCTTCGGCTCGGACAGACGAGTTAGTCGAGCAGGAGTTCGAGTCCGACGTGCAGGCCCGGAGCGAGCGTGCGAATGCCGCGGATAGCAAGCAACGCGCCCGGCACGAAGGCCTCTCGACTGGTCGTGACATTGCGGATTTCAAGCGTCTGGGCGGTGCTCCCAAACAGCACGCTCTGATTGGCGACGAGCCCCTCGAGTCGCACCGAGGCGATCTCTGGTCGGCGACCGCAAGCCTCTTCTACGAGGTCGGCCGTCCGTAGCGCCGTGCCACTCGGGCTATCGACCTTCGCGACGTGATGCGCT
>Ga0194059_1000904_pt1 | contig 13166 bp, 9 predicted proteins | sample SepL6211m_MetaG_FD_163426 | JGI IMG/M metagenome (GOLD analysis project Ga0194059, IMG submission 163426) | Anoxic zone freshwater microbial communities from boreal shield lake in IISD Experimental Lakes Area, Ontario, Canada - Sep2016-L626-11m | ecosystem: Environmental > Aquatic > Freshwater >... | reverse complement strand
AGAAAATCATCGACCTCTCGGCTTGGAAACGGGCTCGTGGAGGGATCGCTTTGGTGCCACAAGGGCGCCAACTATTTGCAGATCTAACGGTGCAGGAAAATTTGAACCTCGCGACCTTTGACAAGGGTGGCGATGGGAAAGTTTTCGATGTGAACGAGTTGTTCCCGGCGTTGGCACCACTGTCGGCACGTCGAGCAGGGCTGCTATCCGGTGGCGAGCAGCAGCAGGTTGCGATTGCTCGCGCACTACTTCGGCGGCCGACACTCTTGATTCTCGATGAGCCGACCGAGGGACTAGCGCCGGCAATTATCGAAGAGATCGCAGAAGTGCTGCGGTTTCTATCGAGCGAGGGCCTTTCAATCGTCCTCGCCGAGCAACACCGATCGGTGGTCGAGGCGGTCTGCGACACGTTTGTTGTGCTGCGGAGCGGCGAGATCGTGGGGGCGGGTCCAGCGGATCCGCAGGAAATTGATCAGCACTACTTGGCTCTATGAGAACACCAAATCACGAGTTGAAAGGGAGAGTGCACGATGGATCATGATAATGCGACACGGAAAGACTTTCTAAAAGCGGCAGGTGCGGTCAGCCTTGGCGGCGCGCTTCTAGCTGCTTGCGGATCGAGTTCGAGTGGCAGCAGCAGCGAGGCGCCGGCGACGTCGGCAGCTGCAGACACGGCGGCAGCGAGCGCAGGAGGCTCGACCGACACGATCAAGGTTGGTCTACTGAACGCTCTGTCGGGAGTGTTGTCCATCACTGAGAAGTCGATCTATGACGGCTCGATGCTGGCAATTGAGCAGGTCAACGCTGCTGGTGGCGTGAATGGGCGGATGCTTGAGCCGATCACCGAGGACTACGCGTCCGACTTCACGATTGCTGTGCAGAAGGCACAGAAGCTACTGACGGAGGACAAGGTTGCCATCGTCATCGGCGGCTACACCTCAGCTAGTCGCGTCGCGATGATTCCGACCTTCCAGAAGAACAATGCGTTGTTCTTCTACGGCACGTACTACGAAGGCCTGGAATGCGATCCGAATACGTTCTACGGAGGCGCGACGCCAAACCAGTTCCTCGTGGACTACGTCCCGTGGATCCTGGAAAACCTTGGTAAGAGCATCTATATCGTCGGCTCGGACTATCTCTACCCGCGAACCGTTTCGGCCATCGTCCAGAAGCTCGCCAAGGACAACGGCGGAAGCATCGTGGGTGACCAGTACTTCCCGCTTGGCACCACCGACTTTGGTTCCGTGATCGCCGACATTGGGGCCAAGAAGCCCGACGTCGTCTTCTCGAACCTGGTTGGCGACTCGACGCCAGCGTTCTACAAGCAGTTCCGTGCAGCCGGCTATACCCCGGACAAGCTGCCGATCGCCGCAACCGTCACGACCGAGGTTGAGGTTCAGGCAATGGGCGCAGAAAACGCTGCTGGCAACTACATGACATCGACGTACTTCCAGTCGCTCGACAACCCTGCCAACACGGCATACGTCGCGGCGATGAAGGCCAAGTACGGCGAGAACACCGTCACGCACATGCCGCAGGTCGGCACGTACGACGCGGTGTGGCTGTTTGCCAATGCTGCAGCGAAGATCGATGGTGACATTACGACCGAAGCGCTCAGCGCTGCGCTGATCGGGGCCACGTACGACGAGAACCCCGAAGGCCAGCCGATCACGGTGCTCGCGAATCACCACTGCAACCACCCCTCGTATGTCGGTAAGGCAAACGCGGATGGTCAGTACGACGTGGTAGCGACGTTTGCGCCAACCGATGCGGATCCGTTCCCGTCGGTGATCGTGCCGGAGAACAAGCGTCCGACCTGTCCGACCCCGTTCAAGCCCCAATAAGGCCTGTCGGGTATTTCCCTCCTCCCACCCCGCCCTTGTGGCGGGGTGGGTCAAACCTTCATCCGAACTGATTCATGCAGACACTCATCAACATCATCGCCCAGGGTTTATCGCTCGGAGGCGTGTATCTGATTGGGGCCCTTGGGCTCACGATCATTTACGGCGTGATGGGCGTGGTCAACCTCGCTCATGGCGAGCTCATCATGCTCGGTTCGTACGTCATGGCACTGACTGTTTCAACCGTGTCGTTTCCGGTCGCCGTCGTCTTGTCGTTTGTCCTAGTCGCAGGCTTTGGTGTGGTGCTCGATACGGTTCTAATTCGATTTTTGTATCACAAGCCCGTCGCATCCATGTTAGGTACGTGGGGGCTGGCGATTGTCTTACGACAGGCGGTGATCCTGCTACTCGGACCCCAACTGCGCTACGTGGCACTGCCCATAGCAGGCTCGTTTGCGCTCGGCTACGGCGCACTAGTGAGCTGGTGGAGCATGCTCCTATTCGTCGTCGCCATGCTGATCGCCGTCGCGATCGGACTGATCCTAGTGCGGACTCGCTTTGGATTGAAGATGCGGGCTGTCACGGCAAATTCTGACGCGGCAGAGAGCATTGGTATTGCCACGCGCAATATCAACCGCTGGACGTTCGCGTTGGGCTGTGGACTTGCGGGTGTAGCCGGTGCCCTTGTCGCGCCGCTGCGAACGGTGTTTCCCGGTATGGGCCTGCCCTACCTCGTTGGGGCTTTCCTAGTGGTGATCTTGGCCGGTCTTGGCAACGTTCGATCGACGGTCATCTGGTCTTTGCTGATCGGGCTGACCTTCTCGGCCGTTGCAATCACGCGCGATGACATCACAGCCACGATCGTCGTGTGGTGCGCAGCGCTGATTGTGATCGCATTTCGGCGAACCTCTGTCGTGGTCTCGAGGGTATGAGCTGATGCTGCACTTCATTCGTCGAGCCCGCACTGCTGACATTCGAGTACAGATCGCGATTGGCGTCGTGCTGGTCGCAATCGCTATCGTCGCGCCGCTGGTGACATCGTCGTTCGTCATCGGTTTCTTTGCTCTGACGTTTCCGCTCGCAATCCTTGCGCTTAGCGCAGACATGATGTGGGGTGAAGGACGCCTCGTGAGCTTTGGGCAGGGGCTCTTCTTCGCGGCCGGCGGGTACATCGGCGGCTTGGTGCTGATCGGCAAGCAATACGACGTTTCCGGATCGGCGCTGTCGTTCCTCAGCGAAGACACGCAGCAGCCATTGATGGATCGTGTTCTGCAGCAGCTCCACGACCTAGCGATTGCTGGTGTTCCCATTCCTGCATTGATCTTGCCCGCGATGATCTGTGGTGTCGTTGGGCTAATCATCGGAATGATCGTCTTCCGCGTTGCGTCACCTGAGGTGTATTTCCCCCTCGTGACACTCGGCCTGGGCGTTGTCGGAGGCCTTTGGTTCAACGACCTCAGCAATGTTGGCGCGTCGAACGGACTTGGAGGTATTCCGTCGTTTACTGCTGAGATGGGACCGCAGCAGGATCCGATCTATAACTACATGTTCAACTTGGCGTTTGTGATTGTGGCGTTCGTCGGGTGGGCGTACTTCCGACGATCTCGCCGTGGGCAGATTTGGAGAGGAGCTGGCGATGATGCCATTCGACTCGAGGCACTCGGCTATTCCGTACGGCGGCAGCGAGTACTTGCGTTCGGCGCATCCGCAGCCCTGGCAGCGGTCGCTGGTGCCCTCTACGCCGGTACATCCGGCTACATGGGCCCATCGATTGCAGGGGTAGCGTTCAGTGCGGAGGTACTGATTTGGGTCGCGGTTGGTGGCTCGGGTCGTGTCCTAGGACCATTGATTGGAGTGCTGGTCGTTCGTTGGGGACAGCAGTTCTTGTCGTCGAACCTCGGGCTCCAGCAGAGCTGGCAGCTCTTTATGGGACTCGCGCTGATTTTGGTCGTCGTGGTCGCACCAGGCGGGCTGCTTGGTATTCGCCTTGAACCGTTACGACAGCGACTATTCGGGCGCGGGGAGACCAAAGCATGATCGCCGGTCTATACGAAGATCTCTGCCAGCGGGCAACAGCGGGCCGACCGATTCGCTTGGCGTTGATCGGTGCCGGCACGTTCGGGGGCATGGCGATTCGTCAGTGCCTGCGGGTCCCCGGTATCGAGCTCGTTGCCGTTGCCGACCTTGACATTATTCGCGCTGCAACTGCACTGCGTGATGCCGGCGTCAATCAGGAGCGACTGGCATTTAGCGCGCCCACGCTGGATGACAGTATCGTCGTTACGGCCGATGCTGAGGCCGCGATCGCCTTGGAGCACGTTGACGTTGTAATTGAGGCGACAGGATCTCCACTGTCGGCGGTTCGGCACATCCGGCTAGCGTTTGCGGCCGGGAAGGACGTCGTCAATGTCACGGTTGAAGCCGATGCGTTGGTTGGTCCAGCGCTGTCGGCAGAGGCCGCTAGCCTAGGACTGACGTATTCGCTGGCCTATGGTGACCAGCCAGCACTAATTTGCGAGCTGGTTGATTGGGCGCGCGTCAACGGATTTGATGTGGTTTCGGCCGGCAAGGGGACTCTGCATAAGCCCGGATTTGAATGGACATCCCCCGATACGGTGTGGACGAGGTACGGGATGGACGCGACCCAAGCCGATGCTGCGGGCTATGACCGGCGGATGTTCACATCGTTCGTCGACGGAACCAAGTCGGCGATCGAGATGGCGGTTGTGGCCTCAGCGACTGGGCTCGCCGTGCCAAAAGCTGGCCTTGGGTTCCTGCCCGTTGGGATTGGCGAGTTGCCGAGCGCGCTCCGGCCTCGCCACGATGGAGGCCAGTTGGAGCGCTCGGGAATCGTCGAGGTCGTTTCGGCAATCGAGGCCGACGGAGAGCCCGTCACGAACGATCTTCGCTGGGGTGTCTTCGTGGTTGTTGGGACGGATGACAGTGACGTTGCTCGCTGTTTTCGTGACTACGGGTTGACGACTGATACCACCGGCAAGTTTGCTGCACTCTGGCGAAACAACCATCTCGTCGGTATGGAGCTGATGACGAGCGTTGCCACAGTCGGTCTGCTTGGCCGTCCGACAGGTGTCCCGAAGAGTCATTGCGCTGAAGTCGTGGCCGTCGCAAAACGCGATCTTCCAGAACAGATGGAGATCGACGGGGAAGGCGGCTACACCGTGTTCGGCAAATTGATGCCGGCAGAAAGCGCCCGTTCGGAAGGCGCAGTTCCGATCGGGTTAGCACGTGGGTTGCGAACAGTTCGGCACGTCTCGCAAGGCGATCTTCTGACTTGGGATGACGTCGATGAGTCTGGGCCTGACGACATTCGCACCTTGCGTGAATCCATGTTCAACAACGTAGCCGTGGGCGGATGACCAGCCGTCATGCATCCACGGTGCACTCGCTCGTGTTCCTGAAGGAGGATCAATGAGTACTAAAGAAACCGACAACGGAGTTCGCGTTGCCGTGGACGTCGGTGGCACATTCACCGACGTCTTCGTGCTCGATGCCGATGGGCATACACATGTCGCGAAGACACCATCGACGCCCGACCCAATGGATGGCGTCCTCAAGGGTGTTGCAGCCGCTGGAGTTGACTGGAAAGACGTGACGCTGTTCTCGCACGGCACGACGATCGCAACAAACGCATTGATCACCCGCAAGTTTCCCCGCGCGGCAATGGTCACCACGGAAGGATTTCGTGATGTCATCGAAATCCGTCGTGGTAACCGTGATGACCTCTGGGACACCTACAAGGAGATCGCGCCACCATACATCGGTCGCCGCGATCGTCTCGTGGTCAAGGAGCGCATCAACTACGCCGGTGAAGTCTTGACGCCGGTTGACGAGGTCCAGGCGCGCGCTGTCGCCAACGTGATTCGTAAGCGTGGAATCAAGACCGTGGCCGTCTGCTTTGCGAATTCCTACGCCAACCCCGACAACGAGAATCGTATGCGGGACATTTTGCTGGAAGAACTGCCTGATGTGCAGGTGACGACGTCGAGCGAAGTGCATCCTGAGATCTTTGAGCACGAGCGCTTCTCGACGACGGTTGCAAATGCAGTGTTGTCGCCGATTATTGCGCCGTACACAGAGGGACTAGCGCGTGAGCTCGCCGATCGCGGGTATGCCGGTGACGTGCTGCTTCTGCACTCGGGTGGTGGCGTGATGACTGCGAAGATGGCCGAGAAGTTTGCGGCTCGTCTGGCAGCGTCGGGCATTGCGGCTGGCGCAATCGCGAGTCGAGAGATCGCGAGCCGGTGTGGCTTCGAAAACTCGATTGGCTTCGATATGGGTGGTACCTCCACCGACGTATCGCTTGCCGATCGTGGTGAGCTTCGCATTACGACGGAGTGGCATGTGGAGTACGGCTATCCAATCTGCTTCCCCTCGATTGAGGTTCTCACGATTGGAGCGGGTGGTGGCTCGATCGCCTGGATCGATGATGCGGGCTCGCTGCGCAACGGTCCTCAGTCTGCTGGTGCCAATCCCGGACCCGCGTGTTATGGGTCCGGTAGCGGGCTTGCCACAAACTGTGATGCAAACCTTGTGCTTGGTCGCATCGGTACGCAGCTTGTGGGCGGTGCGATGACGCTCGATTTGGCTGCAGCTGAAGCAGCTGTCGCATCGATCGGAGCTCCGCTGGGATTGAATGCGGAAGATGCAGCGCTGGCGATCATTCAAGTTGCCAACGCGAATATGGCTGATGCCGTGCGCCTGATCTCCATTCGTCGTGGCTATGACCCACGCGACTTTGCGTTGGTGTCGTTCGGCGGTGCTGGCCCACTGCATGGTGTCGCACTGGCCAAGGAACTTGCGATTCCAACAGTGATTATTCCGCCGCATCCTGGTGTCACATCTGCACTTGGGTGCCTACTCGTCGACGTGCAGCACGACATCACCAAGATGTATCTGAAGAGCGCAAACGAGGCTGAGCCGGCTGTTGTGGAAGAGGCCTTTCAAGAGCTCGAGGCATCGGGACGAGAACGCCTGGAACACGAGGGTGTCACGCCGGAACAGATGTCGTTCCAGCGGTTCATCGACATGCGCTACCAAGGACAGTGGCGTGCGATGTCTGTTCGCGTTGGCTCGTCGATTGACTCGATGGATGAAGCAATCAAGGAGTTCCATGCAGAGCATGGTCGAGAGCACAACTACAGCCGCGAGGATGCTCCGGTTGAGATCTATCGCCTCTCGCTCCGTGCGATTGGCACAACGCCAAAGCCGGAAATGGGACGCCGTGCGGTCATCGAAGGCTCGACAGCCGAACCGTTTGAGCATCGCAATGCTCGGTATGACGAGCTACCCGACCGGGTGTCTACGCCGGTTTTCAATCGTGATGATCTTCCGCCCGGTTTTGAGATTGACGGGCCAGTCATCATCGATCAGCTCGATTCCACGACAGTCGTACCGCCTGGTTGCCGGGCACGGGTTGACGAGTGGATGAATATTCAAATCACCATTGAGGAGGTCTGACATGGCGAATCAGGAAACTAAAGCCGCGTATACGCTCGACCCTGTGACGTTCGAGGTACTCAAGAACGCATTCGTCAATATCGTCGATCAGATGGCGGAGCAGATTCTGCGAACGTGTTACTCGTTCGTCATCTACTCGCGTGACTTCTCATCGGCGCTCTGCGATCCAAATGGCGACACGGTCATGCAGGGCTCTGGCGATATCGCCGCTCACGTGGGTACATTGCATTTCACTGCCAAGGCCGTGATTGATGCGTTCGGCGATGACATCAATGCTGGCGACGTCTTCGTTGTCAACGATCCGTTTGCTGGTGGCACGCACTTCAATGACACGCGTGTGGTTCGCCCGATCTTCTATCACGGCGAGCTGCTCGGATTCTCCCAGGCCAACGGGCACTGGGCAGATGTTGGCGGTGCGGTGCCTGGGTCGTTCAACATCAAGGCCCTCGACCACATGGGCGAGGGGCTTCGTATTACGCCCGTGCGCGTGTGGGACAAAGACCGTTACCTTGCCGACGTAGCTCATCTGATTGCGAGCAACACACGGGCACCGAAGGACATCATTGGCGACCTACAGGCGCAGGCCGAGGCCACACGCTTGGCAGAGCGTGAGATTCAGCGGCTCTGCGATAAGTATGGGGTCGACATCATTCGAACGGCCTTCTCCGAAGTCCAGGACTACGTTGAGCAGCTCACGCGTGCGCGTGTGAAGAACCTGCCTGACGGAGAATGGGAGACCGAGGATTACATCGATCAGGATCCAGTGCTCGGTGAGGGCCTGATTCCGATCAAGATTCGCCTCAAGATCGAAGGCGACTCAATTCACTACGACCTGTCAGGGTCGCATCCGACGATCTCAACCTTCCTCAATGCGGCATTCGGAGGTTCGTTCGCGGCGATTGTCGCCGGAACCAAGATTCAATTCCCTGATCTACCGCTCAACTCCGGGTTCTATCGAGTGGTCACTCTCGATTGGGGTCCGGAAGGAACGGTCGTTAACTCAGTCTGGCCAACGCCCTGTGCAGGATTCTGTTCGGGGCCATTCGAGAAGATCATGAACTCGGTGTTCGAGCTCTGGGCGAGCATCATGCCGGAGCGCGCCATGGCCTGCACCTTCAACCTTGAGTATCTCTTGGTTGGTGGGCGTGACAAGCGCATCGAGGGTCTGCCTTACTTCATGTGGTACGACTGGATGGTCGGTGGCTGGGGTGGTCGCAACGGCAAGGACGGGTACGGCGCCACAGGCCCGGTCTTCGGTGTCCAGCTCGGCACGCAACCGTTTGAAGGACAAGAGCGGCTCGCGCCAGTTCTGACCACGGGGCATGAGTTGATCCAGGACTCTGCTGGTCCAGGCAAGTGGAGAGGTGGCCTTGGAGCCGAAAAGGGTGGCACGTTGTATTCGGCCGAGCGCGCCGTTGTCTCGTACTGCTGTGACCGAGAGCGATCTGTTACGTGGGGACTTTGGGGCGGCTTGCCGTCGATCCCTCACGGTGTCTGGGTCAATCGCGGACTCGAGAACGAGCGCTATCTCGGGTCGATTTTCTCGGGAGAACCGATCTTCGAAGGTGATGTCTTCACGCGCCCATCTGCTGGAGGTGGTGGTATCGGCGATCCGCTCCTTCGCTCGGTTGATGACGTGCTCGAAGACGTCATCGATGAGTACGTTTCGATTGCTCGAGCCAAGACGGATTATGGCGTCGTGGTGCGAGAAATTGATGCCGACCTTTGTGAGTACGAGATTGATCACGAAGCAACGCAGGCCACGCGCACATCGATCGCTCAGGATCGAGAGGGTTGGCTCGATGTTGACGCCGAATCGATCGCTCAGAAGTATCGCGATCGAGAGTTGAACGAGATGGATCTCGTTCGGCAGTATGGCGTGATTCTAGATTGGGGTTCTGGCGAACTCCTACCGAAAACGACAGAGCAGTTCCGCACTATGCTGCGGCGCCGATCGTTTGATTTCTGGCGCAATGGCATGCCAACTGGAGCACGTGCATAACGGCTGGCCCAAGTTGCTCTGATACCGAATCCCGGCTACGAAGACAGACTTCTCGCTGTCTTCGTAGCCGGGTGCTCAATCACCTTTGAACTTCTCGTGATGACAGGTCAAACACATGTCTCGATCGGAAAAAACCGATAGTGCTAGCAACCCTTGGGAACGGGGGACGATTGTCCGTGTCGGTCTTCTGTACTCGACAACGGGCTATGCCGCTGCTGAGGAGACCTCGATTCGGCAAGGTGCGATTCTTGCAGCCGAGCAAATCAACGAGCAGAGCGGCTCGTTAGGGTTCCAACTGGAGTTGGTGCTCAGTGACTATCAGTCCGACTCGACGCAGGCAGGTCGCAACGCCGTCGACTTGCTTTCGCGCGACCGTGTCGACGTCTTGGTTGGCGGATATACATCCGCAAGTCGTGTGGCAATCGTCGCCGCAACGGAGCATTTGGATTGTGCATACATCTATCCAACGTATTTTGAAGGGCTCGAGATACAGCCCAACGTCGTGTACACAGGGGCCGTTCCAAATCAGTACTTCGAGACGTACTTGCAGTGGATCTTTGAGACTCTCGGCAAGAAGGCTTATGTAATCGGGTCGGATTACGTCTACCCACGCACGCTAAGTGTGATGATTCAAACCTTGGCTAAGGGTGCTGGTGCTCAGATCGTGGCCGATCGCTACGTCCCGCTCGGATCACCCGACCTGAGGCACATTGTTCGCGAGATCAGCGAATTGCAGCCCGATGTTGTGATCTCCAACCTTGTCGGAGTCGACTCGCTGCGATCGCTCTATCGCGAATTTCATAGAGCTGGGCTCGACGCCCAGAAACTGCCGATCGCTGCCACGGTCACCACAGAGTTTGAAGTCAGTGAAATCGGGCCGGAGTACGTACAAGGCCACTACATGGTCTCCACCTATTTTGGTTCGCTTAAAAATGCTGCCAACGAGGCGTACGTGGCGGCATTGAAGCACCGGTTCGGCGACACGACGGTTCCGCATGTTGCCCAGGTCGGTGCGTACAACGCGATGTGGGTGCTGGCCGAAGCACTGCGACAATGCGCCGTTCCAACACCGGCGGCGATCAGGGCAGCGCTTAAAAACACCTCCTTTGATGGAAATCCTGAGGGGTGGCCACTCGTCATGCGTGACAACCATCATTCGACGCACGGTTCCTATATCGGCGTGGCAGAGGAAGATGGGTCGTACGCCGTTGTGATGATAATCCCGCCGTGCGAACCCGACCCGTACCCACCCTCGATTGTGCCGGCAGAAAAGCGCCCGACCGCGTCGTAGCTGATCCGTCAGGACGCGATAGGTGACAAACGTATCGTCATTCTCTAACCTATTTGTAACGGCAGGCACATAATTTTTGAAGTGACCCAGTAAACCGATGATCAGGCTTGAGGAGCTCCTCAAGGTTGCCGCACTTGATATGCGTTTGATTGCCTGCGTGAATTCTGAAGATACGTGGATTCGTTGGGTACATACGGTTGAGGACCTGCGTGACGTTGAGCGCCTCAAGGGTGGAGAACTTGTGGTCTCTTCTGGCCGGTGGTGTAAGGACCGCTCTAACGCCGATAGTTTTGTCTGTGGCCTCACCCAGCGCGGTGTTGCTGCGCTCGGGATTGGGGTCAGTGAGCGGATTGCGTTGGAGGGTGTCGTCGAAGCGTGCGAGCGTTGGCGATTGCCGCTCATAGAGATTCGACATCCGACAACATGCGAGCGTGTCTCCGAGACAGCGGCATCGCTGATCGTGGATCGCCGAACGGCAATCCTGTCGGAATCAGTACAACGCGAACGCGTCTTTGCAGCCGTGGCTGGCTCTGGCGTCCGAGAGACATTGGACCTCCTACAGCGCGATCTACACCACTCGGTATGTTTGGTTACGCGTGGTGCAGTGCATACGTCTTCGCGGGAGACCCTTCTTAGTTCGGACGATCTCCGATTGCTTGGAATGTCCTGCGGACGCTCAACTCCCGTGTTGGAAGTGCCGTTGGCGGCTGCGGGCGCGGTCACGACGTTTGCTGTGGAGAGGTCTTTTTCCAAAGATCGCCGTAATGTGGCGAGGCTGGTCTGTACTTGCCCGCGTGCGGAATTGGATTCGAATACCATCGCGCTCTTCGAACAGGCCTCGTTGTTCCTTGGTCTTCAGTTGCAGCACGGCGACGAAGTTCGCGCCTTGCGACGACGAGGCGAGTCAGAACTGATTCGTCGAATCTTGGCCGACGAGGCCTCACCAGAAGAGACAGCAGCCTGGGTACAAGCGCTCAATATTGAGTCGCTAGGCGCAGTGACGTGCGTGGTGATCAAAGCCGACGAACTCGATGAGCTGCAACTTGCCGATTTTGCTGATGCACTTGACGATCTTGCGGATGCAACGTCGTCCCCCCGTGTGTTTAGCCAGGGGGACTCGGAGGTAGGCATCGCATTGATGCGATCGCCGGACGAGATCGCTGGTCCGCTGGAGCACTGTCGAACGTTGATCGAGGATCAACTCAACCGCGCGAATGCCTACATTGGCTCAAGCTCGGCAGTCGCCTCCTCCATCGGTGATGTCGCTCGCCTATTCTCCCAGGCTCGTCAGGTGCTCCGCCTCGAATCGCTGCGACATTCGACAGCGAGGGGATCGGCTGTCGGAGCGGATATTCCGCTCGCCGCACTGATGCTGCAGACCGACATGGACGCTCGTCGAAGATTGACATCGGTTTTGCTTGACCCCTTGCTTGAGTACGACGCGAGTCACGACGCGAACCTGATGCAGACCCTTGACGAATACCTCAGCGCAAATGGCCATTGGAATGTCGCAGCTGCGAATCTTGGCCTCCACGTGAACACGTTGCGCTACCGCGTGGCGCGTATCGAAGAGGTGACGAAGCGAGACCTCAGTACCATGCGCGACCGAGCCGATTTCTTTATCGCGCTGCGGTGTCGGATCGAACAGTAGGCCTACGCCTAGGCATGGCGCACAGTTTGCGACGCGACAGGTTCGGGGCGGCGGTGTCGTCTTAGGTCCTAGTGCCGAGTGAGGTAGGCGCTAGGGGGATACCCTGCTCGCAGCCACCCACGCGAATGACTGCGTCGCTCCGCTCGGCGTGGTGTGGAGCTCGTGTCGTTCTTCGACAACCACGAACGTGGGCGCCAGAAAGTGAGTCAAGTCGGCCGTGCTGTAGCGCGCGACGGGTAGGCCAGAGCACTGCTCGGGTCCGTCTGGCGCAAAGGTACCGAGGATCACGCAGCCGCCGGGCGCCACGCTCCTCTCCAGCAATTCTCGATAGGTGGCGACGTCCTCGCCAGACAAGAAATGCAGAACCGCACGGTCGTGCCAGAGGTCGTAGTGGCGGGCTGGCTGCCAGCTCAGGAGATCCTCTGCAATCCACTCGACGCCCGCAGCTTCGCCAAGCCGAGTCTGGCTCACCGCGAGCGCGGCCGGCGAGAGGTCGAGGACGGTGAGGTCTGTGTAGCTGGCCGCGAGTAGATGATCGACCAGTCGTGAGGCACCGCCGCCAACATCAATAATCGCGGCGTCACGGGGAACCCCAAGCAGCTCGACGAGCGCGAGCGTCACAGTGGGCTCGGCCTGAAACCAGCTGACGGCAGCGGACTCGCGCGTGCGATAGACGCTGTCCCAGTGCTGAAATCGATCCGGTGCAGACATCAGCGGAGTCTAGCCACCTGCAATCGCAGAGGCGAGGCTGTGCTGATCTACGACGCGACGGGCTCGGGGCGGCGGATCGTTGCCGACGCCTCGATTACGAGCTCGTCGAAGCCCTCGCCACCGGCATCGATCAGCTCGAAGAACTGGCGGCGCATGCGCGGCTCCCAGAACTTGTTGATGTGCTCGGCGATG